>OGQQ01002614.1_pt1 | contig 11319 bp, 10 predicted proteins | sample 1553281 | NCBI WGS metagenome assembly OGQQ01 (sample SAMEA2579937, study PRJEB22360) | human gut metagenome | biome: human gut; feature: human-associated habitat; material: faeces | place: Denmark | collected 2008/2010 | reverse complement strand
TCCTTGCACATTCTGTAAACTATGTTATCACACTATACAGGCTTGCCCCTCCCGTCGCACCGAATACTGCTATTCCCACGACCATTGCAAAACCGCCACCATCCCTTGCCTCGCACTAAACTTGCCCGCCCCTCGCCAAAGGTGAGCTTCTCTTGCTCGGCTTGACCAAGCCAACTATGGTATAGATTGTAATTGCTCAGAAGTCGTTTTCCTGATTACTTTGCTTCTTTCCCTCGTTCATATCGACATGTGTACCTACTCGAATAGCAAAACGGGGAAGTGCTGTCCGACAAACAGCCTATCGGTAGCTTGCTATCGCAGGCAAAGCTGAATGATATAACAGAAGCGCATTCAGCAAAATACTTTTTCTACAAACAAAAATAACCGCAGTCCGAAAACTGCGGTTATAATTATTATTCGCTTTATTCTACTCAGGAGTTACCGCTTGTGATAAGACCGTTGTAGTATTCAATCTGCTTGTTGATTGAACCGATATTAGCTTCACGCATCTGTGTCCACGACTGACCTGCGTATGTTTCGTTCTGCAGATCGAACAGAGTGTTGCCGAGAATATCCTTGATTATCTGACCTGTTGTTTCGTCAAGACCGTAAGGCTCGTCAACTACAGCGTGGAAATTGTTGATTTCCTTGAAGCTGTACAGGAAGTCATACTGTTCATCTGTATACTTCTTGTTCTTCATGATACTTGCCTTTGTTGTAGCCTTAAGATCCTCATCTGTATTGCTCAGACGGCAGCAGTTGATAAATACCGATGCCTGCTTTGCATACTTTGAACCTGCGGGTACAAGATAACCGAATGCCGACATTGAATAATAATATTCATCAGCCTGTGAATCTCTGGGGAAGGGAACGAAGAATATATCAAGAGAATCATCCTTTGTCATCTTTCTTGCATAGTTAGTGATGATCCATTCGCCCATACCCTGGAATGCCGCTGTACCCGAAATGATAGGATCTTCGTCAACGTTTATAACGCCTTCCTGGAACTTTGCAAGACCTTCGCTCTTGAGTGACTGCATAAATGTAGCGGCTCTGTCAACGCTTGCATTGCTGAAGTTGCTTACCAGCTTACCGTCCTCACCGATCTCTATAAGCGGTACGCCTGTTGAGTCGATTATTGCCTGTGCCGTATATTCGGTAGCACCGTAAAGACCTGTTCTGTTGCCGTCGTTATCCGAGTCAATGAACTTACGGATCACATCGGTCATTGCATCCCATGTCCACTTACCTTCATCGTAAAGCTCCTTGGGATCTTCAAGACCTATCTGCTCAAATACTCCTCTGTTGTAGATAAGGAAGTAGGGTGAAACGTTATAAGCCCAGGGGTAGTAGTAATTCTTGCCGTTCCACTTGTACTTGTTTATATACTGCTCAAGACCAGACCACTGAGGAGCGGAAAGATCCATATATTCGTCAAGAGGTGTGTACATATTCTTTGACATAATGAGCGGGAATGTGTTGTCTGCATAGTCAACAAGGTCAGGAGATTCGCCCGATGAAATAGCCGTTGTCAGCTTTTCAAGTATCTGGAGCGATCCTACTATTGTACATTTGATTGTACAGCCGTAGTTTTCCGAGAAATACTTATATGCAGGCTTTACGTCACCGGCTGTTGTTATATCGTAGCAGCCGAGATACTGAAGCTCTGCAGGCTCAACATCTTCACCTGCGTTTAAACTGATATCGCCTACGCTGACCGGATTTTCTTTTTCATCATCAATCGTTGTTCCGGTACTTGAAGTATCAGAAGTAGCGGTTGAGTCAAAGCCCCCGTTGCCGCTGTTTGAGCAAGCTGCAAGAGAAATAGCGGTAGCACCGGCCATAACGCCTGCAAGAATTCTTTTGAAATTCATATTAAAAACCTCCATAATGTAATGTGTTGCAATCGTTTACACACATCTGTTACTTAGATTTTACCACATTGAAACGCTTAATTCAATTCACATAATAGTCAAAATTCATACAATATTATTGTGCAATTTAACTAATGAAAACCGTGTAAATTACTTATTTCTGTTTCAAAAATGTTCGTTATTAACAAATGTATGTAACAATTTTCAGAGTTTAACTTATTAGCTAAAAGTAAATTAACTAAAATCTGTCATAGTATCCGCAAGCCGTATGGAAATATGTAAACCGCCCTGCCGTACAGCAGAGCGGTTCACGGTTATATAATGGTTGTTACTTGCTTAAGTGACTTGCCTTATACGATGTATGAAGAATCTCGTGAGCAATGTGGCTTCCGGGTTCTCCGAGGAAGTTTTCGTATACTTCCTTTACATCGGGGCTTTCGTGCGACTTCCTGAGCTTGTTTGCGTCATCAAGGCTGTAGAGAGCTTTTGCACGCTCTGCACGGATATCCGTAAAGTTGCGTACATCTGCAGGCTGGATAACCTGACCGCCGCCGTTTACACATCCGCCGGGACAAGCCATGATCTCGATGAAGTGGCATTCTACCTCGCCGTTCTTAACTTTGGTAAGGAACTTCTTAGCGTTTGCAAGACCCGATACAACAGCTACCTTTACAGTAAGGTCGCCTACCTTGTATTCAGCCGTCTTGATACCCTCAACGCCTCTTACATCCTTGAATTCAACGGGGCTGTCTGCGGCTTCGCCTGTCAGCTTCCATACAGCTGTACGAAGAGCCGCTTCCATAACGCCGCCCGTAGCGCCGAAGATAACAGCGGCGCCTGTGCCGTTTCCTAAAGGCGAATCTGCAACCTCGTCGGGCAGATCTCTGAAGCGTAAGCCCGCACGGTTTATCATCTTGACAAGCTCTCTTGTTGTGATTGAAATATCAACATCGGGAACACCTGCCGCAGACTGATCCTCTCTGCCTATCTCGAATTTCTTAGCTGTACACGGCATCACAGAAACACTTACAATGTTCTTGGGGTCAATTCCCATCTTCTTTGCCCAGTATGTCTTTGTGATAGCACCGTTCATCTGCTGAGGAGATTTGCAGGAAGAAAGGTTGGGGATAAATTCGGGGAAGTAAGCCTCGCAGAATCTTATCCAGCCGGGTGAACATGATGTGATCATCGGAAGTACACCGCCGTTTGTAACTCTGTCAAGGAATTCGTGCGATTCCTCCATTATAGTAAGGTCTGCACCGAAGTTTGTGTCAAATACGGCATTGAAGCCGAGTCTGCGAAGAGCCGCAACCATCTTGCCCTCTACGGGTGTACCCATAGGATAGCCGAATGCCTCTCCGAGCGATGCTCTTACTGCGGGTGCTGTCTGTACAACAACTACCTTTTCGGGATCTGCAAGTGCGTCCCATACCTTGTCCGTATCGTCCTTTTCTGCAAGCGCACCTGTAGGACAAGCTGTTATACACTGACCGCAAGATACACAGGCAGTCTCAGCAAGATCAAGGTCAAACGCACAGTCGATGCTTGTCTTGAAGCCTCTGTTGTTTGCACCGATTACACCTATACCCTGAAGCTTGTCGCAGGCGGCGATACAACGGCGGCAGTGAATGCACTTGTTGTTGTCACGGAACATATGCTTCGAGCTGTAGTCAATATCGTACTCGTTCTTCTCGCCCTCAAAAAATGTCGTATCGTCAACACCAAGCTCCTTACACAGCTCCTGAAGCTCACAGCTTCCGTTTCTTGAGCAGGCAAGGCAGTCCATATTGTGATCTGAAAGCAGAAGCTGTAACGTCATCTTTCTGCTCTGTAATACAGCAGGGGAGTGTGTCAGAATGTTCTTGCCCTCATCAAATTTCGATAACGGGTAAACGCACGATGCAACAAGGCTTCTTGCGCCTGTCATTTCAACCACGCAGATACGGCACGCACCGATTGCGTTTATATCCTTTAACCAGCAGAGAGTAGGAATTCTGATGCCGTTCTGACGACAGGCTTCAAGGATGGTTGTACCTTCTTCGACTGCGTACTCTATGCCGTTAATCTTTATATTAACCATAGTAAAATTTATTCCTTTCAGTTATCCGTCAAACCGGATCATTCCTTAATAATTGCACCGAACTTACACTTAGCCATACAAGCACCGCACTTGATGCACTTTGCAGTGTCAATGGTGTGGGGCTGCTTGACAGTACCCGAGATCGCTCCGACAGGGCAGCCTCTTGCGCAGGCTGTACAGCCCTTACACCTGAGGTCGATGATCTTGTATGTGAGAAGATCCTGACATACGCCTGCAGGACACTTCTTATCCTGAACGTGTGCGATATACTCGTTCTTGAAGTAACGCAGAGTTGATAAAACGGGGTTGGGAGCTGTCTGACCAAGACCGCACAGAGAGTTGTTCTTGATGTAGTAGCACAGCTTCTCCATCTTGTCGAGGTCTTCCATAGTAGCATTGCCCGATGTTATCTTTTCGAGCATTTCGTAAAGACGCTTTGTACCGATACGGCAGGGTGTACATTTACCGCAGGACTCATCAACGGTGAACTGAAGGAAGAACTTCGCAATATCTACCATACAGTTATCCTCGTCCATAACGATAAGTCCGCCCGAACCCATCATAGAGCCGATAGCGATAAGGTTATCGTAGTCTATCGGTATATCGAGATGCTCCGCAGGGATACATCCGCCCGAAGGACCGCCCGTCTGAGCCGCCTTGAATGCCTTGCCGTTGGGGATACCGCCGCCGATTTCGTAAATAACCTCACGCAGTGTAGTACCCATAGGAACCTCAACAAGTCCCGTGTTGTGTATCTTACCGCCGAGAGCAAATACCTTTGTTCCCTTTGACTTTTCAGTACCCATAGATGCGAACCAGTCAGCACCGTTAAGGATTATCTGAGGAATGTTAGCGTATGTTTCAACGTTGTTGAGTACGGTAGGCTTCTTGAAAAGACCGCTTTCCGCAGGGAAGGGAGGACGGGGTCTGGGCTCGCCTCTGTTACCTTCGATAGATGTCATAAGCGCTGTTTCCTCGCCGCATACGAATGCGCCTGCGCCAAGTCTTATATCAAGGTCGAAGTCGAATCCGCTGTCAAAAATGTTCTTTCCGAGCAGACCGTATTCTCTTGCCTGATCTATCGCTATCTGTAAACGCTGAACGGCTATCGGATATTCCGCTCTTATGTAGATATAGCCCTGTGTTGCGCCTATAGCATAGCCTGCAATAGCCATAGCTTCGATTACAACGTGGGGATCGCCTTCGAGAACAGAACGGTCCATGAATGCACCGGGGTCGCCCTCGTCGGCGTTACAGCATACATACTTCTGATCGGCGTCCTTGACAAGGTTTCTTGCAAGCTGCCACTTCTTGCCTGTAGGGAATCCGCCGCCGCCTCTGCCACGCAGACCCGAATCAAGAATTACCTGAATTACATCATCGGGAGTCATTGTCTTGAGCACCTTTCCGAGTGCCTCATAACCGTTTCTTCCGATATATTCGTCAATACATTCGGGATTGATTACACCGCAGTTTCTCAGTGCGATTCTGTGCTGCTTTTTATAGAAGTCGGTTTCCTTGAGCGACTTTATCTCGTTTTCTGCGACTGTTTCATCGTATACAAGACGTGTAACGATACGTCCCTTGAGCAGATGCTCCGAAACGATTTCAGCAATATCCTCTTCCTTTACCATCGAGTAGAATGTACCCTCAGGATAAACGATCATAATAGGACCGAGCGCACACAGACCGAAACATCCTGTGCGGACTACCATAACTTCATCGGTAAGACCGTTCTTGTCGATTTCTTCCTGTAATCTTTTGGCAATTTTAACACTGCCTGAAGAAGTACAACCGGTACCACCGCATATCAATACTTGTGAACGATACATATATTAGTTTCCTTTCAGATTTTACATAGCGGAGTTTATCGTGTACTTCGTTACAACGTTGCCGCCGATAATGTGCTGTTCGATTACTTCTACAGCCTTTTCAGATGTCATATTGACGTAGGTTACCTTTTCCTTGCCGGGTGTGATGACTTCAACAACAGGCTCATACTGGCAAAGACCGATACAGCCTTCCTGTATTACCATTACGTCTTTTATGCCCTTTTCCTGTATCCCGTCGGAAAATGCTTTGAGAACAGGTCTTGCCCCTGCCGCAATTCCGCAGGTCGCCATTCCGACAACAATTCTTGTGCAGTCCGATGCTTCGCTTCTCAGGTTCACAACGTTCTGCATCTTGTCACGGATAGCAGCTAATTCTTCAAGAGATTTCATATCTTAAATTATCCTTTCGTGGTCGTTAATATTTGATGCCGCCGTTTACCTCGGCTGTACTGTCCTCAAGATAACGGGTGATATATCCCGTGACCTCGGGTATATTTAACGGAACACTGCCGAGTATGGCTCTGAGCTGCCTTGTATCAAGCGAAAACCGCTTTTCGTCAACCGAATAGTTATAGCTGAAATCTATACGGCAGTTCGCATTTATAAGCGATATAAGCGTACCCGTCATATCGCCCAGCGGCATTCTGTCAATGTGCGACAGTACAAAAACAGCCTTTATATAAGTACCTTCTCCTTCTTTTGAACTTATCTCGAAGCTGCCGCCGGTCATTTCCGATGCGGCTTTGAAAAAAGGTACTCCGAATCCGTATTTTCTCGTTGTTCTTGTGGTATAGAACGGATCGACGGCTCTTGACAGTTCTGCCTCGCTCATTCCCCGACCGTCATCCCTGATGATGACCGTAAGAGTATCCGCCGATGTGTCAATGCTGACGGTTATTTCGACAAGCGAAGCCCGTGCGCCGATAGAATTCTGCACAACATCAAGAATGTTAAGAGAAATTTCCGGAAACATTATTCTGTATATTTAGCCAGAATACCGTCAATTTCGTCAACGGTCAGCTTTCCGTATACATCGTCGTTTACTGTCATTACGGGAGCAAGTCCGCACGCTCCTATACAGCGACATGCGTCAAGTGAGAATATGCCGTCCTGCGTGCATTTTCCGTCTGAAATTCCGAGCTTTTCGGAGAGTTTTGCAAATATGTCGCCGGAGCCTTTAACATAGCAGGCTGTACCCAGACATACCGAGATTTTGTACTTACCCTTGGGATAAAGTGAGAACTGCGAGTAGAATGTAGAAACACCATATACCTTTTCAAGCGGTATTCCCATTTCTTCGGCTATTATTGACTGAACCTCTATAGGAAGATAGCCGTAGATTTCCTGAGCCTGTTGCAGTACAGGCATAAGTGCGCCCTGCTGACCCTTGTGATTACCGATCATTTCACGCAGTGCCTTTTCTTGTTCGGGCGTGCCGTTGAACGGTACGGTATTTTTTTCTTTGGAACCCATTATATAACCTCCTTGGATTTGACCCGCAATTCTTGCAGACTCACGGGAATATGATAATTATAACATATTTGCTATGTAAATTTCACTATATATTAGTAACCAAAATTTGCACAACTCTTTGTGGATGTTGCACTAATCGGTATTTTTATATCGGATAAATTTACTCTATTTTTACCTAAAAACCGTCATTTTCTACAAATTCAACGTGTATTTTTCAACTTTACATAAGGGCAGAATTGTGGTATAATAGCACTATGATTTGTGCATATTGCATATAACACGGCATGAATCGCAACAATCGGTAAAGGCAGGTTTCACAAATGACGGTCGGACAGCTTATAGAAAAAGGATTGTTCGGAGTGCTTAACAGCGGTAACGAAGACAGTGTTATAAGTAATGTGTTTTCGTGCGACCTGTTAAGCCTTGCAATGACCAAAGACCTTGACGGCTGTGCTTGGTTTACCGTTATCGGAAACGTAAATACGATAGCCGTAGCGGCACACACGGGTGCGTCCTGTGTTGTGCTTTGCGAAAAGGTAAAACCGGATACCGACGCTTTGCTTAAAGCGCAGGAGCATAATATCGCTCTGTTCGTTTCGGATAAACCGGTTTTCGATTCGGCGGCGGAGCTTTATGCCATTACGGATGTGTAAAATAAATAAGGGAGATTTCAAAATGAGCGATTTCACAAACTTTGCGGTATATCACATTTATCCTTTAGGATTCTGCGGTTGCCCCAAGACAAACGATTATTCGGAGAACACCGAAAACAGACTCAAAAAGATAGAGGACGCTATTCCGCACATAAAGGAAATGGGCTTCAACGCTATATATTTCGGACCCGTGTTCCAGTCGGTAGCGCACGGATATGATACCGTTGACTATACAAAAATAGACAGCAGACTCGGCACAAACGCAGATTTTGCCGCACTTTGCAAAAAGCTGCACGAAAACGGCATCAAGATAATACTTGACGGCGTGTTCAACCACGTCGGCAGAGATTTCACAAAATTCGTTGAGGTCAGAAACGGCAACAACAGTTATCGTGACTGGTTTCATATCAATGACGGAAATTCCTGCTATAATGACGGCTTCTGGTATGAGGGCTGGGAAGGACATTATGAGCTTGTAAAGCTAAATCTGTACAACCCCGCAGTAAAGGAATACTTAAAGGAGGTCATCACAGGGTGGGTAAAGGAGTTCGATATTGACGGACTTCGCCTTGATGTTGCGTACTGCCTCGACCTTAATTTCCTGAAGGAACTGCACGGCCATTGCAAGTGGCTGAAAAACGATTTCTGGCTGATGGGCGAAACGCTCCACGGCGATTATAACCGCTGGATGAATCCCGAAATGCTCGACAGCGTGACCAATTACGAATGCTATAAGGGCTTGTTCTCCAGCTTCAACGACCTTAATATGTTCGAGATAGCACACTCGCTCAACCGTCAGTTCGGAAAAGAGCAGTGGTGTCTTTATACAGGAAAGCTTCTTTACAGCTTTGTTGACAATCACGATGTTTCACGAATAGCCACAATGCTTAACAATAAGCGCCAGCTTCCCGTGATTTATCCGCTCCTGTTCACAATGCCCGGCATACCCGGTGTTTATTACGGCAGTGAGTACGGCATTGAGGGCGACAAGCACAACGGCGATGACGCTCTGCGTGTTGAGTATAACGAAGAAAAGTTCAGGGCTGAGGGTATAGCCGATCTCACAGCCGAGATCACTGCGCTGTGTAATCTGCGTACCTCCTCAAAGGCGCTCGCTCACGGCGATTATACGCCTTTACAGCTTTTAAACAGACAGTTCTCGTTCAGACGTGACTGTGACGGCGAAACAGTTGTGACGCTTCTTAATATAGACGATAATCCGTTTGATTTCAATCCCGGTATTTCGGGTGAATTCACTGATGTGCTTACAGGAAAGAAGATAGATTTATCGGGCAGTGTTCATCTTGACGGATGCAGTGCCGTAGTAGCAGTGAATAAATGATAAGAGCGGTAATATTCGATATGGACGGTACGCTTCTTGACAGCGAAAGGATAGGGCTTAAGGCGTGGCAGTATGTTATTGATAAGTACAGCCTGCCGTTTGACCTTTCGCTTCCGTACCGTTCTATCGGACTGAATTATGATTCGATGAAGACCCTCTTTCTTTCCGAGCTTGGCGAGGATTACCCCTTTGATAAATACTGGGGATACGCAAAGCAGTATTTTGCAGAATACGAGGAGAAGAACGGCATACCCGTAAAGCAAGGCTTCGATAAGCTTTGCGCATATCTTAAAGCGAATAAAGTCGGAATGTACGTTGCCACCTCTACATATCACGCTTCTGCGGCTAAGGAGCTTGAGCATTCGGGCATACTCGGATATTTTGACGGAATTATCGGCGGTGATGAGATAACAAGAGGAAAACCCGACCCGGAAATATTTATAACAGCCGCCGAAAAGACGGGCTTTGACAAGTCGGAATGTCTTATTGTCGAGGACAGCTCAAACGGCATCAGGGCAGGCATAGCGTCGGGTATACGGACGGTGTTCATAAAGGATATAGTCGATGTGCCGTCGGAAATTACCGAAAAGGTTTTTGCAAGTTGCGACGATTTATCGGGAGTTATCGGAATAATCTCGCAAATTCGGTGATATTATCTGTTTTGCTTGCATTTATACGTTTCGTGTGGTATAATCAAATATTATGACGAAATGAAAAGGATGATGTAAATGCCGATTAAAATACCGAATAATCTGCCGGCTTTCAGCACGCTTGTCAACGAGAATATTTTCGTTATGGCTGATGAAAAAGCATCACGACAGGACATAAGACCACTCAAGGTCGCTATAGTAAACCTTATGCCTACAAAGATAGTTACCGAAACCCAGCTTTTAAGACTGCTCAGTAACACTCCCTTGCAGGTGGATATTACTCTTGTGAAAACGGAAACCCACAATCCGAAAAACACCTCGCAGGAGCATCTTGTGAACTTCTACACTACCTTCAATCAGATAAAGGAGCAGTATTTTGACGCACTTATTATAACAGGTGCACCCGTTGAATTGCTCGACTTCAACTCCGTCCATTACTGGAAGGAGCTGTGCGATATAATGGAGTGGAGTAAAACTCACGCATTCAGCACGGTGCATATCTGCTGGGCGGCATTTGCAGGACTGTACTATCATTACGGTATTCAGAAGCAGGTGCTTGACAAGAAGATGTTCGGCATCTTTCCCCATAAGATAAATGCAATCAACCACCCGCTTCTCAAGGGCTTTGACGATATTTTTATGGTACCCCATTCACGTTATACGGGTGTAAAGATGGAAGATATTGAAACCAATCCTAATCTCGCACTGCTTGCCTATTCGGACATTGCGGGAGCATATATCATTGCAGACCGCACGAACAGACAGATTTTTATCACAGGTCATGCCGAGTACGACAGGAACACGCTCAAGGATGAGTATATGCGTGACGTTGAAAAGGGCATACCGATAGAAGTGCCGTATAACTATTTCCCCGATGATAACCCTAAGCTGACGCCGCACTTTACTTGGCGTGGTCACGCAAGCCTTATGTACTCAAACTGGCTCAACTTCTGCGTATATCAGGAAACCCCATTCGATCTCACGAAGCTTGAACCGCTTGAGTATTAACGTAAATAATAAAAGTCACAGTTTTTACTGTGGCTTCAGACTGTCGATTAACTGATTATTAAAGCCCATCCGGTGAAATATATCGCCAACACTGCTTAAAACCGTTTCCGTGCCGACAGGTTGTTAATAATTTCGTGAGTGTACCGGTAAAACTGCAACGACATTGACCTTAAAAAACGGACTATCCTGATAATATGTATATCTTCGTGCATAACTTTTCGTAGGGCGAGGGTCTGTGTGTGCTTGGTTGGCTTTGCGTCCTTGCAAAGCCCTTGGGCACACACGCTAAGGCATCCTTGCCTTGCTCGCCCCTCCCGAAATATTGTAGTGCTTATCATAAACAATTTGTAAGGAAATTAAGCTTTGGGTTACGGTTGATAGTTGACAGATTATAAACTCGGTGAATG
>OGQQ01002612.1_pt1 | contig 11323 bp, 10 predicted proteins | sample 1553281 | NCBI WGS metagenome assembly OGQQ01 (sample SAMEA2579937, study PRJEB22360) | human gut metagenome | biome: human gut; feature: human-associated habitat; material: faeces | place: Denmark | collected 2008/2010 | reverse complement strand
GCCCGGGCCGCGCGGCGGACGGGGTCCGCGCCAGAAGCCGCCCATCGGAGGCGGCGGGGGCGGCGCACCCCAACCTCTGCGGTAATACCGTCTGCGCGGACACAGCACGCTCAGCGCAATAATCAAAATGACGAACAGAACGATGAAAACAAAACGTATTATCCGGGTAACCGCAACACGTCTCGCTTGCGAAAAAACATTTTGAACCCCGGATAAAAATCCGCCGGATGGATTATTATTCGCATAATTATAATCGGTGTTCGCATTCGCGTTGTTTGTCGTACCCGTGGAATACGAGACATTGTAGTGGTCTTCCAAAATCTCCACCGCGCGGGCGTAGACCTTTTTCACGCCGCTGTCGTACTCTTTCGCGGCAAAATCGTCCTCAAGGTAGTCATACAGCATCGCGTCCAGCACGCCGCCGGTAAAAACATCGGTCAGCCCCACGCCCGGCTCGGCGTAATAATCCTCCGCACCGACGGAAAGCAGAATCAAGAGACCGTTATTCGCTCTCTTGTCACCGATGCCCCACTTGTTAAAGAGGTCATACGCATAATCGGCAATGTCCTCGCCGTCGGTGAAATCCACGGTCGCCACCACGACCTCCGCGCCGCAGGCTTCGGCAAGCGCGCTGCCCGTGCGCTCAATATAGCTTTCCGTCGAGGACGAAAGCACATTCGCGCCGTCATACACATAGCCCGTCGGGGCATCCGGCAACGCCACAGCAAGCGCCGGCACCGCCATAAGTACGAGCACCAGCACCGTAAGCAGCACAGCGCCCGTCTTTTTCAAAACAGGATGTACGGTCTTTGTCATAAGCATTTCCTTTCCCTGTCCGTTTCAAACTTTTACGCGAACAGCTCCACATCGCCGATGCCCACCAGCTTCGCCAGTGCATACGCAGGCGAGTTGTGCAGCGCATCGTTGAATGCGGCGGCTTTATCGTTGTAATCGTCGCGCATCAGATAATCCAAGTCGGAATTGTAGTTCGACATCAGCGATTCGCGGTACGTTGCGTCCTCCTCGTTCATATCGATATTCTTGATCTGGCGATACATCGCCTTCACCGCCGTCGTCAGGTCGTTTAAAGCCGCGTACTTGTCCGCCGGGCGCTCGGCCTTTTTCACCGCGTTCTGCGCCGTGCGCACGGCATCTACAAGCGTCAAGTCCGTCTCGCTGTATTTTTCCGCGATCGTCACCAGATTCGATGCTTCGGAAACCATCATCGAGACCTGATCCAAAACGCCGTACACGTCGTCGGAGCCGTAGTATTCCGCCGTCACATTGTTGCGCTCGCGCGACAAAGATATACACGCGCCGACTGGGATCGCCGCCAAAATTAACACCACCATTGCAATGACCGCCGAAACACGGCCCACGGCTTTTACGCCATCGTTTTTCTTTTTCATAAAAATTTCCTTTCTGCTTTTTCTGTCTACATGCAAATTCATGGCACGCAAATTTAAAGTCTATAAACGCACAGCCGGGCAGCACTGCAAGCACAACCCGGCCGGTGTTCTCTTTATTTACGCGCGAATGTCTAAAAGCTTCTGCTTCAGCTCGTTTTCCAAACGGCCGAGCTCCTGCTCCGCTTCGCGGCGGCGGGTCTTGCCCTCTTCCTGAATTTTCACAACTTCATCGAGTGTCGAGATGAGCGACTGGTTTGTCTGGCGCAGCGTCTCCATGTCAACAATGCCGCGCTCGGATTCGCGCGCCGTCTCAATGGTACTCATCTTCAGCTTCTCTGCGTTCTTGCGCAGCAGCTCGTTCGTCATATCGGTCACTTCACGCTGTGCGCGCACCGCATCTGCAGAGTGCGCCACACCAAGCGCCAATACCATCTGGCTCTTCCAAAGCGGAATGGTGTTCACAATGGTGGACTGAATTTTCTCCGCCATCAAACGGTCGTTGTTCTGCACAAGACGAATTTGCGGCGACATCTGCACGGAAACCATGCGGGTCAGCTCGAGGTCATGCAGCTTCTTTTCAAAGCTGTCGCACTGCTGTGCAAAGTCGTTTGCCGCCTGCGCGTCCTCCGGCAGGCCGGAGCGCTGTGCCTTTGCTTTCAGCTCTTCCAGCGTCGTTTCGCGCTCTCTTTTCAGGCGCTTTTTGCCCGCCAGAATGTACATGGAAAGCTCTTTGTGGTACGCAAGGTTCGTTTCGTACAGCTTATCGAGCATCACGATGTCCTTCATCAGCTGCACCTGGTGGCCCTCAAGGGAAGACGCGATCTTATTCACGTTCACTTCGGCCTTGTCGTAACGTGCCTTCATGCCATCGAGGCGGTTTGCCTGCTTTTTAAAGAAGCCGAGGAAGCCCTTTTCTTCTTCGCCCGCATCAAAGCTTTTCAGCTCTACAACAAGGTTCGCGATCTCATCGCCTACTTCGCCGAGGTCCTTCGTGCGCACATTTGCAAGCGCCGTGTCGGAGAAGTTTGCAATTTTCTTCTGTGCGCCGGAGCCATACTGCATCACGAGCGCAGAGCTTGTAATGTCAATTTTTTCCGCAAAGTCGTCTACGACCTTCTGTTCTTCGGGCGTAAGCTGCACTTCGGGCTGTTCCTCTTCTTTTTTCTCAGGGGCTACGGGTTTTTCTTCCTCCACGCCGTCCAGCGTCAGGGTGGGAATGCCGGGTGCGGGGGTCTCCAGCTCGGGCTCTAAGGTCAATTTCACGTCGCTCATGTTGTTCGTCCTCCTTATATTCACCGTGTGCGTCACACGGTCAAAAATCACTTTGTCTGTGTTTTGCTTGTGTCGTTCGGGTCAAGGCCCGGCATTTTCATGTCTTCGCCGGAAAGGCCCTCCTGCTTCAAAATGGATTCCATCACGCTGATGTCCGCCGCAATGTCCAGCGCATCGTCATCAAACAGGCTATCCAGCTGCTTTTCAAACGCGCCCGCGATCGTCTCCATCATGCCTTCAATCTCAAACATCGTCTTTTGAATGTTCTCGCCCTTCACTCTCTGGCGGCTCAGCTTATCATAGCTGTTCAGAAGCTTCAGCGTTGTCGGCAGATAGTAGTTCATAAACTTTCGCAGCTGCGCCTTTTTGTCCGGATCCTTCTGCGCCAGCGCAAAGATACGCCCGCTGACCTCTTCCAGCCGGGAGATTTTCGCGCTCATCACCGGGTCTGGGATGGCATCGTTCACCTCCCGCAGCTGGCGCAGCAGGGCGGCGTACTCGTCCTCTGCAGCGGGATGAGCTTTAGGTGTCGGGGCTTGCGCGGGCTTTTTCGGCTGTGGTGCCGCACCCCGCACCACCAGCGTGTCGGTGCGGTTGTCAATATAGGCATCCGCGCCGAAGTATCCGTGCTCGATGGCACTTTTCACGGCAGCGCGTCCCCGGGCGGCGTCCACCCCGGCGGCGGCAAACAGTTCCGGCAGGGGGATATTATCGCGCTCGCCCACAACCTTATCCAGCAGCTGCTCCAGCTTGCGGGTGCGGTTCATCCGCAGACCGGTCAGCAGCGCACCGCCGCCGCCAATGGCCATGACGATATCGGAAAACAGCTCCCCGGGGTCAGGCAGCACCTGCCATGCACCGATGATATCCACTGCATCCGTCACCCCGGCAAACAGGAAAACGGCACCCATGATGGTGCAGAGGACGGCAATGTTTTTATGCCATTCCTTTGCACTTTTCTGCTCTGCCGTGGGGACGTCCTGCCCATAGGATGCGTCCGCGTTTTGCATTGGTGCAGGTTCCGGGTCGGCGCGGTAGTCGCCCCGGACACGGGCGGCCTCCTGCTCCTCCTTCTGCACCTTCTGGTCGATGCCTTTCAGGATAAACAACAGCACCCCCAACGGCCCGGACATCGCCATCACGATAAAGATGGCAATGGTGGGGATCTTTGCAAAATAATGTTTTCTCGGCTCCATGAAACAGAATTCCTTTCACAGAAAGATAAAAATAAGACCGCGTTCCACTCTATTATAGCGGAGCGCGGCCTTTTTGTTAAGGGGGTATTTCTGTTCTCGTAAAAATGCGCCTGGAGCGGTCCACAGACCGCGACAAGCGCAAAATTAAAAATCATCAGCAACAAAAGAAGCCGCTGCGCAAATGCACAACGGCCTCTCCATAAAAGCTTACTTCATCAGGCTGCAAACGGCCTCGGCATAAGCGGCGGGGTCATCCACGGGCAGACCCTCGATCAGCTGTGCCTGTGCGTACAGCAGGGCGCTGTACTTGTTCAGCTTCTCGGTGTCACCGGCTTCCTGTGCGGCCTTCAGGGCGGCAAACACGGGGTGGTTCACGTTCAGCTCCAGCACCTTGTCGCTCTTCACGCCCTCGCTGCCGGGCTGCTTGGACAGCACCTTCTCCATCTCAATGGACAGCGGGCCGTCAGCGCTCAGGCAGACGGGGTGATCCTTCAGGCGAGTGGAGACCTTGACCTCCTTCACCTTGCCGTTCAAAGCGTCCTTCATGGCATCGAACAGTGCCTTGTTTTCGGCGGTGGCATCCTCGGCGGCCTTCTTCTCCTCTTCGGATTCCAGACCCAGATCACCGCTGTTCACGTTCTTGAACTCCACGGTGCTGTCCTTGCCTTCGGCATCCTTGCGGGGGTAGCTGTGCAGGATCTGCAGGCAGAACTCGTCCACATCCTCAGTCAGCAGCAGCACGTCAAAGCCCTTGTCCAGCACAAGCTCTGCGGAGGGCAGCTTTGCCAGACGGTCGGTGGAGTCGCCTGCGGCAAAGTAGATGTACTTCTGCTCAGCGGGCATCTTGTCGATGTACTCCTGCAGGGTGACCATCTTCTGCTCCTTGGCAGACCAGAACAGCAGCAGGTCACGCAGCAGTTCGGCGTGCATTCCGTAGTCAGAATAAGCACCAAACTTGATCTGACGACCGAACTCCTTCCAGAACTCCTCGTACTTTGCACGGTCGTTGTTCAGCATGGCGTGCAGCTCGTTCTTGATCTTCTTTTCCAGTGCGTTATGGATCAGCTTCAGCTGGCTGTCCTTCTGCAGCATCTCACGGCTGATATTCAGGCTCAGATCCTGACTATCCACGATGCCCTTTACAAAGCTGAAGTAATCCGGCAGCAGGTCGGCACACTTTTCCATAATCAGCACACCGGAAGCGTACAGCGCCAGACCCTTCTCGTAGTCCTTGGTGTAGAAATCGTAGGGACGGTGGCTGGGCACGAACAGCAGGGCATTGTAGTTGGCGGTACCCTCGGTGCGGCTCACGATGACCCGGGCGGGGTCAGCGTAATCACCGAACTTATCCTTGTAGAAGCTGTTGTACTCCTCATCGGTCACTTCGCTCTTCTGCTTTTTCCAGATGGGGATCATGCTGTTCAGGGTCTCCAGCTCGGTGTAGGTCTCCCACTCGGGCTTGTAATCCTCGGGCTTGGGGTCCGGTTCCGGCTTCTGACGGCTCTTTTCGCGCTCCATCTGGATGGGGTAGCGCACATAGTCGCTGTACTTCTTCACGATGGCCACAATGCCGTATTCATCCAGGAAGTTGTCGTACTGCTCGGTGTCGGTGTCCGGCTTGATGTGCAGAATGATCTGGGTGCCCACGGTGTCCTTCTGGGCGGGGGTCATCTCGTAGCCGTCCACACCGGAGGACTCCCACTGCCAAGCCTCGTCCGAGCCGTAGGCCTTGGAGATAACCGTCAGCTTATCGGCCACCATAAAGGCAGAGTAGAAGCCCACGCCGAACTGACCGATGATATCAATGTTCTCGTCCTTGTTGTCCTTCTTGAAATCCAGAGAACCGGAGTGTGCAATGGTGCCCAGATTCTGCTCCAGCTCTTCCTTGGTCATACCAATGCCGTTATCCTCCACGGTCAGGATGCGGTTTTCCTTATCGCGGGTGATGAGGATGCGGAAATCGCCCTTGTTCATGCCCACGGAGGTATCGGTCAGGCTCTTATAGTACAGCTTATCAATGGCGTCCGAAGCATTGGAGATCAACTCCCGCAGGAAAATCTCTTTATTGGTATAGATGGAGTTGATCATCATGTCCATCAGCTTTTTGCTCTCTGCCTGAAATTCTTTCTTGGCCATAATACAAAACCTCTTTTATCACATATTTGGTGCGCCGTACCCGGCAAACTGCCAGAATGCTTAGCACTCATAACTTCCGAGTGCTAATATACAACGACTTGCAGGGAAAATCAAGGCTTTTCATAAAAAGTTAAAATTTGTTCTCCTGTGCGCGAAGCGGCGCTCCGGATTCGTTTCTTATATGGAAAATAAAATTTCTTGCAAAGTCTTTCCCACTTTTGCGCGGACTGTGCTATAATGGAGCGAGTATGCCGGAAGGATGTGAGAAAATGTCAAAACAGGGCGATGCCGCTTACGCATGGTTTTTGCAGGGCTATAATTGCAGCCAGAGCGTGGTGGCGGCGTTTGCACCCCAGCTTGGCCTGACCGAGGAGATGGCCCTGCGCCTTTCCGCAGGGTTTGGCGCAGGCATTGGCCGGATGCGGGAGGTGTGCGGGGCGTTCTGCGGCGTGGTGACCGTGCTGAGCATGGTCTATGCCGACCCCACAGACCCCAAGGATAAATCCCGGATGTATGCACTGGTGCAACAGGCGGCAGAGCAGTACCGCACCCGCAACGGCGGCGGCAGTATCATCTGCCGGGAACTGCTGGCAAAGGCGGGCGTTGCCCCTGCCGGGGGCACAGCGGCAGAGGACCGCACTGCAGACTATTATAAAAAGCGCCCCTGCCCGGAGCTGTGCCGCATCTGCGCCGACCTGTGTGCAGAATTTATTGCGGCGCACCCGGAGGAACGGCACGGATTTTACAGGGAGGATGCGTAAATGCAGCTTGAGCAACTGGAACTGATCGGCGGCGGTACGCTGACGCTCTACCTGCGGGAGAGCGTGGAGGCCATGCCGCACTTCCGGCAGCGCCCGCTGGTGCTGGTGGTGCCCGGCGGCGGCTATAACCACGTCAGCCCCCGGGAGGGCGACCCCGTAGCGCTGCAATTTGCGGCAGCTGGCTACCACACGGCGGTACTGCACTACGCAGTAGGGGATAGCGCCCGGGATGCGCTGCCCATGCGGCAGCTGGCACAGGCCATCGGCCTTGTGCGGCAGCACGCAGAACAGTGGAATATTTTGCCGGATCAGATCGCTTTGTGCGGCTTTTCGGCGGGCGGGCATCTGGCACTGTCCGGTGCAGTGTGGAACATCCCCGGCATGGCAGACCAGCCGCGCCCCAACGCCTTGCTGCTGGCCTACCCGGTGGTCACCGCCGGAGAATACGCCCACAGGGGCAGCTTTGTGCAGCTGTCCGGCACGCAGGACGTTGCCGCCCACCAGTGCTTTACGCTGGAGGATAAGATCACCCCGGCCACACCGCCGGTGTTCGTCTGGCATACCATGGAGGACGAGACCGTCCCGGTGGAGAACACCTTGCTGCTGCTGAACGCTCTGCACAAGGCGGGCGTGCCGTGCGAAGCGCACCTGTTTGAAAAGGGACGCCACGGCACCAGTATCTCCACCCCGGAGGTGGACGCCGACAGCGCCCACCGCAACCGCTGGGTTAAACTTGCGGTGGAGTGGCTGGACGATACCTTTTCTTTCCATGCCTGAGATAACCGACTGAAACAGGAAAAGCGTGTGTAAATTTTAGTCATACCTACAAAAAATTCACAAATAAACCGTTGACTTGCACAGGCGTATGCCGTATACTGTCCAACGGGGATAAAACCACGAAAGAAGGAAACAAAAATGGTTATGGATCCCACACTGCCGCGCATCAAGGTGCGCGATCTGCTTATGCAGGCATTCCTCACCGGCTGGGAGCGCTCCGATAAGAGCACCTCGCAGGACGAGTACCTGCAAAGTTCCATTCAGGTCATTGAGATGCTTCAGGTAGAGCCGGAAAACCTCTACGCAGAGGAAGGTCTTGGCCTGCCGGACGGCGAAGAGGTGGATCATCTGGATGATCTGCTGCGCGCGGACGGCTTCTGGCTGTACTACGGGGTGGAAGCAGAAAACTTCTTCCTGATCCAGTGGTACCCGGACGAGGCTTCTGCCAATGCAAAGCTTGCCCAGCTGGAAGAACTGGGCGACGGCAAGCAGTATCTGGTAGACCTGACCCTCAAGCGGGCAAACCCTTCCGAGGCTGAAAACTTTGGCAATTCTAACCCGGTGCAGCTCCGCTCCTGAAACAAACGTTAACGTATTGAGTTGAAAGGAAATTTTGCTCATGCAGCTTTCTGTTACGGAACGCGAACGGCTTTATGCCATTTTGGAAAAATACGATCAAAACCCCAAGGTGCAGCAGATGCGGGAGTTCATCCAGCACGGGGACGTTACCACCTATCAGCACTGCAAGAATGTGGTGCTGGTCAGCTGTTGGCTGAACCATCGGCTGCATTTGGGTGCAGACGAGACCTCGCTGGCTGTCGGTGCTTTCCTGCACGATTTTTATCTGTATGACTGGCACAAAAAGGGTACCTTCCATGGCATCCGCCGCCTGTTCGAGATGCACGGCTTCTCCCACCCGGGCTGCGCCTGCGTCAACGCAGAAAAGGTGTTCCATATCACCAAAAAGGAACAGAGCATCATTTCCAGCCATATGTGGCCGCTGACCTTCCGTCATGTGCCCAGCTGCCGCGAAGCTATCATCGTCTGCCTTGCCGATAAGTACTGCGCTGTGGTGGAAAGTATGTTCAAGCACAGCCGTGTGGCTGCCGCCAAAAACGCCAACGGCGAATACGACGAGTGGTAAAACTGAATCATCACAAATAACAGGAGCCGCTGCACTTTTTGGTTGCAGCGGCTCCTTCTGCCTTATACGTCGTGAAAAAAGCAGAGCGGGAAAATCTGCGGATTTTTCCGCTCTGCAAATAAAAATAATTCTGCGTCCGGTGGGGCTGGTTACAGCTTTTTGAACCCCTCCGGTTCGTCTGCGGCGGTGCGGCGCTCCATCAGATAGGTGTCCAGCCAGTGGCCGTGGCAGTCCCGCGCAATGCGCTCCCGATGCCCCACCAGCCGGAAGCCGCACTTGGCGTGCAGGGCACGGCTGGCAGCGTTATCCTGTAAAACGGTGGATTGCAGCGTCCAGTACCCGGCTTTTTCGGCAGCGGCGCACAGGGCGCTCAACAGCTGAAAGCCCAGTCCGTGCCCACGGAACTGCTCGCCTACATAGATGCTTACCTCGGCCACGCCCCGGTAACACCACCGGGGGTCTACCCGGTGCAAAGCACACCACCCTGCCAGAACCCCGCCGGAAAGGATGACCAGACGGCACTCCTTTGTGTGGGAAGCGTCCCACGCGGTATAGGGCGGGCATTCGGTCTGGAAGGTGGCGTATTCCGTGGCAATGCCCTCAACATAAATTCTGGAGACCGCGCCCCAGTCCTCCGGCGTCATAGGCCGGATGATGATCTTGTCCATACTTTCATCCTCGGCGGGCCGAAAATTGCCCGCATTCTCTTTCCACTCCCGGATAAATTTCAGTATAGCAGAATTTGCCGCGCGGTACAAGAAGCGGACTGCACAGAAATTGTTTTGACATCTCACCTGTTTGTGATACAATAAGGGAACAGGAATGCGGCGGGGGATGCGCCGTCTCTCATGGAGGATGTATGAGAAAAACTGCCTGGGTACTGCTGTGTATGGTTTGGCTTATGCTTTGCGCGGCGCTGCTTGCCTTTGGCGCAGAGAGCGCACCCCATGTCACGGCAGAAACTACAATGGCTCAGCTGCGCGCAAACCCGGCGATCCAGGGAACCGGCTATTATACATATTGCCGTGAGATGACGCCGCTGATGGTGGAACGCTGGAAAAACAAGACCTTGCACGATTATTTTGGCGACACCGACCGGGAATCCGGCATTGCTGCGCTGAACCTTATCATTGATAACTATAATAAGGGCGTCAAGGTCACCTATCAGGTCTACACTCCTGAGGAGATCGAACACAATTCCAGTCTGGGCTGTGTGCAGCTGTTTTATTATCCGGCCGAGACCCCCAACGCCAAAACCGCTATCGTAGTGCCCGGCAACGCCTTGACCGCAACCTCGGAGATGGGTGAGGGCGGCTCCACGGCCTACGAGCTGCATAACCGGGGCTATGCCGTGTTCGTGTTGCGCTACCGCACCTTTTTGGATCTGGGCAATAACGCCCCGCTGGAGGACCTGGCAAGGGCGGTGCAGCTGGTGACAAGTCTTGACAAGGAGCTTTCCATCCATACACAGGGCTATGCGCTGGTGGGCTACTCCTCTGGCGGCCAGCTTGTGGGCGTGTTCGCAAATAAGGAGCGCGGCTACGGCCATTACGGCGCTGCAAAACCCGGTGCACTGCTGTTGGCTTATCCGGTAGTGAACTTTTCAGAGGTAAAGATCGCGTATCAGGCGCTTATGGATACCGGCAACTATGGGTGGCACTATTACTGCTCCAGTGTGGCAGATCTTATCACGGACGATTATCCGCCGGTATTTTTCTGGTACGGGAAGGACGACAAGGTGCTGCCTTGGATGATCAATCAGGTGCAGGGCCCGGCGCTGCAAGCGGCGCTGGAAGCCCACAAGGTACCTTATGTTATGAAGGTGTTTGAGTCTGCGCCGCATAGTATCGGGGTGGGCTATACCACCGATGCCGAGGGCTGGCTGACAGATGCCGTGGCTTTCTGGGAGCAGCAGACCGCTGCCTGACCATAAATAGAAAAGGAGTAGAACATGATGGATCAGAATACTTGTTTTGCATACCTGAATATGGAGCTGCCGGACGATATCCGCCGCCTGAAAGAGGCCGGTTACTACGACGCCGCCATTGCGCGCATCGATGCCTGTCTGGCCGAGGACTGGACTGCCAGCCAGAACCAGCCACTACACCCGCAGGGTGCGCTGCCGGTAAACCCCACCCCCCACGGCGTGGACGCATGGCGGCAGGGTCTGTTGGCGCACCGGGAGATTTTGCGCCGTCTGCCGCGGGACTACACCCTGACCGCCGACCAGCTGTTGAACCGGCTGCAGGCCACCCTGCGGGACTTTACCGCAGAGGAGTTCGCCGCACTGGACGCTGCCGGGCAGATGGACTGGCGCTTTGTGGAAGGGCAGAAGCGCTATATCTACCGCGCCGCCGAAACGCTGGTGGCTACCCATCCCGACCTTGCCGCCCGTCAGCTGGACCCGCCCGTCCCGGAGCGCAGCTGGGATCGTTTTGAACCCCAGCACGACCAAATGGTGCGCACCGGCGCAGCCAGTGCAGACATCACCCTGCGCACCAGCATCGGCATGACTGACGAGACCTTTGCCCGCGCCCTTGCTGCTGCAAAGGCTGAGGGCAGAAACACCGTGCACGTCAAGGTGTGGCTGGCGCCGGCCCCCCCCCCCCCCGGCCCAGAAGTAGGCCT
>OGQQ01002610.1_pt1 | contig 11330 bp, 9 predicted proteins | sample 1553281 | NCBI WGS metagenome assembly OGQQ01 (sample SAMEA2579937, study PRJEB22360) | human gut metagenome | biome: human gut; feature: human-associated habitat; material: faeces | place: Denmark | collected 2008/2010 | reverse complement strand
CATTTCTATGACATCTTCCGCTATCAGATACTGGATACTAATTCATACATAGAAGAAATATGGGCATACGGATATTGGGCTATCGACCGTTGTGCACGTATCATTAAAGAAGGTGCTTCATTTAAAGAAGTAACAAAGGGGGATCTGGCAGAAGTGGAAGGATGCATCGCTCAAGCCTATGCTATTAAAGCCCTCTGCTCTTTCTATTTGACTAATATGTCTTGGTTCTAAGCCAGTTAGTTCTGATACTTGATTTTGTGTTAGATTGTTTTTTAGTCTGTATTCTTGAAATTTGTTTCCAATATGTTTATTTATATTTGATTTTTCCATGTTTTTTCCTCTTTTCTATTATAATATAATATTTTATATCATTTTTTGGAAGGTTTTGAGATTTGATAAATATCAATTATAATACGACATTTTTTAAAAAAACATTGACATTTATTTTTGATAATTATAAAATATGAATTGATATGAATTTATATATATATGAGTATAATTTTATACTAAAATGGAAAAAGTATATAAATGAGAGGAGAACAAAAGAAAATGAAGAAGTATGCTGAAAGCCTTGAGGCTGTACACACACACACACACACACACACACACACACACACACAGGTGATTTACAAAACGAGATAAACTATAAAAAAGAAAATGGAATAACGCTAGTTGCTTTGGTAGTGACTATAATTATACTATTGATATTAGCAACAATATCAATACAAGCATTAACTAGTACAGGGTTATTTGAAAATGCAAACAAGGCTAAATTGGAAACAAAAAGAAGCCAAATAAAAGAATGGCTAAGTTTGAATTTAATGGAAGCACAAACAACAAATTATAATAAAACAGATTTAGAAATACTAGAAATAGCAAGACAAAAAGCAGAGAGTAGAGAGGGACTTAGTAAATTAGGAAAAACAGTAAGTGTAGATAAAGAACTAAGTACACAAGAAGATGGAGAAATAGTTGATGCATATTTTTATGTAATAGTTGATAGAGATGTGTATAAAGTAGATATTAGTGGAGCAAAATTTATAGGAGAACAAGGCAAAATTCCACCTAAAATAACTTTACAGAATATAACAAGTACAACGAATTCAATAACAGTGAAGGTAAAGACAAGTAGAAATGAAGGGGGAAATGTAGAATACTACATAAAAGCAGAAGATGAAGAAAAATACGAGTTAAAGGAAACTAAAACAGATGACTCGGAATATACATTTATAAATTTAATACAAGGAAAAAAATATAATATAAAAGTGATAGCAAAAGTAGAAAATAGACCACAAGCAGAAGTAATAGTAAATCAAACAACAGGAAAAGTCACAGGAATGATAACTTTTAATTCATTAGCATGGACAAATGGAAAGGCAAATATAGTAATAAGTACAAATACAAATTATTTAGTACAATATCAGATAAATACTATTGAAGGAAATTGGATAACAGGAACTAATGTGGATGGATTATCTCATGGGGATGTTGTATATGCAAGATTATGGGATGGTGTAAATGCAGGAATAAATTATGCTGAACAAAATATTCTAGATGGTATAGAACCAAATGTTAGTATTGATTTAAATAGTAAAAGTGCAACAGTAGAAACTTCTGTTAGGGCAATTGTAACTCAAAATGATGAACAAAGTGGAATAAATATTGAAAAATGTAAGTGGACATATAATACAATATCTGAAGAATTGGGAACAAGTGAAAGTATGTATACAGGAAACTTTACAGGATCAAAACAAAGCTTAACATTGCAAGTAAAACAAGCTGGAACATATTATTTACATGTATTATCAGTAGATAAAGCTGGAAATGCAAGAGAGGTAATATCAGAAGCAATTAATGTAAGGGAATTGACATTTGCAGAAAAAGTTCAAATAGGAGATTATGTGGCATATAGTACAGGGGTACATTCATATACTTCTCCACAAGGAACTGGACTATCACATGGAAACGGATATGGAAATCAAACATTTACATCTAATGATAGTATAAAATGGAGAGTGTTAGATAAAAATGTTTCAACAGGGGAAATAACATTAATAAGTGAAAATCCAATACAAACAGATTCAAATACTAATTTTTATTTAAGAGGAGCAATAGGATATTTATATGCAGAAGAAGAATTAAATAAAATATGTAGTATATATGGATATGGAAAAGGTGCAGATACAAACAAAACATTCAATTATGTAGTAGGAGATTTAGTGGAAGGAACAGCTACAGGAGTATTAACGGGAAGTGGAGCAAGAAGTATAAATGTAGATGATATAAATAAAATTACAGGATATATACCTAAAGAAGCAGGAGAATATACAAATTTAATATATTATCCAACAAGAAAAACAGAAACAGGTTATTCATCAATAGCAGTAAACAGAAAAGATAAAACAACATATTATGATTATGCAGCATCACAGTATTTGAACAATACAACAAGTAATATATATAAATTATTATTTGGCGATTCTAATATATATTATTGGCTAGCTTCTCGTTGTGTAGCAAGTGGAAATAATTATAGCGGATTTGATGTATCTATTGTAACAGGAGGATATATTGGAGCTAATAATGTAGGAGTAGGTCTAACTAATTATTTAGAAGAACATCAATTTTTTTATGGAGTAAGGCCAATAGTTTACTTAAAACCAAATCTTCAAACTAATGGTAAAGATGAAACCGGTGCATGGACTATAATGTAATATTGACAAATCTTCAAATTCGAAGTAAAATAGAATATGTAAAAGGAGAGATTTATGCAAACAAGTAATAAAAAAATTTTTGATAATTTAGTATCAAGAACAAAAATATATTTAGTAATAATACTAATATTACTACTTGGAATATGTTGGCAAAACAAAATGCTAATAATACCATCAATAATAATATATGCGCTAATATTAGGATACACATATTTTGCTAACAACAAAAGAAAAAGTGAAATATCAGAAACACTTCAAGACTTAACATTAACAGTAGATTCAGCAGCAAAAACAAGTTTAATAAACTCACCATTTCCACTAATAATATTAGAAACAGACGGAAATGTTGTATGGAAAAGTTCAAAATTTGCAACAGAATTTGAAGATATAGATATAAACACTTTTGTAAATGACTTAGTATATGATTTAAAAGAAGAAATAAAAAACAAAAAAGACAAGACAGATAAATCAATATTAAGAAACATCCAAGTAAATAAAAGACAATATAGAATGGTCGGAAAATTTGTCAACTCAAAACGTTATTCTAAAAATGAAAAAGATGAATATATGGCAATTATATATTTTATAGATGAAACAGAAAATATAAAATTACAAAAAGAATACAATGATTCAAAATCATGTGTTGGAATAATAATGATAGACAATTATGAAGAAAATATGCAAATGTTAGAAAGTGAAGAAAAAGCTCAATACATTGCAGAAATAGACAAAGTAATATATGAATGGACAAATGAAACAAATGGTATATTAATAAAATCAGACAGAGACAGATATATTTACATTTTTGAGCAAAGATACTTAGAAAAAATTAAAGAAGATAAATTTAGTTTGTTAGACAAAATTAAAGAATTAGACCCAAAACAAAAAGTACAATTTACATTAAGTATAGCAATTTCAAATGAAGGAGAAGTTGACAAAGACAAATTTAAATCAGCACAAACAGCAATGGACATTGTACTTGGTAGAGGTGGAGACCAAGCTGTAGTAAGACAAAATGATATTTATAAATTCTTTGGAGGAAGAGCTCAAGAAGTAGAAAAAAGAACTAAAGTAAAGGCAAGAGTTGTAGCTCATGCATTAGAAAACCTTATAAAAGAATCAAGTAAAGTAATGGTTATGGGGCATATGAACCCTGACATAGATGCAATGGGCTCAGCAATAGGAATTTATAGATTAGCAAAAAGTCTTGACAAAAATGCATATATAATAGCAAGTAACACAGCTTCATTACAAAATTTTAGAGAAAGTTTAACAGAAGAACCAGAATATGAAGATGTAATAATAAGCAAAGAAGTAGCAGAAGAAAACATAGATGAGGATACTTTATTAGTAGTAGTAGATACTCATAAAGTAAATTATGTAGAATCAGAAGAAGTTCTTAAAAAAGCTAGTAAAATAGTAATAATAGATCATCATAGAAGAAGTACAGACTATATAGAAAATGCAACACTAATATTTCAAGAAGTATATGCCTCATCAGCAGCAGAACTTGTAACAGAATTATTACAATATGCTGAAGTAAATGTAGAATTAAAGAAAATAGAAGCAGAAGCACTATATGCAGGAATCATGATGGACACAAAAAGCTTTACATTTAAAACAGGTGTAAGAACATTTGAAGCAGCAGCATATTTAAGAAAATGTGGAGTTGATATTATCAGAGTAAAAAAATGGTTCCAAAGTGACTTAGAATCATTTAACAAAATAGCAGACATAGTAAGAAAAGCAGAAATTGTTAATGACTCAATAGCAATAGCTCTATGTGATGGTGAAAAATCTAAAGACATTAGTTTATTATGTGCTAAAGCAGCAGACGAATTACTTACAATAAGTGATGTTACAGCCTCATTTGTTTTAGGTGATACAGGAGAAAAAGTTTGTATAAGTGGACGTTCTATAGGAGATATAAATGTTCAAGTTATATTAGAAAAACTTGGAGGAGGAGGACATATTACTTTAGCTGGAGCACAGGTAGAAGGGATGACTCTTGAAGAAGTTAAACAAGAATTAATTATAAGAATAAATGAATATTTTACAGAAATAGAAAATTAGGTATAAATGGTAAAATTATTAGCTATTTATATTTACATAATTATCTTAAAGTGATATAATATAGATATAAAATTTTAAAAAAATCTAAAGGAGGTAGTTCCGTGAGAGCAGTAATAGGAATGACAGAAATGTTTAGAGGAATGGACCTAAAAATCTGTGATGAATTAGGAGAAGAATGGAAGCGGCATTTATTAGATGATAAACCAGATTATAAAGATCAAATTCTTCTATCATTAAAGATGGACTATAATAGTATGGATAACATGATTAGAGCAGGTTATACAGAAGAGATGCTTGAGAATGCAGTATCTGTACTGGAGAAAAATGGCTATGATGTCGATTTAGAAAAGGGAATCATTAAAAAGACAATGTAGCAGAAAAGGACTTGGTATACCAGGTCCTTTTAAAAATTAAAAAAAGTTGTCAAAAGGGCCGCCCCTTTTTGACAAGTAAAATTATAAATAATTGCGATTGAATTTGCAATTTTAATTAACCTTTGCATTTTCTTTTGGTGTTCGGTTGAAAAATCCTTAAAAATAGTGTAAACTATATGAAGTTATAAAATTTGAAAGGTTGTGATTTTAATGAAGGTAATATTAAAAACAGATATAAAAGGAGTAGGAAAAAAAGACCAAATAATAAATGCATCAGATGGATATGCAAGAAATTTCTTATTTCCAAAAAATTTAGCAGTAGAAGCGAATGCAGAAAACATGAGCAAATTAAAAGCAAAACAAGACTCTAATGCATTTAAAAAATCACAAGAAAAAGAAGAGGCAGAGAAAATATCAGATAAATTGTCAAAAATACAATTGAAAATTAAAGTAAAATCAGGAGCAAATGGAAAAATATTTGGAGGAGTATCTTCAAAAGAAATAGCTGAGAACTTGGAAAAACAATATCAAATAAAAGTTGATAAAAAGAAAATAGATTTAAAAGAAACAATAAAAACTTTAGGAATGATTACTGTGGACATTAAGTTATTTGAAGGTGTAATTGGAAAAGTAAAAGTAGATATAATTTCTGAATAATTATTAAAAACTTTGGGGGAATAGAAATGGATATAGGAAAAATACCACCACATGATGTAGAAGCAGAGCAAGCAGTTATAGGTAGTATGCTTACAGATAAAGAAGCGGTAGCAAGTAGTATAGAAACACTAAAAGAAGAAGATTTTTATAGAGAAGACAATAGAATAATATATTCAGCAATGCTAAACTTATATAATAGAGCAGAGCCAATAGACTTAATAACAGTAAAATCAGAATTAGAAACAATGGGAAAATTTGAGCAAGTTGGAGGATTTGAATATTTAGCAGAATTGCCAGAAAAAGTACCAACAACAGCAAATGCTACAAAATATATAAAAATAGTTGAAGAAAAATCAGTATTAAGAAATCTAATAAAAACAGCAAATGAAATAATAGATTTAGGATATGATCCAACTGAAGATGTAGAAGACATTATGGAAGGGGCAGAAAAAAAGATTTTTAATATAATGCAAGATAAAAATCAAAAAGGATATTCTCCAATAAAAGACATCTTAGTTGATAGTTTTACACAATTAGAAGAATTATATAATAGGAAACAGCACATAACAGGTGTTCCAACAGGGTTTTCAGATTTAGATTATAGAACGGCAGGTTTACATGGTTCAGAACTTATACTAGTTGCTGCAAGACCTGCTATGGGTAAATCAGCATTTGCATTAAATATAGCTACAAATGCAGCATTAAGAGGAAATACACCAGTTGCCATATTTAGTTTGGAAATGTCAAAAGAACAATTAGTAAACAGAATTTTATGTAGTGAAGCAATGGTAGATAGCAACAAAGTAAGAACAGGTAAACTAGAAGACGAAGACTGGGGAAAATTAGCAGAAGCAATAGGACCTTTATCAGAAACAGGAATTTATATAGATGACACACCAGGTATTTCTGTAATGGAAATAAGAGCAAAATGTAGAAAATTAAAACTAGAAAAAAATATTGGGCTAGTAGTAATAGACTATTTGCAATTAGTACAAGGAAGCAATAAACGTAATAGTAGCCGTGAACAAGAAATATCAGAAATAAGTAGATCTTTAAAAATTTTAGCAAAAGAACTAAATGTACCTGTAATTGCATTATCACAGCTATCAAGAGCTGTAGAACAAAGACCAGACCATAGACCAATGCTTTCAGACTTGCGTGAATCCGGAGCTATAGAGCAAGATGCCGACATTGTTATGTTCTTATATAGAGACGATTATTATAATGAAGATAGTGAAAAAAAGAACGTAGCAGAAGTTATTATCGCTAAACACAGAGGCGGTTCAACAGGAACTGTAGATTTAGGATGGCTTGGAAGTTATACTAAATTTGTTAATTTGGAAAGAAGATTTGATGATTAGTTGCCAAAAGGGCTGCTCCCTGTCAAAAGGGACGCCCTTTTTTGACAATTCTGTCAATGGGGACGCCCCTTTTTGACAACTTTAATTTTTATAATTGACTTTTATAAAAGAATATAGTATTATGTAAATATATTTTTGGGGGATAAATTTTGTGGGACCTTGAGAAGTAAGGAGGAAAATATGGCAAGAGGTCCAAGAAATCATATTAATATGTCTTTTTATCATATCATGGTTCAAGGAATAAACAAAGAATATATCTTTAATAAAGATGAAGATAAAAGGCAATATTTAAAATTTATTAATAAGGTAAAAGGTGAAATTGATATTTATATTATTTCTTATTGTATTATGGACAATCATGTTCATATATTGATAAAAGAAGATTCTATAGAACGTGTAAGCCATTTTATGCATAAAATTAATACCATATATGCAATGTATTTCAATAAAAAATATAATAGGGTAGGTTATGTATTTAGAGATAGATATAAAAGTCAAGCAATTTATTCGGAAAAACAATTGTATACATGTATAAACTATATACACAACAATCCTGTAAAAGCAGGTATTTGCAAAATAGCATCTGAGTATGAGTATTCAAGTTATAATGAATATATAGAAAATAAGGAAAAAATTCAAAAAAATATTAATGGAGTTTTAATAAAAGAAGATACTGTAAATAAAAAAGAAAATTTTTTAGAAATAGAAGAAGAAAAGGAAATTGAGATACAAAACGCAATAGATAAGTATATTAAAATTCATAATATTAATTTTGATACTTTAAAAAATAATAAAAAAGATTTGAAAGAAATAATTAATATGCTAAAAGATAGTTACGCACTTTCATTAAGGCAAATATCTACATATATAAATGTAGGAAGAGAAACTGTAAGAAATATAGCAAAAGAATTAAATAATAAAAAGGAATGATGAGAAAATGGAAAAAGAAAGTTGTCAAAAAGGGGCGTCCCTATTGACAGAAGTTTTAGAAACAATAAAAAAATATAATTTAATAGAAGACGGAGATAGAATAGTTCTAGGAGTTTCTGGAGGACCAGATTCTATTGCAATGCTAAATATTTTAAATGACATAAGAAATGACAAAAAACTACAAATGAAATTTGATATAATAGTTGCACATGTAAATCATATGATTAGAGAAGAGGCAATAGATGACCAAAAATTCGTAGAAAATTTTTGCAAAAAAATAAATGTTACTTTTTATGCAAAAAGTATAGATGTTCAAAAAATTGCTAATAATAAAAAAATAGGAACTGAAGAAGCAGGAAGAAATGCAAGATATGAATTTTTTGATGAAATTCTAGAAAAAGAAAATGCAAATAAAATAGCAATAGCACATAACAAAAATGATAAAATAGAAACTATTATAATGAATATACTAAGAGGTAGCGGGATAGCAGGTTTGAAGGGAATTGAACCAATAAAAAACGATAAATATATTCGACCACTAATAGAATGTGAAAGATTTGAAATAGAAGAATATTGTAAGCAAAACAATATTGAACCAAGAATAGATAGAACAAATTTTGAAAATGTATATACTAGAAATAAAGTAAGAAATATCGTTATTCCATATATAAAACAAGAATTTAACCCAAATATAATTCAAACAATGGATAGATTATCAGATTTAGTAAAAGAGGAAGATGAATATCTAGAAAAAGTTGTTGAAACGAAGTATAAAGAATATGTTCAACAAGAAAGTAATACACAAATTGTAATGGATTTAAAAGGATTTAATAAAGAAGAAAAGGTTATAAAATCAAGACTTTTATTATATACTATATCAAGACTTTTTGGAACAACAAAAGGAATAGAAAAAATACATATAGAAGATATTATAAAACTATGTGAAAAAAATATAGGTAATAAATATTTAACTCCAAATAAAAATATAAAAGTTTTAGTAAAAAATCAAAAAATTTATTTTATAGACCAAAATTTGTTTTAACATGAGTATCCGTAATACTTAGAAAGACAAGGCTTTTTTGTAATAAAAAAGTAATACAAAAATCCTTGCAAAACAAAAGTAGATATGTTATAAAATTTTATAGTCAAATAGTAAAGCGGTGACTTTAAATATTTTTGCTACAAAAATTTCTAAAAAATATATGAATTTTGGGCGAAATTATATAAAGTAAGCAGAAGGAGGAATTATTTTGAAAAACGGAATTAAAACATTAGCAACATGGCTAATAATCGGAGTAATATTTATAGTATTGTTATCATCAATAATGACAAATACAAATACAAAACTAAAATATTCAGAATTAATTGCAAAAATAAATGAGGGAAAAGTAGAATCAATAGTTATAGATGCAGATGGAACTTCTGCAACAGTACAACTATCAGATGAAAAAGTAAAAAAACAAGTAAATATTCCAAATATGGAAAATTTTATGAATTATACTGATGAATTTATAAAAAATGGAGCATTTACATTAGAAGAAAGCTCAGAATCTATATTCTCAATTATTATAGGTTTATTAACACCATTTGGAATTTTAATAATATTCTTTATATTCTGGTTCTTTATGATGGGTGGAGCTGCTAATGGACAAAATGGCGGAAAATCAATGTCATTTGGAAAAAGTAAAGCCAGAATGATGACGCCAGCAGATAGAAATAAAATATCATTTGATGATGTTGCAGGTGTTGATGAAGAAAAAGAAGAACTACAAGAAATAGTAGAATTTTTAAAAAATCCAAAGAAATTTACAGACATGGGAGCAAGAATACCAAAAGGTGTTTTATTAGTAGGTCAACCAGGAACAGGTAAAACATTACTTGCAAAAGCAGTTGCAGGAGAAGCTGGTGTACCATTCTTTATTATAAGTGGTTCAGACTTTGTTGAAATGTTTGTAGGTGTTGGTGCTTCAAGAGTTAGAGACTTATTTGAACAAGCAAAGAAAAATGCACCATGTATTATATTTATAGATGAAATTGATGCAGTAGGTCGTCAGCGTGGTGCTGGTCTTGGCGGCGGACACGATGAGCGTGAGCAGACACTTAATCAGCTCCTCGTTGAAATGGATGGCTTTGGTGCTAATGAAGGTGTAATTATGATTGCTGCAACAAACCGTCCTGATATTCTCGACCCAGCTCTTATGCGTCCAGGTCGTTTTGATAGACAGGTTATTGTTGGCAGACCTGATATAAAGGGTCGTGAAGAAATACTCAAGGTTCACGCAAAGGGTAAGCCTCTTGCTCCAGATGTTGTTCTTAAAACTATTGCAAAATCTACAGCAGGTTTTACAGGTGCAGATCTTGAGAACCTGATGAATGAGGCGGCTATTGCTGCAGCCAGAAAAGGTCATGTATTTATTCGCCAGAAAGATATTAAGAATGCCTTTATCAAGGTTGGCATCGGTGCAGAGAAAAAGAGCAAGGTGATCTCCGAGAAGGAGAAAAGGATCACCGCTTATCATGAGGCAGGCCATGCAATCTTGTTCCATGTGCTGCCGGATATGGAGCCTGTTTACACCATTTCCATTATCCCTACCGGAATGGGAGCAGCCGGCTATACCATGCCTCTTCCAGAGAATGACGAAATATTTAATACTAAGGGTAAAATGCTCCAGGATATTACCACACTTCTTGGAGGACGTGTGGCAGAGGAGCTGATTTTCGGCGATATTACAACTGGTGCATCCAACGATATCAAGCGGGCTACCAGCGAAGCAAGAGCTATGGTGACCAAGTATGGTATGTCCGATAAGATTGGACTGATCTCCTATGGAGATGATGACGATGAGGTATTTATTGGACGAGATCTGGCGCACACCCGCGGTTACAGCGAGGATGTTGCCAAGGCAATTGACAGTGAGATTCACAGTATCATTGAGGAGTGTCATGACAATGCGAAGAAGATTATTTCTGAGCATATGGAGGTTCTTCATGGCTGTGCCAAGCTCCTTCTCGAGAAGGAAAAAGTTCATCGGGATGAATTTGAAGCACTTTTTACAATGGAAAAATCGGGTGAATCAAATGAAAGTATATAACATGCACAAAAAACAATAGTGATTTTTGTGAAGTTTGTGCACACTTTTTGGTGGACACATGGTACTATATACATCGTAAAAACCCCCCAATACATTATATAGTTTTTGCTACACCCCATAAGAAGAAAT
>OGQQ01002609.1_pt1 | contig 11330 bp, 6 predicted proteins | sample 1553281 | NCBI WGS metagenome assembly OGQQ01 (sample SAMEA2579937, study PRJEB22360) | human gut metagenome | biome: human gut; feature: human-associated habitat; material: faeces | place: Denmark | collected 2008/2010 | reverse complement strand
GTGAAACCTGCCGCTATCACAAACGGGATCAGCCCGACCTTGTTCAGAATATCCAGCCAGAGATTGTGCACCCACTGCCCATGATACGCAAACTCGCTTTTCTGACCGCCAAAGGGATAGCGGAGCCAGTCGCCGGAGGACAGATACTCGCCCCATGTCCGGAACCGTGACGATTTATTGTCATATAGTAGCCGCCGCACAATTTTCAGGGACAGCAGAGCGTCCCGGCTCCCAAAGGCGTTCAGAAAAAAGAAGGTAAAGACTGCGGCAAGAAGCAGAATGATAAGTACGATCAAAACGGTTTTTCCCTTGATCTGTACGGAGGCGTCACAGAGCCAGCGAAGCAGATTAAAGACGATGAGCGCGAAAATAATAAATATCATCGTCCGGTAGGCAAAAAACGACGCTTCAAAAATACATGCCAGCAGAAGCGCCAGCGCGATGATTTTTTCGCGAAATCCGCAAGGGGAAAAGAGCATTGAGGTCGACATGGCGACAGCAAACGTGAGCATGAGTCCTGTGGAGATCACAGAAACCATATCGCCCCGCCAAAAATCAACGGCGACTCTTTGATATGTGTATTGGGCGTAATACCCGGATCGAAGATACGCAAGCAGATTCAAAGCGCTGTGCAGGAAGAACCCGAAGGTCAGCGTTCCGGTCAAAACCTGAAACGCATGCGCGTCACGCTCGGAGACGACGAACCACTTGCCAAACAGGAATGCTGCCCAAGGTCCCCACAGATAGATGATGATACTTTTTACCGCAAACCCGAAATGAAACGTGTAGATAATAAAATATGACGCTGAAAAAAGGAGCAGTGCCAGCTCCTGCTTTTGGAATACAATAACTTTTGATTTCCATATAAAATAAGAAAGCGTCAGCGCAAAGAAAATCTGACCGGGAAGATTGAATGCGCCGATTGAGAAAAGAAATAAGCCGACAACGGTGATCGTATTTGCAGCAGTTTTTTTGCCGGGAAGCGTCTTCATTTCTGCGTTCTCCTTGGTACTCTTTCATTCCTTTCCGGCAGCACGCCGCGCAGGAGCACTGCGTCCAGCATCAACCTGCAGTTTGGCCGCAGGGGCTTTATGACCGCCGTGAGGATAACCGTCGTCGAAATCTGCGTGATCAGCGAGGCCGCAGCCGCTCCGGAGGCGCCCCACGGCGGGATCAGAGCGAGATTCAGCACGATATTGAGCGCGGCAGCGCTGATATACAGATATTTCAAATATTTCTGCCTGTTTTCACACACCATCCATGCGTTTCTGGCAACACCGAGATAGGAAAACGCCGTGTACCAAACCACGATGCGCAGAGGTCCAACTGCCGGCAAATAGGTTTCTCCATAGAGAATCAAAATAAAAGGCTTTGCGACAAGGCAGATCATTGCGGATACGAACAGGGACACATAAAAAACAATTGCGTAGAGCTGCCGGTTCTTCCGCTCATAGCGCAGGCGGTCTTTCTGAAAACTCTGCACGATCTCCGGATAAAGGGAATCAATGATTGCTGAGAGAATAAAGGCCCATGAAACGCTGACCGTCGAAGCAAGTGAATAATGTCCGACGGCATCTGCGCCAAGCATCTGCTTGAGCATCAGCTTATCTGTACAAGCATAGATGGAGACCATCAGCCCGGCTATGATAAAGCTGCCGCTGCTTTGCAGAAGCTCCTTTGCTTTTTCCAGAGAGTAACGGAATCTTGTTCCGCCATTTTTGAAATAAGCAATCAGCAAAAACACCGCAAGTACGATGTAATCCAATGCGCTTGCAACGGCGAACCATTCCACGCTTTTCCCAAGCGCAAGCAAAATAATTTTGTACACAGACATTGCCGCATACGAGACGAGTTCGGCAATGGCGGAATACTTGGACTGGAGCCTGGCCTGAAACCAGTAGTTGAGAGTATCAAACACCTGAAAAATGAGGCCAATGCTGTACAGCGCTACAACCACAACGGTGAGACGTTCTCCTCTGTCCACAACACTGACAATACCGATGATTGACAGCGCAGACAGCAGACTTGAGATCGCCCGCAGCAGCAGGGTCGTTCCAATTGTTTCGCCCTGCTGATCCGGATGATCCACAAAGTTCTTAACGATCACGCTGTTAATGCCAAGCGTACAGAGCGAGGCAAAGAATGCCGCATATGCCGCCGCGTAATTGATCAGGCCGTAATTGCTTGGGCCAAGATAGCGCGCCGCGAAAATACCGACGACAAACGCCAGCAGCTTGTTTGCAATCTTGCCTCCGATGATCCATCCCGCGTTCCGGACGACTTTATTCTTTCTGAGCGACTGCAGCAAAATCTTCAAGCTCCTTCATCACTTTGGCTGGGACACCGGCCACCATCGTATCCGCCGGCACATCTTTAGAAACACAGGCACAGGCTGCGATCATGCTTCCATCCCCAATGCTCGTATTCAATAGGAGCGTAACCCGACCACCGATCCATACGCCGCTGCCTACTGTAATGTGATAGGATTCGCCTTTTCCAGCCCGCCTGCTATGGTCGCCCATCTGGTGTCCACCTGTCAGGAAGGTAACATCCGGAGCAATATCGCAGTTATCTCCAATCGTTACTGTCCCGTTCCCATGGACAGTGAGGTTGCATCCTATCCAACAATTCGCACCAATGCGGAGCGTCCCTGTATTATGAATCGGCCCGACAATTTTGGTATTTTCTCCGATCTCATAGCCGATGGAGCGCAGAAGCCGCCGCTTGGCCGCGAAGAACCGCGTCCCATTCAGAACATGATTGACGATGAAAATGACGATTCGTTTTCTGATTGTCCGCAGCTTCATGCCCTGTACCAGCCCTCCCGCAGGGGCTTAGCCGGGCTGCATGGCCCGTCCGCAAACAGCCGCGAAGCGTCTGTACCGTTCAAAAGAGCCTGCGATAGCTGCAAAAATCGCTTTGCGGCAACCTCCGCATTCCACAATTCTGTAATCGTCTGGTACGCCGCTTTTCCGAAGCTATACTGCATAGTCGTATTTTCAAGAAGCCGTCGTACCTTTTCATAAAGCTCCTGAATATTGCCGGAGTGATAGACGCTCCCGTTCACGCCATCATTGACAAGGTAAGGTGTTGCCCCGGCTGCGTCGCTGGCAACCACCGCACAGCCGCTGTTCATGGCCTCGTTTAACACAGCGCCCCAGCCCTCTTGGCGGTCGCTTGTGAATAAGCAGATGCTTGCGCTCTCCATATGACGGCGCACAGCTTTCGGAGACATGGTACCAAGGAACATCACATTTTCACCCAAAAGTCCAGCTTCCGAAGCCTGCCGCTTGAGCTGCTGCTCCATCTCACCAGTACCGATCATCTTAATTTTAAAGCAGCATCCTGCATCGCGGAGCATCTTTGCGGCCTCGATCACATCGTCCGGGTGCTTCCAGCTAATAAAGCGTCCACACCACAAAATGGTTGCCTTTTCTTTGCGATCAATCAAGTCATCTATACTGGGATACCGTATCGTCTCCGGAAAGTAGCCCCATTTATAACACCGATCATGGAATAGGCAGAATTTTGCATAATCTCCCGCGGTATAGGCACTGGCGCAGAGCATATATGTCTTCCGCCAAGGTGGATTGTAATAATGCCACTTGAGAAATCGCGGTATATATTTCAAAACAGGATTTCCAGCTTTCAGCGGTCGCTCGGAATATCTGAAAAATAATTTGGCCTTTTTGCTGTATTTCTTTGTCTGACTCTCAGGAAAGGAACCAACTATCAGTACGTCCAGATCACGCAATTGCTCCTGAACTTCCTGCTCTGTCAACGAATAAGTGTATGGACGCGCCAAATCATTTCCCCACCCGAGATTCTTTCGCTCCGCATCCATCTCTTTATGCGCCACGAAGTAATAGTTGTGATTTGTCAATTCATAGAGGGCATCGGATAGGGAAACTTGATGATGCGTAAAGTAGTTACTGCAAAAAAGAATTCTCATGTAGCCATCACACGCCCTTTTCCCAAAGTAGACAAAACATTTTCATAGAGTTGGACATAGCCTTGATACACCGTGTCTTTGTCAAAACGCGCCATTTTTTTATGCTCCGCACTCCAGTTGCTGTCTGCCACGTCTCTCACGGCATTTTCCAATGCCTGCATATCGCCCTGCGGAACCAAGCGTCCATTTCCCGGTGCTACCGTTTCAGGACAACCGTCCGTTTCATATACCACCACTGGCGTTCCGCACGCCTGGGCCTCTACCGTAGTCAGGCCAAAGGTTTCCTCATAGGTAGGGTTCACAAACACATCTGCGGTAGAGTACCATTGCGCCAATTCGATTTGATTTGCCGTGCGTAAAAGCCCAAGCACATTGGAAGGAATATTCGGCAGTTGCTTTTCGATTAGGCCAATCAAAACCACCTGATAGTCAGAGCCGAGTCGGCCAGCAAGCGTCAGCAAGTCTGGCAATCCCTTGCGTGCATTCCATGCATTGGCTACCCCGAGGACGATTTTCTTATCTTCCAGATGATACTTTTCACGCAAGCTGCTGGACTGTGGGCGGAAAATCGTGCGGTCAATCCCGTTGGGAATAACGGTTCTCGGATAGTTCTGTAGGAACGACTGTGAAACCTGATCCGCAAGCCATTGCGAGGGCGTTGTGATGGTCAGACTTTTTACACCGGTAAAGGCATTCTTTTTGCGAAGGAAGTTACGCCTTACATCGCCCTTCCAATAGCATTGCGGATACCGGTACAGCAATTTGCAGTCCCGGCACTCGGTCTGCCATTGCATACACTTGACTTGCGAGAAATGTGTGCAATGGCCGGTAAAAGTCCAGCAATCATGCAAAGTCCAAACGACGGGAATATTCGCTTCCTTCAAAAAGCGGAACAGCATCTCGTAATTCACATAGAAGCCGTGCAGCGTGTGCAGGTGGATCAAATCAGGCTGAAACGCTCTGATTTCTCGGATCATCCTTCTTGTCGCGGCCCAGGAATACAGACCGGCGTGGTCTGTCAATCGCGATACCGCGTTGTGAAAGTAATACCCGAGCTTCCCCGACACCCGCACCGCGTCCGCATTGTCGGAACGCGCTCCCGTGCCGTATAGAGCCTTTGCATCATTGCCATACTTTTTCAGCATGTCCATGATATCGGCGATGATCTTCCCGGTGCTTCCGGTTCCATATACCAGATTGATAAACAGCACCTTCATAGTCTCATCTCCATATCCGATAAAAGGAAACCGCCGGGGAGCCGGGGCTGCCCGGCGGTTCCAGTGTATTTACTCGGTTTTGCTGTCCAGAATCATCCGGCCAGCACTGTCAAAGTTGTAATATCCCTCCGGCATCAGGCCGTGCGTCCAGTACACATAGTAGCTGCGGTCATGGACGACCTCACAGGAGGAACGCACATAGTAGTAGTCGCCGTCGATCTGGATCAGACCGGCATAGGTACGTTCACCGTTCCTGTAGAAGTACAGGCTTCCATCTTCCTCGTAGATCCCGTTTTTCAGAGGTGCGGCGCTGCCTGTCAGCTTGCCATCTGCGTCGAAGTGATATCTGCCCTGGGGCATCAGGTCATGCGTCCAGGAAATGTAGTAATCACAATCGCGTACCACTTCGCACTTGGAATTCACATAGTAATAATCATCGCCAATTTTGATGAGGCCCGCATAGGTCAGTGTTCCATTGACATAGTAATGCAGAACGCCATCTTCCTCGACGATGCCATTCTTCGGAGTGCCGGTCAGCTTTCCGTTCTCATCGAACGTGTAGTAACCGGCTTCCTTCAGGCCATGTGTCCAGGTGATCCAGTACACACAATTGGTCACGACCTCGCCGCTGCTGCGGACATAGTAGAAATCACCGTTGATTTCAATCAGGCCAACATAGGTTACCTTTCCGTTGACATAGTAACGCAGCACGCCGTCGTCGTCCTTTACGATGCCATTCTTGTCCGTTGCGCCCGGAATGAGCTTGCCCTCTGCGTCAAAGGCATAGGTTCCTTCCTCCATCAGGCCGTTCATTCTGGAGCAGTAGTATGTCTGGTTCACGATCAGCTTGCCCTTGCTATTGGCATAGTAGTAATCGTCGCCGATCTTGATCATGCCTGCAGGAGCCTTGATGCCGTCGACATAGTAATAGAGGTCTTCGCCGTCCTTCAGAATGCCGTTCTTGCCGGTGTCCTCGTCGTGCAGAATGACGCCGTTTTCATCGAAGTAGTAGCCCCATTCAGGAAGCGCAAGGCCATTGGTCTTGTGGGGCCAGCAATCCTTGCCGTTCAGCACAGTGCTCTTCACCGCTGCCGAGAGGGTCAGGCCCTCACGCTCCTTCAGATTCTTCTGAACTGCGAAGTAATAGTAATTGACCTCGCCGTCTTCCTTGACAACGCGCTTCAAGCCGGCTTCTTCTTCGATGATGCCGCTGTTGAGCCAATAGGTGTCATCTCCAACGCTGTAAACACCGGTAACGTCGCTCTGGAACACGCCGTCAGCGTCAAAGACGCAGCGTGCTGTTTTTTCCGCACCCTTGGGAACCAACTCGGAAATGCCGCGTCTGGCAAATCCGGTTTCGGTGTCCAGATAATAGGTATTGCCGTCAATGACGGTCCAACCGGTCTTCTGCAGTACGCCGTTCTGGTAGTACTGCTTGCCGTTCACATCCGTAAACCAGCCGTTCCAGATCTGCCACTGTGCATACAGCGTCATATCTCCGGTCAGTTCAAGAATTGCGCCCTCATCGGCATAGGTGGCTCCGCTGCCATCTGCGGCAGTGTTCCAGCCGATGAACTTGTACTTGTCGCCCTCACTGGTAAAGGCGTTGGCATTCAAGGCAGTATCCACACCGACTTCAAAGCGCTGAGGCTCCATACTGCCTACGCCGCCGTTGGCATTGAAGGTGATGGTGTAGAAGACACGCGCGATCGGCTCGTACTGCGCCGTGTAAGTAACATCTTCTTCGGCAACCCCAACCTCCGGACTCCAGCCGGTGAAGGTGTAGCGGTAGTTCTCGTCAGGAGCCTTATCTGTGCTGCCCTTGAAGGAAGGCATGGTGCCCTTCAGATAATCTTCCTCAGCTACGACCTTGCCATCAATTACCCAAGTGATATGTGCGCCGGTCTTGGGGGTTTCCTCGCCCTTTTTCAGCAGCTCGTCACAAACCGAGCAGTAGGTGTCGCCGGTGTAACCGGGTGTCGTAAGCGTTGCTTCGACCGCATTGCGAACTTCGGGCGAATGACCGGTGGCGGGAATCACTTCCTGCTTCGTGAGAACTTCGTTGCAAACAGAGCAGTGCGAACCCTCGGTCAGACCAGTCTCCGTGCAGGTCGGGGTCTTTGCCGAGTCAGTGACTTCCGTATGGCCCGTGGCAGGAATCACTTCCTGTGCTTCGATCTCCGTACCGCAAACGAAGCACTTCAAACCAGCCGTATGACCGGCCTCGGTGCAAGTCGCTTCCTTTGCCTCGCCAGCGACGGGAGTATGACCCTTTGCAGGAACCTCTTCCTGTTCAACGAGAACAGAGCCGCACTCAGAGCAGTGCGAACCCTCAGTCTTGCCGGGCGTAGTGCAGGTTGCCTCGATTGCCGCGTCAACGACTTCCGTATGCCCCTTGGCAGGAACAACTTCCTGTTCAACGAGAACTGTGTTACAAACAGAGCAGTGCGAACCCTCGGTCTTGCCAGCCTCGGTGCAAGTAGCCTCGACTGCCGCATCGGTCACGACCGTATGCCCCGCAGCGGGGATTTCTTCCAAACCAGAAATCGTCGCGCCGCAGACGGAGCACTTCGTACCGGCTGCATGACCGGGCTTGGTGCAGGTAGCGGGCTGTTCCGCAACTTCAACAGGGGTATGCCCGGTTGCGTCGAGTGTTTCGGTCTTGGTTGCATTGCAAACTGTGCAGGTGTAGGTCTTGACACCGGCATTCTCACAGGTGGGAGCGGTCGTGGTCACGCCCTCATTCCAGCTGTGGCCCTTGGCAGAGATCACTTCCGGCGCTTTGATAACCGTTCCGCAGACAGAGCAGCTGATGCCATCCGTCAGGCCCGTTTCGGTGCAGGTCGCAGGCTTGCCAGGAATAGTTTCTTCCTTGTGGCCGGTCGCGGGAATCACTTCCTGCGCAACAAGGACTTCGTTGCAGACAGAGCAGTGCGAACCCTTGGTCTTGCCGGGCGTGGTGCAGGTTGCCGCAACAGCCTCGTCAATGACTTCCATATGACCGGTGGCGGGAATCACTTCCTGTTCAACAAAAACTTCGTTGCAAACAGAGCAATGCTTGCCTTCCGTCAGGCCAGGCTCGGTGCAGGTTGCCTTCTTGCCCGGAATGCTTTCCTCAGTGTGTCCCTTGGCAGGAATGGTGCGGCCCTCGATTTTATAGCCGCAGATCACGCAGACTGTATCACCGGTGTAGCCGTCCTCGGTACAGGTGGCATCCTTCTTGTTGATCACCTTGGTGAGAGAATGGTTGTCCTCCCACTGTGCGTAGAGGGTGGTGTTCTCCGTCAGATTAACATTCGCACCATCCGCATAGGAGTCACCAGTACCATCGGCCGCCGTATTCCAGTTCAGGAAATTGTAGCCTTCACGGGTGAAAGAGTTTGCGTTCAGTGCGGTATCCGTCTTTGCATTTACGGTCTGTGGGGGCATCGTGCCTTCGACCGGGTATTCCGCACTTCCGTTGGCTTCAAAGGTAACCGTCAGCTCCACCGGCGCTTCGCCGCCCCAAACGCCATTGACATAGTTGATAACATCGTCAGTGCTTGCGGTCGCAGTTTCAGTATAAGAGCCGTCTCTGTTATGCAGCTTGGCAGCGGTGATGGGGATGGTCACCGCCTTATTGCCATTTGCATTATACTGATAGGTTGCGGTTTCCGTACCGGGTGTGCCCTGCTGAATGTACTTGCCGGTGCCGTTGCTGGAGCAGATATCCGCACCGCCCTTGGTGGTGTAGATGGCGCCAATAGCCGTTACACTGCCGTTCACATCCATCTTCGCATCAACCAAGTCTTTATTGGAGCGGTTGTATGCCTTACCCGGCGCATATGCCACCGACTTAAACTTGCAGGGGCCCCAGACGAAGTTGTCGGAGTTCCACTCATCGCTGTCATAGAAATAGATATTCTTCCCGTTTGCAACCGTCAGGCCAGCGCCCTCGGCAATATTGACCTCAACGCCCGCCAACAGAGCTGCATCCTGATTGATGGTCACATTGCCGGACTGAATATCGATGGTAATGTTGTTGGTGATAGGCAGTACGTAGCTTGCAGAGTTGACACTCATGCCTGCAAGCTTTAGCGACAACGTGTTCAATGCCGCTTTGCCGTTTACTGTGAATACAAGACGATCCGTCTTTTCATCGTAATCCTTGGTAAAGCTACCGGATTCCACTTTGAACATACCAGTGTCGCCGATGAAGTTGATTGCAGTGGTGTGGGTGCTTCTCATTGCGTAAACGCCGCTATAAACCTGTTCATTGGCGCCGGCATTCAACGTCAAGGGAACTTCGATGTTTTGCACGAAGTACTGCGAAAATGGGAACACCTTATTGCCCATGTCGGAAGATGCGCTGCCGCCGCGGAAGTCCGCAATCTGATAGAATTCGTACACCGTAGCGCCGGATTCCGCCAGAACAGAGCCGCTGCCGGAGATAAAGCCCCATGCATAGAGATTACCGCCGTTCTTGACTGTAATGGAGCTGTTATCCGCCATTTTGATGTATCCATAATCACCAACGGTACGTCCCTGCTCACTACCGCCAGCAGCATAATATCTGCCGCCCAAGCTGATCGCGCCATTGACGGTAATGGACGTGCCTTCGCTCATCGTCAGCGTCCGGAACGGCTTAGACGCCGGAGTCGTCCGAATCGCCGCAGGAGCATCCGTATACAGCGTTCCCGCCTCATCAAACGGGATCAGCAGTGTAATTCCAGTCGGAATAGTATAGGTACCGCTGATAGAACCATCGGTCGCCAAGGTAATCTTGGACTGACGGTTTGTCTGTGCGTAGGTGACCGCATCGCCCAGATCGTCAAACCGCTGGCCGCTGGTTTCAAACAGGGCCGCCGTTTTACTTGCGAACCGCGCTGTGATGGTGCAGTCACTTTCAACGTTCAGCGCAGCCTTTGCAGACGTGCTGATATATTTCTCGTTAGAAACATCATACCAGCCCATGAACTGATACCCATCCGCCGGGGTCGCCACTACCTGATAAGCGGTCATGGAACTTTGCGTGTGGCTGTATTCCTCGGTAATGAGTTTTCCGTCTACTGTATAAGTACCGTTTTCAGCAGGCACGAAAGTCGCAGTTGCATTGACATTGCTTACCAGAACCACGTTGGTAAGGGTGATCTTAGTGGCGGCGCTGGTGCTGCTAGACTTGATGTAGACCTGGATGCTGGCTTCGGGCGCAAGCTCCTTAGAGAACTGGCACCCGAAGAAACATCGCTACCATCCACCTGAATGGTTCCGCCGTTCTGCTCAATAGAGTAGTCAAAGGAAAGGGTTGCTGTTGTCGACCTCTTATTTGTAATTGTCAGTGTGGAGCTATGGGATGTATCGCTGCATGTTCCACCTGTGCTGGTAGCTGCGCCGATAATGCTCGTACCATTGGCCGACCAAGCATCATTTGCGTCACCTGTAAAGCTCAAGCCGATGTTTTCATCGGCTAAGCCGGTCACGTTTCCTTTGTCCGCCGCCAGCGCCGGCAGCGTCATCGCCGGAAGCATCGTCAGTACTGTGACAAACGTCAGGAGCAGCGACACAAAGCGCCTGCCAATTCGTTTAACCATTCCGTCGTCCTCCAGTTTTTTTCTCTTTTTTTCGCAATTCGCCGTAAATGCTGATGCCGATCCCCAGCGACAGCAGTGCCCAGAGATGGGAAACATGCAGAATGCTGTCCGTTCGGTCCGAGAAGCGGAGCGTCTCGGTCACGAAGCGGAAAATGCCGTAGGCGATCATATAGATGGGGTAGATCATACCCCGCGCGCTGCCGGAGAGCACCTTGCGCCACAGGCGCGAGAGCAGGATGACATAGAAGAGCAGCTCCAGCTCGCGCGTGGGGAAGCGCAGATGCGTCAGCCCCTCGATGGGGATGTGCGCCCCCAGACAGCATCCTGAAATCATGCAGTTCAGGCGGGCGCACATCAGCGTGAATACAAGGCAAATGGTGAACACATCGAACACATCCGCTGTTTTCTGCTTGGCAAGCTTTGCCACGCCCCAATAGAACAGGGGCATGAAGAAGACGCCGCCGAACAGGCTCATATTGCTGAAATCCCCGGTCTCAAACAGCGCAAACACCTTCACGCTGAGAACGCCAAGAACCGTGTGCAGCACGGAAAGGAGCAGCACAGAAAGCCAGCGCAGATGCAGCCGCTCGC
>OGQQ01002606.1_pt1 | contig 11342 bp, 10 predicted proteins | sample 1553281 | NCBI WGS metagenome assembly OGQQ01 (sample SAMEA2579937, study PRJEB22360) | human gut metagenome | biome: human gut; feature: human-associated habitat; material: faeces | place: Denmark | collected 2008/2010 | reverse complement strand
AACAGAAATACTATGTAGAACTGAGCCGGCAGGAATGGCGGCTTATCATTGAGGGGCTGAACCGGTTCCGCAACAAGCTGATTGCAGCGGGGCGGTACACAGATGCCGTAGATGAGATACTAATCAAAGTCGCCAAAGCAAAGCCGCAGAAGTCAATGTTGTGGGGATGGAGGCGCTGATGATGGAGAAGTATATTACCGATGAACGCACTGGGCTGAAATATGAATTGGTTGGAGACTATTACTTGGTTGCCGGAGATGATGAGCCGGAGGAAGATCAGCCAATCGGGGTATGGGGGCAGCGGCATCTCCGCTATCTCAAGGAGCATCGCCGTGTGCGCTATGCCAACCTGCTGACCAGCGGTGAATTGAACGCCTATCTTGCGGACATTGACCGACAGGCGGAGGAGCTTTTTCTTCGGCTGGTAAAGCAAATGGCAGATGCTGAGGGCATTACGGAAACGCTGAAAGCCAGTGACCAAATGAAATGGATCGGGCGGATGAATTCCTGCCGAGACCGTGCATCCGAAACTGTCTATCATCAAGTAAGCTATACATAAGGCAAGGCCCTTCGTATCAAGTCAAGAAAATGATACGAAGGGTCTCTTTTTGCTTATTGCGCTTTCAAGAATCCGGATTCAAACGCATCGGGGAAAATAAAGCGCTTCTCACCCTGTTCAAAGCGGACGGTCACATATCCCCTGTTCAGCTCGATCACCTTGCCGATGCCGAACTTAGCGTGAGCCACAGCGCTCCCAACGGCAACGCCGGAAACATCGACCTTCGGTTTTTCGGGCTGCTGGGGCTTTGCGGGAACGATCGGAGATTTCACGCCGAAAGCAGCAGTGACAAAATCCGGCTTAGCCGGTGGTGTCCGAGTTGGAACGGGGGCTTTGGGCGGCTCCGGCTCCTCGTCCGCTTCCGGAACATCGGCTTCGTCGATTTCCGGCGCATGAGCCAAGAGCGGTTCCGCCCGACGCTCTTTTTGCTTGTCTTGAAAAGCTTGGCGAGCTTGCGGATAAAGCCAGTTCACCGGAGCTGGACAAAGAAATCTGCATGGTGCTGAAACAGATCACAGCAGAATTTCTGCTGCCGGAAAAGGGATGATGCGCTATGGCGGTGACAGGCTTTTGGCCTGTGTTCAAAAACCTGAAAGCCACGCTGGACTACGCCGACAATCCCGACAAAACCACCGCACTGGAATATCTCGACGAGGATTTGTACGCCGCCCTGCGCTACGCAGAGAACGATAACAAGACCGACCGCAAAATATTTGTCGGCGGCATCAACTGCTCGGCGCAGAACGCCTGCGCCGAAATGATCGCCGTACAGCGACGGTTTGGTCTGCGTGGCAAGGTGGTCGGTTACCACGGCATTCAGAGTTTTCGTGAGGGTGAGGTTACACCGGAGCGGGCGTTCGCCATCGGCAAGGAAACCGCACGGCGAATGTGGGGCGACCGATATCAGGTGCTGGTTACCGTTCACCTGAACACCGACAATGTGCATTGCCACTTTGTTGTGAATCCTGTGTCCTTCAAGTGTACAGTCGTTCGGTCCTGAGCTGCAGGAGCGGGCTAGCGCTCGAGCAGCCGAAGCATTCCCGCATGGAGCGCAGACGGGACCGGCATGGCGGGAACCGCGCCAAAAGCGGTTGCGGTCAGCGAACCGGCCACGCAGGAAACGCCGAGAATGTGCTGCAAAACCTGCGGCGCGGGAATTCTGTCGCAGCAGTCGCAGAGCAGCAGCTCGGAAAGGAAGGTTCCCCAGAAGGCGTCTCCGGAGCCGGTGGTGTCCAGCGCGGTGACCTGAATCGTGTGCTGCCGCAGAAAAACGCCGTTTCTGCATAGGCAGAGGCAGCCGTCGGCGCCAAGCGTAACGACAAGCATCCGAATATCGTAACGTTCCAGAAGCTCCCGCATTCCGGCCGTGTGATCGGCGGCCTTTGTCAGAAATTCAAGCTCCTCCTCGGAAAGCTTGACAAGGTCGGCATAGCGCAGTCCCTCGCAGATTGCATGATAGGCGGAGTCGGTATCGGGCCAAAGCGGCAAACGGAGATTGGGGTCAAACGCGATCGCCGCGCCCTTTGCTTTGGCATATTTCACGGCGTCAAGCGTTGCGGATCGAGTCGGCTCGGCAGTCATGGAGACCGAGCCGAAATGGAAGATACCCGCTTGCTCCAGAAGCGTCAGCGGCAGCTCGGCGGATCGGAGCATACAGTCGGCGCTATGCTGGCGGTAAAAGCTGAAGGATCGATCCCCGCGCTCGTCCAGAGAGACAAACGCCAAGGTGGTCGGCTCCGTCTCGCTGCGCAAAAGGCCGTCGGTGCATATGCCGTTGCGCTCCATTGTGCTGCGGATCAGCCGTCCGAAGACGTCATTGCCGACTTTGCCGATAAATGCGGTCTGCATATTCAAATGGGAGGCGGCGGCCAAAACATTGCTCGGAGCGCCGCCGGGAGCGCCCAGATAGGACACCTTCCCGCTCTCCTGCTGTCCGCCGGGAACAAAGTCGATCAAGGCTTCTCCAAGCGCAACAATGTCGTATTTCGGCGCTGCTTCGCAGCGGATGCACGCGCCGTTGCGTTCTTTGAGGGAGGCCTCCGCGTTGGCGCGGAACACGAGTCTCGGGGCGTGGGCCGGATCTGCCTCCGGAAACGTCTGCGCTCCTTCAAAGCAGTATAGTTCAATGGGCGCGGGGCCATTGAACACAACGCACTGCACACGGCCGTGCGGTGTATCGTTTTCAACCGGCGCAAACTGAGGTCGGAAGCCGTATGCACTCAGCTCCCGGAATGATGCGGCAAAATCGTGCGCGGAAAGACCGATGTGCTCCAGACCGAGTATTTCCGCAGAGTCAGGCGGGTAGTCCTTGTCAAGGCGCTGGCAGAATTCAAATTTTGTTCCAAAGGGGGCGATCAAATTGAAATACCTTGTGCCCGTGCCGAAAACCTTGGGATTAAAAAAGGGATCGCCTCCATCGTGCTCCGGCGCGAGGCCTTTTGAAAGCAGCGCGCGCAGCAGAGCGCCGGCATCCGGGGTCTCAAGGGCGATGTGCTCAAGCCCGACGATCTTGTCCGGCGCGCGGGACGGCGCGTCCCCCTCGGCGGTGACGAGGCGCAGACGAAAATTTCCGCAAACATAGAGTCTGCCATCGTCGACGGGTAGAAAATGCAGAACGGATTCCAGCCAGCGTCCCGCTTCATCCGGCGAGGGGACGGGCAATTCGATGCAGTGCAAGCGCATAATAAGCTCCTCTTATTGGCTGTGGCGCGAAAGAACGCCCAGATAGATGCTGCTGAGAAGGATCTGCTTTTGCTCAGCGGCGCGGTCCTTGATGCGGCGCAGGATCTCCTCGCCCGCCATTTTGCCCAGCTCGTCGACCGGCTGAGCCACCAGACGTACCGGCGAGGATTCGAGGAGAGGAGAGTCAAAATCCGAAAAGCAAACCAGCTCAACATCCCGGCCGATCTGCATACCGCATTCGCGAAGACAGTGATAAACATCGGTGCCCATCAGGCCATTGGAGGCAACGATCGCAGTACACCTTTGCTTGAGCAGCTCCCTGGTGCTGTTCCATGCGCTGCGCTCCATCGAATCTCCGTGCTGGATAAAGCCATCCTCAATCGGAATGGCGAAATCGGACATAGCCTGACGGTACGCCGCAAGGCGCTCCCGCGAGGTGCTCAGGCGGCTCAGGCCTGTAATGAAGCCGATCCGCCGCTGCCCCTGTTCGATCAGCGAGGCAACGCTCCGGTAGACGGATTGATACGCGGACACCGTCACGGAGGAAAACGGCGCAGCGTCTACCTTCCGGTCGGCCAAAACAGTGGGGAAGGACGCCGGAAGCACCGCAGAAAACTCGCTGTAGGACTCCATGGTCGATGCCAGCAGGATCCCGTCCACAACTCCGGAGGTAAGATACCGCAAATGCTGCAGCTCACGCTCCTTATTCTCTTGTGTGTTCGCGATGATCAAATGGAAGCCCTCTGCAGAAATGCTACTCTCAACAGTCTCGATCAAACGGGCGAAGAACTGGTTGGAAATATCCGGGACCACAAAACCAATGATATTCTTCTTTCCTGTGCGGAAACTGCGGGCAAATGCATTTGGTGTATACCCCAGCTCTCGGATTGCCTTCATCACAAGCTCTCTTGAATGCTCGGATACGGTACGGGTGCCGTTCAGTGTGTGCGATACCGTTGCGGTCGACACGCCCGCCGCGCGCGCAACGTCTGAAATATTCGGCAGTTTCTTTTCTGTTCTCATAGGCGGTTTTATCCTCACTCATCCGTTGCTGTATTGGTTTCATATGCGTAAACGATTACGTTTATTATATCGATGAGATAATTCGTTGTCAAGCCGAATGAAAATAATAAAAAAATTCGGCATATTATACAAAAAACAAGCATCATTTTTGGAATTGACAGAGTGGAAAAACTGTGCTATCCTTGCTGTAGCGAAAAGTTAATCGTTTGCGCAATCGATTAACCAGTGTTAAACAGCATATTATTATAGTAAATAGGAGGTATGTACATGGGTGGATCGTCAGAAGCCGCAGAGGTCGGCTGTCGAATCATCTCAACCGTAGACGTTCTAGTCGTTGGTGGCGGTCCTGCCGGGATCGGGGCTGCGGTCGGCGCGGCTTATCACGAAAATTTGCGTGTGGCGATCGTTGACGAAGGCGGCTGCTTCGGAGGCGCGGTTCCAAAATCGTTGATCACCTTTGCAGAGGGCGGCGTTGTTTGCAGCGGTGACCAGCTCTTGATCAAGGGCGTGTGGCAGCGCATCCAAGACGAAATGGTTCGCCGCGGCGGTGCGATCCCTGCGCACGAGCTGATCCATTCTAATAAGTATTATCCGTTCGACCGTTCCCGCTGCGAAAAGGATCTTCAGCTCACGATTTTTGACCCGGAGTGCTTCAAGCTCGCCGCAGACGAGATTTTGACCTCCCATCCCAACATTCAACCCATCCTGTATACGCGCGCGGTCGCGCCGATTATGAGTGGAAACCGGGTTACCGGCGTTTATGTGGAAAACAGGGAGGGACGCGGCGCGATCCTGGCAAAGCGTGTGATCGACGCAACGGGGATGTCGTTCCTTTTGCGCGCAGCCGGCGCCGAATGCGTGTCAACGTGCGCCAACGCGCCGCACCGTCAGGGGCCGATCCTCGTCTTTTTCAGAGCCGGCGGGATCAGTGAGGTCACGCCGACCTACCGGCCTAACGTAACGGATGTGCCCTACGGCGCGATCAACCTCTTCCCGACGATGCGCGACCATGAATATCGGATCGAGATGACGCGGGCGCTCGGCGACGGAAGCAGCGTGGAGGATATGACCCGCGCTTCGATCGAATGTCGCCGCCAGATCCCGGAGATCATTGAATATCTGCGAAAGAACTGGTACGGCTGTGAGAATATCTACCTGATCGACTCGGGCAATGAGGCGCTGCCGATGTCTCTATATAAGCTGGTCGGCCGTCGGCCGGTGTGCGTGAATGACATGCTGAACGGCGTCGTCCCCGAGGACACAATCGCCCTCTGCGGCTACGGGATCGACGTTCACAGCGCCGAAAAGGGCGGCCAGAATTACCTGCACTACCTCGAGCTGGGTCAATACTATGGCATTGGCTATGGCGCGCTTGTTCCCGCAAGCGAGGTCGAGAACATTCTGACCGCCGGGAAATCGGTTTCCTGCGAATCCGGCGCGGAGGCGGCGATCATGGCGACGGCGCTCAGCATGGCGACCGGCGAGGCGGCCGGAACGGCCAGCGCGCTCAGCATCTGTGACGATGTGCCGGTGCGCAGTGTCGATGTGAAAAAGCTCCGCGAGGCTCTGCGCAGGCAGGGAGCGCTCTTGGAGCCGGAAATACTTCCCGAGGCGCAGAAATACGATGAATACATATTTACCTATTAAGAATTATAAGGAGGACAAGACACGATGAAAACAGTTAACATTCCTGCAAAAGCCTGTCCCGTTGTCGACGAGGTCGATGTGTTGGTCGTAGGCGGCGGCGCGGCCGGCATCGGTGCGGCCATCGGCGCTGCGCAGTGCGGCGCATCGGTCGCGCTAGTCGAGTACTTCGGTGCGCTGGGCGGACTGCTGACAAACGGATATGTTACAAACTGCGAGGCGGGCGTGGCGATCTCCGGCGACAAGATCCTGATCAAGGGCGTTTTCGACAAGCTGGTCACGCGTATGGTCGAAAAGGGCGGCGCGATTCGCGGCTACGACCTGATCCGCTCGAACAAGTATTATCCGTTCGATACCTCGCGCTGCGAAAACGATCTGCAGATCACGCCGTGGGATCCCGAGGCATTCAAGCTCTCCGCCGATGAGCTGATGGCGGAGCACGGCGTAAAGGTGTATTTCTACACGCAATTCACCGAGATCCTCAAGGAGGGCAACAAGGTGGTCGGCGGCGTGATCGAGAATCGCTCCGGGCGTCAGGTCATCTTGGCCAAGCGCGTCGTCGACTGCACCGGCGCTGCCGCCGTCGCGCAAATGGCCGGCGCCGAATGCTGCGGCGTCGGGCGCAAGGGCTCCATGACGCTGATGTTCCGGGTGGGAAACGTCAAGAACGTCGTCCCGTCCTACAAGCCGAATGTGAAGGAGATCCCCTATGGTGCGGTGAACTTCTTCCCTCTGATCCGGGAAGGAGACTTCCGCGTGGAGATGACCCGCTATATCGGCAGCGAGAACAGCGCGGAGGATTATACAAAGGGCACTATTGAGTGCCGCCGTCAGTGCCAGGAGGTTCTGCAATACCTGAAGGAGCACTGGATCGGCTTTGAGGACGCTTATATCATTGACACCGCGCCGACGCTCGGCTCGCTTGCTCAGCCGGCGCTGGTGGGCGAAAAGAAAATGACGCAGGAGATGATCCTCAAGCGCGAGATGCCGGACGACCGCATTGCCATCACCGCCTACGGCATCGACCTGCACAGCCCGGAGATGGGCGGGCAGAATTTCCTGTACTATCTGACCCCCGGCGAATATTACGGCGTGCCGTTCGGCGTGGTCGTTCCGAAATCGCCTGTTGAGAATCTTCTGGTCGGCGGAAAATGCGTTTCCACCGAGCGGGACGCGTTCAGCTCCGTCTGCTGCTCCGCCATTTCCATGGCGACCGGCGAAGCCGCAGGCACGGCCTGCGCGATCAGCATCCGCGAGGGTGTGAATGCCCGCGATGTGGACATCGGGATGCTGCAGCAGGCTCTCGTGAAAAACGGCGTATTGCTCGATCCGGAGCCCGCTCCTTCGGTCGAAAAATACTATGTTTACCCCAAGCGTGAATTCAAGCTCGACGAAAACGGAAAATTGAAAGGATGAGAAAAAATGAAAAAACTGATCGCTCTTTTGCTTTGCGTCTGCCTGCTGCTGAGTGCAGCAGCCTGTACGAATGCGTCGGCCGCCGACAAGAGTACGGATGCCTCAAACCAGGACGGTGAGCAGCGCCTGCGCATCGTCGCCACGCTCCAGTCCCAGCAGATCAACTTCTGGTCGAATGTTCAGCACACGCTTGAGCGTCTTGCAAAGGAAGAAAACGTCGATCTGACGATCATGGATCTGAACGGCGACGTCACAACGTTTGCAAACGTGATCGACGACATCGTCGCCATGAAGCCGGACGGCGTCATTACCTGCGGCTTGGAAACATCAACTCTGGGCATCCATGTGAAGACCCTGCAGGACGCCGGCATTCCCGTCGTGACCTACAACATCAGCCCGGAGGGCGCAACCTGCCCGCAGGTCGTTGCAGATCAGTCGGAGTTCGGCCGCGTCGCCGGTACTGCGGCGGCAGAGTACTGGAAAGAAAATCACCCGGATACGACGCCTGTCGGCGGTGCAGTCGATCTGTATTCCGCGCCGCAGTGCAAGGAACGCGTCGACGGCTTTGTGGAGGGCTTCCGCACCGTCTATCCCGACTTTGAAGTCGTCCAGTCCGTGGACGGCGGCGGCTCCCGCCCCGGTTTCCTTGCCGCAGATCCCACGGCTCGCGCTCGGTTTCCCTTGCAGCCTGTGAGGATTTGCTGCAAGCGCACCCGGAGATCAACGTCATGTTCGGCATCAACGCCGACAGCGCGCTCGGCGCTCTGGATGCTCTGCGCGAGATCAATCGCGGCACGTCCGCTGATTCTCTTGTCGCCAGCGTCGACGGGACGGAGGCCGACTGCGCAGAGCTGAAGGATCCGAACTCCGCCCTGAAGGCCGTTGCGGGCAACTCTCCGCGCATTATGGCCGAGATGGCGTGGGATCTTGTGATGAAGGTCATTCACGGCGAGCTTTCTGCCAACGAGGATTATCCGCAGTCGCTTGAGATCATTTCGGTCACAACGGATACGGCGGATTCTTGGGTTAAAGAGAATTTCGAGTAAAAAGCAGTTCCCCATCACGCAGTCCGAAGCGACCGCAGACCGCTTCGGACTGCCCTCTGTTATACGAAAGCGCGGATCGGGCCGGAGAATAAGCAGCTCCGGTCGCGAACGCTTTTATACAAATACTCAGGAGGCGGAGAGAAATACTCCGATGTTCAAGATGAATGACCCTATTTTATTGGAATTTTGCCGCGTTCGGAAGCAATTCGGCCCGGTTATTGCCCTGAATGACGTTTCGTTCTCCGTTCGCGCCGGAGAGGTGCATTGCCTCGTCGGCGAAAACGGGGCCGGCAAATCAACCCTGATCAAGATCCTTGCCGGTGCCTACAGCATTGACGGCGGCGAGCTTCGGATCGACGGGAAGCCCGTTCGGATCGAAACGCCCGCTCAGGCCGCCGCGTACGGAATCTCCGTTGTTTATCAGGACGTGACAAACGTGGATAAGCTTTCCATTGCGGACAACATCGTTCTCGGTGCGGAGAACAGCAGATTTGGGTTCAATCAGAAAAAGAAAAATATCGAATTCGTTCGGCCGTTTTTAAGCCAAGTCGGGCTTGAAATCGAGCCGACCGTGCTAATGGAATCACTTTCCATTGCACAAAAGCAGATGGTAATGATTGCAAAGGCCCTGTCAAAAAACGCCAGAGTAATCGTGCTTGACGAGCCGACAGCCATGCTGAATGAGCAAGAGGTCCATACGCTGTTTCAGATTATTGGCAGCCTGCGCGAGCGGGGCATCACGGTGGTATACATTTCCCACCGAATGGAAGAAATCTATCGCATCGGCGACCGGGTGACCGTTTTAAAGGACGGCAGCTATGTCGGAACATGGGCTCTGTCCGAAATCAATACCCAGCAGCTGATCGTCAAAATGGTGGGACGCGAGCTTCACGACGTTTACCCAAGCAAGCAGCGTCCGGTTGGAAAAGAGCTGCTGCGCGTTGAGAATCTGACCACGGAAAAAATCAAGGGCGTGAGCTTCAGCTTACGCGAGGGCGAGGTCGTCGGACTTGCGGGTCTGGTCGGCTCCGGTCGAACGGAGGTTCTGCGTGCAATTTTCGCGGCTGACAAGCTGCGCAGCGGGCAGGTTATTCTGGAGGGAAAGCAGCTTTCCATGGGCGCCCCGATCGATGCGATCCGGAACGGCATCGGACTGCTGCCGGAGGAACGCAAGCGCCAGGGAATCGTGAACTGTCTGTCTGTAAAGGACAACATCACGCTGATTTATTCCCAGCTGACCGCGAAATTCGGCTTTCTGAAAAAGGCGGGCGACGATGCGATCGTCCGACGCTATATCGACACGCTGCATATCAAAACGCCGTCTGCGATGCAGGCGGTGGGGAATCTCTCCGGCGGCAATCAGCAAAAGGTCGTTGTCTCAAAGTGGCTGTCTATCTCCCCTCGGATCCTGCTTCTGGATGAACCGACGCAGGGGATCGACGTCGGAGCAAAGGCCGACATCTATCAGCTGATCGATCGTCTTGCTCGGGAAGGCATGGGCGTGATTGTGGTTTCCTCCGACCTGATCGAGATCATCAACCTCAGCAATCGAATCGTGGTCATGCGGGACGGTCAAGCCATAAAAACACTTGAAAGCGATGAGCTTACAGAAGAGAATGTTATGCTATATGCTATGGGAGTTAACGCCGATGAAAAAGCTTAAAACAAATACGCAAACAAAGCAGCGCCTTGTAACGCTGCTGATCCTTGTACTGATTATGGTGATCCTTTCGTGTATCAGTAACAAGTACCTTACGGTCAACAACCTGATTAACATTGTCCGCCAGGAGAGCACCCTGATTATTATTGCCTGTGCCGCGACAATGCTGATGATATCCGGCGGCATGGACCTTTCTCCGGCAGGCGTGATCGCCCTGACCTCCGTGGTTTTTGCGAAGCTCTGCGTCGCAGGCATCAGCATCCCGCTGGCGGCGCTGCTGTCGCTTCTTGTTGGCGTTGCTGCAGGCACGTTCAGCGGTCTGCTGGTCGTGCTTGCCAATGTTCCGCCCATGATCGCAACGCTTGGCACGTGGTACATCACAAAGGGCTTGGCATACGCGATCAGCAACAGCTACGCGATCGTGCAGGGGCTTCCCGCAAACTTCGGGTGGGTCAATCGCTATGTCGGCCCGTTCCCGCTGATGCTGCTGATCGCGCTGGTTGTCTTTGTTGTGTTTTATGTCATGTTGAATCGCACGTTGCTCGGAAAGTACGCCTATGCGATCGGCGGCAACAGCGAGACGGCGCGCCTGTCGGGCATCAAGGTCAATCTGGTGCGCTGCATATTGTACATTTTAACGGCGCTCATGTCCTCCTTCGTCGGCATTCTGATGTCCTCACGCATCAATTCCGGCGACCCGAATCTCAGCACCTCCGGGATCGAGTTTGAGATCATTGTTGCAATCATCCTCGGCGGAACCAGTCTGCTTGGCGGGCAGGGCTCGCTGATCGGAACGCTGATCGGCGCGCTGATCCTCGGGAACCTTTCCAACGGCATGAACCTGCTGGGAATCGGCACGGTCTATCAGTTCATCGTCGAGGGCGCCGTGCTGGTCGTGGCTGTCGTTCTTGATCTGACGCTGAAGGGCAACGGCCTTCGCATCAAGAAGCTGCGCCGGTCAAACTGACCTCGGAAGCCCCACAAAAAATCCGGACACGAGAATGATTTTGTGACGATAAATAGCTCCGCTGCCGCTCCTTCGGTCAAGGCCGAGAAGCGGCAGCGCGCCGACCCTTAGGGACAAGACGGAGAGGAGGCTGTGGGGCTGCTTCGAACGGGCTTTGGATAAGTGGAGCTGCAAGCAAGAAAAGGGGCAGTCTCACTAAAAGGCAGCCCCCCAAAAAAGCAAAGGCCCGGCTCTTGCGTAGAGCCGGGTTTTGGCGTATTATTTAGGTGCGAAACAAAACAAATGTTCTATAATTAATGACGCCTCTGAACCATATCGGCTCGGAGGCGTTTTTCGTTATCTCTG
>OGQQ01002599.1_pt1 | contig 11360 bp, 7 predicted proteins | sample 1553281 | NCBI WGS metagenome assembly OGQQ01 (sample SAMEA2579937, study PRJEB22360) | human gut metagenome | biome: human gut; feature: human-associated habitat; material: faeces | place: Denmark | collected 2008/2010 | reverse complement strand
AGGAGGCCGGATCCGTGTCAGTGTGCTTGACGGGATAGAAGTTGATTTCAGTGGGGAGAGCAATACGTTGATCGTGCGGAACATGGACCGCCCGGGCTGTATTACAGAGGTAAGCGCGGCACTGAGCCGGGAGAAGATCAATGTTGCGACGATGCAGGTGTTCCGTCACAAAAGAGGCGGTCTTGCCGTTATGGTCGTAGAGACAGATCAGTCCATACCGGAAAATGTTGTGGCTGAACTGAAAATGAAAGAAGATATTCTGGAAGTAATATCTCTGAATTTGGAGGAGGGACGATAGTTATGGCATATCAGGCAGTGGATGAGATTATGGCAAGATGCGAAAAAGACGGTGTAGAATTCTGGAAAGCCGTTCAGCTTGAGGACTGCGAGGAAAACGGAATCAGCGAAGAAGAGTCCTGGAATCAGATGACACATATGTGGAACTCTATGAAAGAGAGTGTTGCAGCATATGACCCGGAGGCAATTTCCAGAAGTGGACTTGTCGGAAGGGAAGGAAAGCTGATGGATGCATATCGGGAGCAGGAAAAACCGTTGTGCGGCGATTTTGTATCAAAGGTTATTGCAAATGCATTAAAAATGGGATGTAACAATGCCTGTATGAAGCGAATTGTGGCAGCTCCGACTGCCGGATTACATTTTACCCGGGCGATTTTAAACGATCTGAAAGAGAAAGGTGTGCATGTCCGGGAATTGACCTTGCATGTCGGGGCAGGTACTTTCCGGCCGGTAAAAGCAGAGACGATCGGAGATCACGATATGCATACGGAACATTTGGTCATTTCCCGCGAATTGGTAGAACAATTGAAGGAGAAGACCGGTGATATCGTTGCAGTGGGAACAACCTCGGTACGTACGTTGGAAAGTTTATACTGGATGGGGGTGAAACGCCTGGCAGGACAGGAGGATTTTTTTACGCTAGGACAATGGGAAGCGTATACTTTACCTCAGGATTATTCTTTGAGGGAAGCCATGGAAGCCTTGTGCGGTTGGTTCGACACAGCTTGTCAGGAGTTGCTGAAAGCCCGTACGACGATTATTATTGTTCCCGGGTACCGCTATCGGGTGATCGATGCCATGTTCACTAATTTCCATCAACCCCAAAGTACCTTGTTGTTATTGGTCGGTGCGGCCGTCGGAGAGGATTGGCACAAAATTTATGATTACGCGCTGACTCATGATTTCCGGTTTTTGAGTTATGGAGATAGTAGTTTGTTGGAGGTGAAAAAGTCATAGGCTATAAGCTAAAGGCGAAAATAAAGCGAGGAGAAAAATAGTGAAGGATATGTTAGAGCTTTCGTTACCGGGATTCGATTATAAGGTGAAAAAGCAAAACGGGACGGTGATGATATTCGATATCGTCCGGAAGAAGTATGTGGTCCTGACGCCTGAAGAATGGGTACGGCAACATGTGGTGCATTATCTGGTAGAAAAGAAAGGATATGCGATCTCCCGGGTTGCCGTCGAAAGAGAAATTGAACTGTATGGCCTGAAAAGGCGTTTCGATATCGTGGTTTTCGACCGGAGCGGTAATCCTTGGCTGCTGGTCGAATGTAAAGCGCCTGCTGTGGCACTTACCCAAAAAGTGTTCGACCAGGTGTTTCGCTATAATCTGACACTGGCAGCTCCCTATGTAGCCATTACCAATGGGGTTCGCCATTTTTGCGGTTATATGAATCAGGAAAACGACTTCTGTTTTCTGGACGATTTCCCGGAATTTTCCCAGGAGAGGGAACTATTGGCCTGATTCCTTATTTATACGTAAATCCCATCCAGGTATGCCTGTTATTGATAGAACAAGCTATCCGGGAAGGGATTTGTGCTGATGACGTGGTGAAGCTTTCCGTGATTCTGAATGTTATCTTTTTTTAATCACGATATTTTTCCCGCCCATGAGGTTCGTTTGGTTCTTTCTTCCACTTTTATAAGCGATTTGTGTCAACAGATTGGCTGGCCCTTCTTTTATGTTTTCCGGTATCCAGACAATAGAGTCCCGGTACGGTTTGAGCACGCCGATCAAATGATCATTATTCCAGTTTTCCCAATAGACTCTGATATCTAAGTCCTGGTTGATCACTCCCTTGATGGTTACAGGTTCATTCAGATAAACGGTATCCGAAACGGTCAACGAATAACTAATCTCTTCCGCATTCAGGTAATCTTTCTCGCAACTGTTCATAAACAGTAAAAGGCTTGCTAAAATCATACCGGTAATTACTGAGCATTTTTTCATCATTCTCCAAAATTTTCTGTTATTAAAGGCCTTATAATTTGTGGGGTTCCTGTGGTAGGAATAATAAAGGGCAAAGAAATAAATGAATCTCTTGTATAAACAACAACAGCCCCGCTATTACCTGTACCACGAGTACTAACTCTAGTTTGTACAAAACTTATATCTTTTTCATTAATGGAAATATATTTTTCTGGAATCCATAAATTTGAGGGAGATAAAAAATAGTTCATTGTCATAGTCTTTTTTTCTCCAACAGAACCTCCACCTCCTAAGCCCTCGAATCTTACATTGCGTGTGGAGTAATTTCCGTCTTCTTTCTTATAAACTCCTTTTGAGCAATAAAAACCAAGAACATCTACAGAATGGACTGTTTTGTACCTTTTATATCTTCCTAATACTCTTTTGTATGATGTAGATTCTAATTGTAATATTTGCTTTCCAACCCATTCTCCGTTAGTATTTCGAACAATTTCTCGAATATATAATACTGTAACATGTACACGTCGTTTATTACCTGTATATGTTGAAGAAGCTATGGGGTATCTTGGTTCTTGTTTTGTTCGTGTTTGGGGAGAGTTGTTAACAATATATTTTCTGCTTTCTATGTTCCTAAGTTGATTGTCTTTAGTAATAATTTCATCTGAAATCACTTGATGTTTATATTTATTGATGAAAAAATATCCCTCATTATTACAAATTAGTTGATATAATCGAGAGGGTACTTTGGCTTGAATTGTTTCATTTTCATCTAAATACACTAAATTTTCGTATTGTTTTAATTTCTTTTCAAAAGATACACTATCAGAAAAAATATCTTCCTCTGCATTTGAAATTGCATGATATAACGAATAAAAATTATTTGTTTTTTCCCATGCAAAAAATTCCTCATCAGACATTTTTTCTAACACATTTACTAATGTACTCATTGCTTCGGGAGATTTGAAATGTAGAATACCGTCTATAATTTCATAGGAATTCTGTTGGGAACAGCCTTTAGTTGAAGGAAGATCTTCTTTTTCTATTATTTTTTCTTCACAAGAAAAAAAATAATAAAATTATACTAATACATTTTAATAGTTTATTCATAGTTTTAAAAATTAAAATTGATGGATTAAAATTATAGAATAAATTAAGGATTCAATTAATATACCTCTTGTTTCTAATTGTAATGTTGTTTTTTTATACACTGATTGTGAGTTTGTTATAAAAATAGTATCAAGAAAAATTGGTAAAAGGTGATAATTCGTTTATAAGGGGTGGAAACTGGAGACTTGTTATTCGGGAATCTAAACGGGGGCAGTCTGTTTTATAGGTAAATGATAGGAGTACTGCTTGCCGTATATTCCTGCTGTAGGGTTTCGGTGAGTGATTTCAGGATATTCGTCCTTTTGTTTCATTCGGGCGTATGTTTCCGGATTTTCTCCCGTATGTTTTTCCAAAAAGATACGGACGAATTTTAAAAAAGATATGTATGGATTTTAACGAAGATATGTATGGATTTCCCGGGGGAGAATGATCTTTCCCGGATCAGAGTCGGTTTGCAATTCAGTGATACATTTAGGGTAAACATATATTAACTGCCAAAATTCTATTAAATACAAATTCTAAATGGTGTAATCTGGTATGTAGGTGCCTTATCTTATTTTGTGGATTCTGTATTTGTAATTTGTGTTTTTGTAATTGTAAAACAGAAAAATGTGTGTCTGTAAATCAGTTTGTTGTGATTGGACAGGTTTGTAAATTTGGTAAAAAAATGAAATTGAATTGTAAGGTCGTATTTATCCTGCTTTTTCTTCTATGAATTGTCCAGTAAGGAGAGTATTATTGTTAAGATATCGGCCCGTTCGTCCATACCCAATTTTTTCCGGATAGCCGTTTTCCGTTTGTGGATTGAATAGACACTTTGCCGGATGACAAAAGCGATTTCATCGGTTTTGAAACCACCTCGGATCAGACAACACAATTGAATTTCTTTTTCGTTCAGGGAAGGAAACTTATCCTTCAATTTTTGCTGGAAATTGTTGTATAAATAATTTATGGTGAAATAGAGTTCATCCCAGTTTAAATCGGTCTGTCCGATGTCTCCCAGAATTTCATTATACATTTTTAAAAATGCCTGATGCTTGTCATGGGGATAGCTTGAAATAAAAGCTAATTTTTTGGATACTTCCAATTTATTCAACAACAGTTCTTTAAATTTATCCTGACATCGGTTTTGTTCTTGGCATAAATGCTGTAGAGTTTCGATCATTTGGCAGGCGTTCAGGTATTTTTCCCGTCTTTTTTTCAATAAGATACCGATATAAGTGGCTAGTAGTATAAAAAGTAAAGCCAGAACGAGGCTACCGTTGACCAATAGCATGCGCTGGCGGACCAGCCTGCGGTTTTCGCGTTGCCATTTCTTTTGGTGGTGGCGGTTGACGATATTGTCGATGCGTTCTTCGGTCTTGTTTAGTTGGTAATCTGTAATATAGGTTGTATATTTCTTATAATGATTTAATGCCGACTGATAGTCTTTCTTTAACTCGGCAATTTGGTATAGTTGTTTATAATATTGGGCTTGTAATTTTTCCGAATCGTCCGTTGACACGGATGCCTTTTTCAGATAATACCTGGCAGAATCCAGCTGTTGGCGATGTAGATAAATTTCACTTAAAAGGAGATAACCCTGTTTCTGAAACTCCGGATTCGGATCATATTTTAAGGCATTATGCGTGTAAAGAATTGCATTCGCTGTATTTTGTGTGTTCGAATAAGAAATACCGATCTGCAACATGAGGTAAGCCACATTTACCGAATCCTGTAAATTCAAAGCGTTTAGCTCGGCCTTTTTATAATATGTCCGGGCTGCTGCATATTGTCTGGTGTTGAGCAGACAGTCGCCCATTTCATAATTGCTGTATTTATTCTGGGGAGAGTGATATTCTATGGCTTTTTGGTAAGATTCGATACTCGCTTGTTGGTCACGGCGAAGTTTATATAGCTCTCCGAGGTGATAATGAATTTGAAATAAGAGCATACTGTCTTGTCGTGGTGCATTCTCTTTTGCTTCCGACAGGTTGATAGAGGCTTTTTCATAATAACCGTTCTTGCTGTCCATGATACCCGTAAATAAATAGGCCCACCCTGCTTTGGTTGAATCACCCTGTTGCTGAAAATATCGGGCTGTATTAGAAAGGGGAGGATATACCGAGATATCCTGATAGGCTTCGTAAGCAGCATGAACTTTTAATAAATATAGGTTGTGACGGGCATTCCGTTTTAATATTTTTTGGGAAATGGAATCCAGCAGCTTCAAAGCTTGTTGAGGGGAGGAATAAATCAATTGTGCAGCTTGATTCAGCATTCTTTCTGAAGGATATCGATTTCGGCAACTGCCCCAAAGGCTTGCAAAAATAAAGATGAACAGACAGCTTTTCATATTTGGTTCGAAAGGTTTGTATTCACTTTGCTAAGTTTACTTTTTTCAGTATGCTGATTGGCGAATCTGCAGTTCTGATAGATAGGTCAGTAGTTTCAGTTCCACCAATCAGCAGGGGGCCGATTTTTGAATAAGATGCTAATTACGAAAAGTCATAGATTCGACTTTTCGGGCAGTCTCGGTAATCGGGATAGCGCTCCTCTATTTGTTTGTATTGAAATAGTTGTCCAACAGTTCGAAAGCAACGGCAAAGGAGCTGACCTGATTACTCATGACCTGTTTTTCTGCTATTTTTAAATTTTCCTTTTGGCTTTGATAGAAATGGTTGCGTAATTGTTCGTCGATGGTTTCGTACATCCAGTATTTGGATTGTTCGGCACGGCGGACATCGAAATAACCGTTTTGTTGAGTTTCACTGCAATAGTGCAGGATATTTTCCCAAATAGCATCGATACCGGTGCGTTCATAAGCGAAACAAGTCATGACTTTGGGCATGACGCCGGATTCGTGGGGCGGGAAAAAGTGCAGGGCGGTCTGGAGCTGCGCTTTAGCTAGTTCTGCCCGTTGAATGTTGTTCCCGTCGGCTTTGTTGATAATGATGCTGTCGGCCATTTCCATGATTCCCCGTTTGATGCCCTGAAGCTCGTCTCCGGCTCCGGCAATTTGTACCAGCAGGAAAAAGTCGACCATCGAGTGTACGGCTGTTTCGCTTTGGCCTACACCGACCGTCTCGATGAGGATGATGTCGAAGCCGGCTGTTTCACAAAGGATCATGGCTTCGCGGGTTTTCCGGGCGACACCACCTAAGGAACCTGCTGACGGGGAAGGCCGAATGTAAGCATGAGGATCACAGGCAAGCTCTTCCATACGGGTCTTGTCGCCCAGGATACTTCCTTTCGACCGTTCACTACTCGGGTCGATGGCCAATACAGCGATTTTATGTCCCTGGCCGGTGAGATATTTTCCGAAACTTTCGATGAAAGTACTCTTGCCGGCTCCCGGTACACCCGTGATACCGATCCGTACAGACCGTCCGGAGGAGGGCAGGCAACGGTTGATCACTTCCTGGGCAACGGCCTGGTGCTCGGGTTTGGCACTTTCTACCAGCGTGATCGCCTGGCTTAGGATGTTGATGTTTCCTTTCAGAATACCTTCGACATAATCGTCGGTGGTCAGGGTTTGCCTCCGTATATTTTTCAGGCGCGCAGCAATATTGGGATTCATGGGATCGGGCTGCTCGATGCCTTTGTTCACCTTTAATCCTTCATATTCCGGAGCATTCTCCGGATGTTCTATACATTCTGACATAATTTCCCAGATTTGATTTGTTTCACGCAAAGATAGGATAAAAAGGTGGTTTTTCAAAAAAACCAGCCGGTAACCGAAAGTCTGGAAAGAAACGATTGATTTGCCGACTGCCTGCTGGGTTTTTGGAACTCCGCTATATAATAGGGGACAGGCAAGTTTTGCGTACTTTTTAATAAAAAAATAAGCGTGGAACTTGCACATACCCGGAATCAAGGGAACTGGTATTCCACAACAACCGGGTAAGACAAGCTCACGCTTAGAATATGTATATTTATATACGTACTCACTACGCGAGCGTTGTCAATATCCGCCTTAGTTGTTGTAAATGAATCACAATTGAAATTACCAGTTTCTTGATTCTAAGGCGCTTTTGAAAACGCTACATGAAATAAAAAAATGCCGATACCTCTTGTATCCGGCTTTACAAAGAAATATAATTTTTAGTTTATATCCAATTATTTTTAAATATTTTTTAATCGTTCGATCAATTCATCACCTAAAGCGGTTTTTGCCTTTATGTGTTCCTGGACGGTTTCCACGAAAGGATTATTTTCAAAAGCTCCCCGTACCTGTTCGAAATCGATCTTCTTTTGTTTTTGATTACCGTCGGCTCCGAAACCGGTTTGAGCTGTCATGGAAAATTCTTTTTTCGCATCTTCATAAAGCATTTTATCGAGATTGACCACAGCTTCTTTCCAGGTATTCACTATCCGGATCACATCCCCGGCTGTGATACTTTCAGGTGTGACCCGGTACCAGGGTTGCATGACTTCCCAAGCCCAGGTCCATTCGAGTTGATAATAGTCGGCATGAAGTTGGCGGAAAGTATCCGTGATCTGTCCGACAGATTCGATCTCTCCGTTTTCTATCCGGCGGATCAGGCGGATGATCCCTTGTTGGGGGACGATCAGACCGGAAAGGTCTACCCATTCGCCGCTACCTTCTGTCCGGGTAGGGGCCAGGCGCTGGCGGATCTCTTCGTTGTTGTGAAATGTCAGGTTTTCCAGCCTTTTAATGATCGAGTTCCCTAGAAATTTGTTGATAGCCATGGAATAATATTGGATACCTTTTTTCAGGGAATTACTTTTGATGTGTGCACTTTGGTATGAATATTCTTCCGAAGTTTCACCGGACACCTGTTGCAGGGTGCGGAGTACTTCTATACCGCTCAGCATTTTCTGAATGGTATAGGGACTGAGCAGGTTAAAATTGATATAATCGAGTTGATGGCTGTCTTTGCGTTTGTCACGTTTGGGCCATTTCTGAGCATCCCGGATCGTACCGACACTCCTTAGATTGACTGCCGGTACCAGATAAGTCTGGTTATTTTGTTCGATCAGATAGGAAAAAGGCCGGTCCGAAGTATCCGGATGGCTGACATGTCGCCCCATAATCAAAGAAAAAGCCCCGATTTTCGCCGGCCAGAGTATATAAGAATCACTGGTTGTTTTCGAACCGCGTTCGACGATACCTTGGTGGATGGGTCCCAATTTATAAAGATGATTGCTTTGGTTTGAACCACTACCGGCATTCAGAAAAGAGAACATACCGGCGATCAACAGACTGGATTTATGCATGGTCACCGTATAAGGACCGGCAAATACGGCACAAGCCTCTCCGTTTTCTCCCTGGCAATTGCTGAAAAATAGAGAATCATGAGCTGAGAACAGATGGCCTAAATGACAGGCTTGTCCGATGAAACACCGTACTAAAGCTGCTCCGTCGTTGATACAGGTGCCCGAAGAAAAAATGAAATCTTCAGCCATCACATTATGACCGATAAATACCGGTGCTTCTGCATTACTGTTGATGGAACCGTTTTTCAAACGGGATGTACCTTCGATGGTCGTGTAATCGCCTATGCAGACGTTACGGATCGTTCCGGTGTTGATGATTCGTACGTGATTACCGATTTTTCCTTCTGTCGAGGACACTTGCTCGGTATATCGTTCGATCAGTGCCTTGAGACGCTCGGTCAGGACAGGAAAATGGCGGTATAGGGCGATAATATAAGCCAAATGGGCCGATAATTCATTGAAAATAGGTACTTCCCGTCCTCCGGTTTCATTCAATACAGCCACTAAAGTTCCGTTTCCAAAAGACGAACGTCCTTCCGTTACGATCAGATTGGCATTCTGTATAAAACAATTTTCTCCGATCCGGTAGTTGGCGATATAATTGGGGATATTTTCGATCAGGACATTATTACCCACCCGACAGTTGTGTAAGGTGACATTGAACAAACCGGCATGTCTGGGGAGTCCTCCCTCTAAAATGAACTCGTAATCGAATATGCCTAGTTCGATATCTCCTGAAAAACGGACATTTTGTATATAATCGGTTTTAAATCCGGAAGCAACTTTTACACGTTGCCAATCTGTCGAACTGCAGCCTTGTGCTTGCAGCCGGGTGATTTCCTCCTGGGTCAGATTTCTCGATACCATACGATTTTGTTATTTTATCTGAATGCAAAGATATACTTTTTGCATCAATATTTATCCGGTGGATAGAAACGGTCGGGGAAATGAATGAACGCTTAAAAATAAATAGAAGTTTGTTTGGTTAAGTGGTTTGTAATCAGTGTGATGGAGTGTGAATCGCCTGAAGAAACGAATATTTTTTGCTTTTCAATAAGAAAAAAGTAATTATATTTGTTCGGTTTTACGGAAGTGATCCTAAGGAGACTTTCAGTGCTGATACCGTGGTTTTAAATATCCTGAGGTCTGAAATTGATTATTATTTTTAGCTTCGTCGGTAAAAGTTGTGCAACGTGAATGAATAAAGAAATCCTTTTTGAAGATATCAAGTGTGGGAATTTGAGTGCTTTTGAGGCATTATTTCGGCAGTATTATCCCTCTATGTGTGTGATTGCCGGAAAATTGGTCGCTAACAGGGAAGTGGCAGAGGATATTGTACAGGATGTTTTTATCCGTTTATGGGAAAAAAAGGCGGAATATGACAAAATACCGGATTTCAGGACTTTTCTTTACGTTGCAGTGCGTAATCTTTGTTATAATTACCTGAGAGATAAAAAGAAAACGATCGATTTTTCCCAGATCGAACTGCCTGATAAGCAACTTTCTTTTCAAGAACAACTGATACAGGAAGAAACATATCGCTTGATCTCTAATGCAATTGCGGAATTACCTGTACAAAGTGGAAAAATTATGCGGCTGGCTCTCGAGGGAAAGCAAAATAAAGAAATCTCGGAAATATTGGGAATCGCAGTTACTACTGTAAAAACCCTGAAATACAACGCACTGAAAATGTTGAAAAATTCCCTGAAAGGTTATTTCCCCGTGTTGTTGTATATTTTATTCCGGAAAAAATAAAAAAAATGATTCCCATTCATCCTTTTACAATCTTTGTGTGTTCTTAGGACAGAATCTTGAATGTACAATGAAATGGAGTATCAGGAAGAATACCGGATGGCAGATCTGATCAGAAGACAGTGGTTAGGTATTATCACCGCTGAAGAGCAGGCAGAACTGGAAGCTTGGAGCTTACAAGAGGAGCATGCCCGTCTTTATGCAAAAATCAGGAACCAGGCCGAGTTGCAAAAGAGAAATTTATATGTGGACGGATTGGATGTAGACGGAGTGTGGCATAAACTTCGGGAACAGATTGCTGACGTTCCTGTACGAAAACGCCGTTTCTTCACCCGTTACCGGGTGGTAGCCTGTCTGCTGTTATTGATCGGTGTCGGGACTTTACTGGTGTATAACCGGTATAGCCGTTTGCAGCCTTCAGACTTATTGGTCCAGTCCATTCATCCGGGATCTTCGAAAGCAGTTCTGATTACGAACGAAGGCAAACAGATTATTTTGCAGGATTCCCTGAACCAGGAAATTCAGGTGGATGAATCGGTGACTGTAAAGAATACCGGTCTGTTGGCGGAATATTGTCTGCAAGATTTACAGGCCGCAGAACAGGCCGAAATCAAGTACAATACGATCGTTGTACCCCGTGGTGGGGAATATGAAGTTCGGCTACCGGATGGGAGCTATGTGTGGATGAATGCTGATTCGGAAATTCGTTTTCCGGTCGTATTTACGGGGCAGACCCGGCAGGTCAGTTTAAAAGGAGAGGCTTATTTTAAAGTGGAAAAAGATAGCTTGCATCCTTTTATCGTGAATGTATACGATAAATTGAAAGTAGAGGTATTGGGGACAGAGTTCAATGTGCAGGCTTATTCGGGGGATGAGGTGGTAAAAACGACGCTGAATTGTGGAAAAGTCAGGGTTATGATGGGGAAGGAAGCTTTGGAACTGGCACCTGATCAACAGGCAGTCTGTGACTTACGGCATCGGAGATTTCACAAAATAGAGGTGAATGCAAACTATTTTTCGGCTTGGAAGGACGGTAAATTTATTTTTGAAG
>OGQQ01002586.1_pt1 | contig 11404 bp, 7 predicted proteins | sample 1553281 | NCBI WGS metagenome assembly OGQQ01 (sample SAMEA2579937, study PRJEB22360) | human gut metagenome | biome: human gut; feature: human-associated habitat; material: faeces | place: Denmark | collected 2008/2010 | reverse complement strand
CGGCACAGTCCATCGGCGAGCCTGGCACGCAGCTGACGCTTCGTTCCTTCCACTCCGGTGGCGTCGCCTCGGCATCCGATATCACGCAGGGTCTTCCTCGTGTCACCGAGTTGTTCGAAGCCCGTACGCCTAAGGGTGAGGCGCCGATCTCGGAGTTTGCCGGCACCATCAAGGTGCAGGACACCGAGCGTGGCCGTGAGGTCATTCTGCAGCCGGACGACGACTCGCTCGAGCCCATCACCTATCAGGTGACCCGTCGCGCGCCGATGCTCGTCAAGGACGGCCAGCACGTCGATCCGGGCACCCAGCTGGTCGAGGGTTCCGTGGATCCGAAGAAGATTCTGCGCATTCTCGGACCGCGTGCCGCCCAGATGAACATCGTGAACGAGGTGCACGACGTGTACCGTTCGCAGGGCGTCGACATTCACGACAAGCACATCGAGGTCATCGTGCACCAGATGCTGCGTCGCGTCACCGTGATCGATTCCGGTGACACCGACCTGCTGCCGGGTGAGCTCGTTGACCGCGCACGCTTCCGCGAGCAGAACAAGAAGACCGTCGCCGCCGGTGGCCGCCCAGCAGCGGGCCGCCCGGAGCTCATGGGCATCACCAAGGCGTCGCTGGCCACCGACTCCTGGCTGTCCGCCGCATCGTTCCAGGAAACGACTCGAGTGCTCACCGAGGCCGCCCTGAACGAGAAGGAAGACGACCTGAAGGGCCTCAAGGAGAACGTGATCATCGGCAAGCTCATCCCGGCCGGCACCGGTCTGGCGCGCTACCGCAACGCGACCGTGGAGCCCGACAAGGCGATCCGCGACACCATCTACCCGAACTTCGGCCTGGGCGACGGTTCGCTCGGTGGTGACCTCAGCGATGGTGATCTGGGTGACGTCGACTTCTCGAACATCGATTTCGGTGATCTGAAGCTCGGCGACGACTTCAACCCGGACGACTTCCTCGACGACAACGACAACCCGGTCGACTTCGGAGACGAGTTCCGCATCGACCCGGACGAACTCAAGTAGTCCGAGCCGACGTCTGACCTGAAAGGTCCCCACACCCATGGCGGGTGTGGGGACCTTTCACTGTATGCGGGCGCGGAATCTGCCCAAAAAATGGGGATCGAAGCCGGGAATGTGCCGCGGTGTGGTACAACATGGGTATGAGCAGAATTCCGTATCCACCGGCACCGGAGCCGGGTTGGTATGACGATGACGTCGACGCGGTGCCGGGGGTCGCGTTCCCCGCGTACGGAACGCAGGAGATGCGCCGTGTGCAGGCGCATAGACAAGATGGACAAGTGAGTGAGCAGCCCGAATGGCATGGCGAGCCAGATGACTACGCCGGGGAACCCGATGAGTACACGGCGGAACCGGGTTCGGAAGGCGATGCCCAGTGGGACGGCACCGTGCTCTCCAAACGATTCGCACGCGAAACCGAACGCGAAGCGGTGTTGACGAATGCGGTGACGAACCAGCATATCGACATCAATATGAACACGTTACTCGGGCGCAAGCCGTCGCACGACATTCCGGAAGGTTCGAAATCGGTGCGGCTCATAGACCCCACGCGTACGGTCTCCCGCAATCACTGCGCGATCAGCTACGGCGAGCATGGCACGCTCTGGTTGGAAGACATGGGCTCCCTCAACGGCACGTACGTCGTGCATGACGACGAGGAGATGCGCGTGAGCCAAGGTATGCCGGTGGAGCTCGATCTGCCTGCGAACATTCGCATAGGCGACCAGTTCTTCACACTCGATGCCCGCTGAACTGGCGTTGCCCTCTAACGTGCACGGCGTGCGGCGATTGCCTCGTTGACCTCCGTCTCATTGAGCGAAGCCAGCCAGTTGAGCAATTCTGGGTAGATATACGGATTTTGCACCAGATACACATGCAGATCCGGTGCGTACTGGGCGATGTCGTGCATCACCGCCGGATCAGACGTGGTCATGGCCAGCTGCGGCGTGAATTCGCCATTCGCACTGTACTGCGCATTCGGATTGCTCGCCGTTGCCCGATCAGGCTGCGTCGCCAGCGTGTGCTGTGCCGCCTGCGTAGATTGCGCTGGCTGGGTGAATCGCGTGGGGCGCGCCTGCACTGGTTGCTGCGCGCCCGAATTGCGCACCAGTTGTTCCACGGCGAGTTTCACGGCGCGCGCCGGTTCGGGGTTCCGCTGTCCAGACGGGGTCTCCGACTCGTCGAAGCGGTCTTCTACAGGGTCTGCGGTGGCGATGACGCCCATCTGCGCGAGGGTAATGCGCGCCCGTTTGTCGCCGAATTCGGCGAGCCAGCGCTTCAGTCCGGGGTAGGCGCGTGGATGCACCGCCACGTTGGCGCCGAACTCCGGGTTCTCGTAGGCGATTTTGGCGAGCAGGATCGGGTCTGCCTGAGGGTCTTGCACTGCGGCCACCGCCGTCTGATAGTCCACCATCGAGATTCCTTTCCTGCTCGCAGATGTTCGGCATGCGCAGCCCACGCACAGTCTCCGCATGTGGAGTCTTCCTCAACTCGCACGCCGCCATACTAGCATCAATCGCCGTGTGTGGCCGGACCGCCGCATATAGTGGACTCATCTGCATAAATAAAAGCATCCCACCTTGCGTAAGAGGGCAGCTTGTTCTGCTTGACCTGTTTGTTCGGTTTGATCTGCTTGCCCTGCGTAAAAAGGGACAGATTTGCGAACGAAGATGTCCCTTTTTACGCAGGGTGGTCGGATGTCTCTTTGTATGCATGGTGCCGGAATAGGCCGCGCAGACTCAGTCGCGTGCGCACGCGGCGCCAGAACGGCAGGGTCTTCAGCAATGCGGCGCGCATGCCATCCACAGACTCCCAATACTGTACGACCTCGCTTTCAGGCACAGGATTGCCCGAGAACGCGGCATAATCCGCCGTCTGCGCGCTGTGCCTGAGCTGCGCTTCGGTGACCGGCCCACGGCTCGTGTCGGAGGGGCTGGCGGTCGCTTCGGCAGCAGATTCCGCGGCGAAGGACCTCGCGATGGCATGCGCCTGCTCACGGCGTGTGCCGTGCACGGGAATGCCGCTTTGCATCGCGAATTGCGTGAGTGAACGCCAGCCGGACTCCACACGGTGATTCGTGCTGCCATTCCTGCGCAATCGCATGAGCAGCGCCGCCTTGACCGCAAGAATGCAGCCGCAGATGACAAGGAGAATCCACACGGGGGAGCCGTATATAGCGACGTCGCGCGTCACCGCGCCGATTTTCGACCAGACTCCCGAGGTTCGCGGGTCTTGGGCGTCGTCTCCGGAGAGCACGGTGCTTCCTGTGGCCTCCTGCTTGTCGCGCAGTGGATCGGTGAGGGGCAGTGGCGGTTGGCGCACGAGTGTCTGCGGATTCGGGGGAGTGGGATTCTGATTGTCTTCAGGGGTCTTCGTCTCCTGAGGCGTAGGGTGGAACGCCACCCAACCGTGCCCTTCAAGCGCGACCTCAACCCAGGCTTCGATGTCATTGCCGGTGAAGTCGGTTGTGGTGCCGTTCTCGGTTCTCTGTGTGCGGGCCTCGGTGATGTCGCCATGCTCGTCCTTGGGCACGAACCCAAGCACCACGCGCGACGGGATTCCCAAGGACCTCGCCATGAGGGCCATCGCCGACGCATACTGTTCGCTGTCTCCCACCATTGCGGTGCCGCCGAGCAGCTGGGTGATCCGGTAGTTGCCATGCCCGGCAAGCGAAGGGTAGTCGTCCACCAAACCGTGCGAGAACCACCCGTTGTCGCGCAGGCCGTTCGCCAATGCGAGCGCAGCCGCGCCAGCCGTGGGCTGACCTCCTGCAAAGGCCTCCGCCATGCGCCGCACGGCATTGGGAATGTCGCCGGCATCGGGGAGCGCGATGCGTGCGGCCTGTGTCTGCCGAATCTCATCATCACTGGGACGGCGTGCAAGCGTGCCGGTTTCGGTGTAGGCAAGTCCGGAACGTACGCCGGAAGTGAGCAGACCGGATTCGGTGCCCGTGTTGTAGTAGAAATCGTCGGCATTCGCATTGGTGGCGAAGGTGACCTGCGTCGCCGCGCCGGCAGCCAATCGTCACGCATGCCGTCGCGCACGTCGAACATGGCAGTGAACCAGGTTCCGGAGTCATCGCCGTCCTGTGTGATTCGCAGACCCATGCGCGTGTAGTTCGAGGATGCGCCGGCAATCCGCGTGTTCGATAGATTCCACACATTGCCGTCGAACCGATCCATCACGGCGAGACGCACGCTGGCCCCCGCCGGCAGATTGCGCACGGTGAGCAGTGTGTCTGCCTTATGCTCCTTCAGATACGCGCGCATGCCCGACATCGGGCTCGCATAGTCGAAGGGCGCAAGCGGCGGCTCGTAATGGTCGCGCAGAATCGTTCGCGTGGCGTGGACGGGCAGGCATGCGCCTACGGCCACGGCGCCCGCCAGCAGCAACAGTGCGCCCGCACCGAGCCATCGTGACATTTCGAACAGTCGCCAGCGCCACGACAGCCAGACTACGGCGGCGAGCGCGCAAACCACGCCGCATGGCAGCCGAAGCACGCCTGCCGATGTGCCAAGCAGCGCGCAGACAGCGAAATCGCCGATCACAACCAATACGCTCAATGCGCTCCATCGCCGTTGGGGGAGCACGGCCAGCACGCCGCCAAGTGTGCACGAGAGCAGGCAGAGCGTCCATACGGCCATGAGCGAGCCATCCGCGGTGCCGGTCGGCGCCGGCACGGCGATGAGGAACTTGAACGACGTGAACATGGCGGAGCAACCTTCGGCGAGGGTCTGCCACGTCGGCAGCACGTAGGCCACGCTTGTGTGCGGCAGTGCGACCAGCGGGCCGATCACGCATTGCGCGAGCACGGACGCCAGAATCTGCCACCAGAACCTCAACCGGGGCACCAGCGTCATGAACGCGATGCCAGAACCGAGCAATGCAGCCGGAATCGCGGCGCGCGCCCAGCTGCCGGCCGAGCCGTACACGTCAATGAGATTCGCGCATGCGCACAGTACGATTGCCATCACCACGACAAGTGAGATGGCGGCATCGCGTGTGGCATGGCCAGCGGCATGTGCGGCATCGGCCCGACGCGCGTCGCGGGCGTTCATCGTCAGCCAGACGGGCATTTGCGTGGAATTGTCGTTGATCCACGAAGCATCGCCGCGGGTGCGGCCGTGTCTTGTCGCGCCAAAGGAGGAGGTCGGCGAAGTCATGAGAGCACCTCCATGAGTAGCGGAAGGTCGTCGAGCACGCCGACCGTGATGAACACGCATTCCGGCAGCGTGCGCACCGCGCTGCTCGCCCCGGCGACGACCTGCACGACCACGCAGGTCGCCGAATCCGGAATGGCGGCGCCAAGCCTGCGCAGATCGTCCACCTCATGCGCGGAACCGGCGACAAAGCAGTACAGCGATGCCTTGTCGCAGGCAAGCAGGGCCTCGCGTGCCAGATTCGCCAGCATGGTGCCCCCACGCGTTTCAGGTTCGATCTCACTGCACGTGTCGAGAAAGTCGGCGGGTTTGCGCGGCTGCACATGCAATCTGCCGGATTGCGCATACAGCGCACGCCGTTCTGACACACACTGCACGCCAATCGAGGCGAACACGCTCACCGCGAGTTCGAACTCCTCGGCGCTCGCATACGAAAACGCCGCAACGTCAAGACTCACCGACGAATCGGTGCGACGCGTGGCTTCGAATTGCCGGATCATGAGCGTTCCCGTTTTCGCGGTGCTCAGCCAGTGCACATTGCGCACGTCGTCACCATATTCGTATTCGCGCAGACCGAAGAAACTCAGGTCGTCATTGACGAGGTCGTCGCTCGGATTGCCCTCCAGATCACGTATGATTCCGGCGTGCAGTGTGTGCAGCGGCACGATGTCCGGGTGAATGTACACGCGGATCTGCTCGGTGAGACGATGCTCGCGCCGCACCAGGCCGAACGGGTCTCCTTTGCGCACCGACAATGGCCCGACTGTGACCACCGCGCGATGCGTTGCGGTGAGGGGAATCGCCGTCTGCTTCGACTGGTGGGCGCCGAGACTCGGTATGGCGAAGCGTTCATGGTGCCACTCGAGACTGCCGTAGTTGCTCTGGGATATCGGCAGATCGCCGCTCGCGCTCGCGGTGACGGAGGTGCTCGGATTCGACACGGTGACCATGGCGTGCATCGTCTGGTTGACGCTCACCCGCGTGTTCGATACCGAAAGCGTGGCCGTGAACGCAGTGTTGCCCACTGAAAGCGCCGCGGAGCTTACGAGCAACGTGGCGCACACGAGTGCGAACGCAAGCATCTCCACCCAACCCAGGCATAGGAACAACGCGAGCGTGAGCACGAACATGCCGGCCACCGCCCAGCCCAATGGCGATACGTATTTCCGTATGGCCATGTCAGCGCTCGCCATGCGTGGATTCGTGGGCTTCGTTGAGTCCCGTCTGCGGCACCGGCACGTCGTCGATGATCGCCTGCATTGCACTGTGCTGGCTCTGGCCGGCGAAGGTGGCATCCGGCGTGAGCGTCAGGCGGTGGGCGAGCACCGAGATGGCGAGATCCTTGACATCGTCAGGAATGACGTAGGCGCGATTGTCGGCCGCCGCCCACACACGGGCGCAACGGGTGAGCGCAAGCGCACCGCGCATGGAAGATCCGACGGCGACGAGCTCGCTGTTGCGCGTCTGCTCCACCAGCCGCAGAATATACTCGTAGATCGCGTCGTCGATATGCACCTGTTGCACGGCCTTGCGCATGTCGAGTATGTCATGGGCGCTCACAACGCTGCCGATGGTGCTGGCGCGATCGGTGATGTCGGCCTCCTTGAGCAACTGCATGCTCCGGGTCCTGGATGGGTAGCCGATCGTGGTGCGCAGCAGGAAGCGGTCCATCTGCGCTTCGGGCAGTGAGTAGGTGCCGAGCTGTTCGATCGGGTTCTGGGTGGCGATCACCATGAATGGCTGCGGCACCGTATGTGTGGTCCCGTCGACGGTGACGTGCTGCTCCTCCATCACCTCGAGGAGGGCCGACTGTGTTTTCGGTGAGGCTCGGTTGATCTCGTCAGCGAGCACGATGGACGCGAACACCGGACCTGGGCGGAACGTGAACTCGCCGTTCTTCTGGTCGTAGAAGGTGACTCCCACCACGTCGGAGGGCAGCAGATCCGGGGTGAATTGGATGCGTTTGAACGAGGTGTCGATGGATTGGGCGAGCGCTCGGGCAAGCTGGGTCTTGCCGGTGCCCGGGTTGTCTTCAAGCAGCACATGGCCGCCGGCAAGGAGGGCGGTGACGCACTCGCGAATCGTTTTCTCCTTGTCCACCACCACTTGCGATATGTTCGCCACGATGGCGTCGAACAGACTGTGGAACCGCACAATGTCGCCCTTGTGAGCAGATTCGCTCCGAACTGCGGTGGCATCTCGCTCGGTCGGCATATTCACGGTGCTCACGGTCTCGGTGACCGTCTGGACTTCGGTTCGCGACGGTGAAGCATGGACGCCTCCCAGCCGGGTGGCGTCGGAATCCGGCGCCACGTCCGCAGGCGTGTGGAAGCCCCGTCGTGAGAGGACGGTGGATTCGTAGCCCTCGTCCGTATGCTGTGCATGGGGTGCATCAGGCTGTTCATGCTTGGCTGTCATGGAACCTCTCCTTTGCAATATGATGCGGCTCGAGACTGTGATGCCCTGCCGGAAGTCGTGGTGTCGTGTGCCAGGCGATTGTGCGGGTTGTGGCCGCCCGGCGAATGCCCTGTACCGTGTGCTCTTCGGTGCGTGCGGCATAGCCGGCATCCTCGTTCATGGTGATGCTTGCGGTCCAGCGCAGATTGTCTGGGACTGTGCTCTCGCCGGGTGCCGGACGAACCGTGACATCGGTGTCCGGATTCCAGCGCGTGGTGAATCCGTTGCTGAACGACAAGGTGATGGTGACGGGCTGGCCGTAGTCGGTGAAGGCGCGCCCTGTGTTGCGCATCACGATGGCATCGCGGTTGTGCTGCGACCAGCTCACCTCGATTTCGTTGGCGTCGACGGTTGGCGCCACACGGTACTGGTGTGTGCTCGTTGCCCGTGCCGGTGGGCTGTAATGGCCTTGGAGCCGGGTGCGTACCTCGCCCGCAGGGCAGCGCTCCCACGGACTGAGCCGCACTGTCTCACTGCCGGCGGGCTCCCTGTTTGCATCGATGGAACCGAATTTCACATGAACGCCGTCATGCCTGCCGCGTGGCACCGACCATTCCAATATGCACTCGTCATTCCTGCCCTCCATGCGCACACTTGGCTCGGCAATGCCGATGGTGGGCTCGATGGTGTTCGATTGTCCCGTCGCCACAGTTGCGGGACGCCTTGATGTGTGCACGGTGGCGCTCACGCTCAACGGCTTGAAATACATGGCATTGTCGAGGGGAACCCTGAACCGCAGCGATTCGCACGATGTCGTGCCATGGGAGAGCTGGATGGAGGCGCACCCCGCCCTGCGCATGTTGCCGAGCGTCACGGTGCCGGTGATCTCATGGTCGTTGGCCTGCGTGATGCTCACTTGCGGGGCATCGGGGTCTCCCCACACGTCCCGGGTTGACACGAGTCGGCTCGGCACACTGGCTCCGACTTCGTTGTTCGCCACGACGGTGGCGGAGAAGGCGCTCGAGTCGGTGATCACGTTGTTGTCGATCTCGAAGGATGTGGCGAGCGCCGTCACCCTGGTGTTCGTCTTCGTCCAACCGTCGGGCCCCTGCAATTGCACGGTGTAGGAACTTGGGCGCGAGCCTGCGTAGTCCGGCTCGTTCCACGAGACCTCGACGCTGCGGTGACCGCCCCTCACCTGCACCTGTCCGGGGGGTTCCGGTGCCCGATTGGGTCTACCCGTCACCGCATTGGAGTCCGGCGACCAGCCTATGGCGTTGCGTGCCCGCACCGTGAACGTATAGGTGGTGCCATTGTGCAGATTCCCGATGCGGCATGATGTCACGTTTCCGCAGGATTGTTCGCCTCCCTGCCATCTCACCAGATAGTCGGTGATGGGCGAGCCGTTGGCGCTGCCGGTCGTCCAATTGAGTGTTACCGCTGAATCCTCGGGTTTTGCGGCCACGGGGGAAAGCAACGGGGCGCCGGGAACATTCTGCACGACGACTGTGAGCGTGGCGCTTACGCTGCGTTCCTCGGTTTTGGTGGCATCCATGACGGTGATCACCACATGGTAGGTGGCGGCTGGCATTGTTGGAGGCGCCGAGAGACGCAGAACGGTTCCCTCGGTTTGCATTTGCAGCGTGGAGTCTGCATCCGCGTTCGCCGAAACAAGGCTCAGCGGGGTTTGGGGGAATGGGTTGTACGCTCCTTGAGTCACATCGATGCCGGTGCTTTCACCGGGTTTGAGCCTGATGGTGGCGGGGTTGAGCCGGGCCAATGGGCGTGTGGACGGCACGGCCCGAACGGTGATACCGGCGTGGAGCGCACCATTGCCATAGTCGAGCGTGATGGGAATAGATTGGGTGGCACCCGGTGTGGCGGTGGCGTCGGCCGCCACGGTGAGTTTGCCGTCGGTGGTGAGTGATGTGGTGAAGGGTGCAGACGATTGACCTCCAGTGAACGAGTATGGTTTCCGATCCTCATTCGCCCCGCCTGAGACCAGTGCGTTGAGGTCGATCACCGTGGCGGCCTCACCTGCGACGACATCCACGGTGGGGCCTGCGAACGTCGGGACGCGTGTTGCCGATTACGGTGATGGGCAATGTGATCACTGCCGTGTTGACGAATCTCACATTCGTGCCCCGGCTGCCGTCAGTCACGGTGAAGGTGATCGATGCCGGTCCGGAGTAGTCCCTTCTCGCGGTGAATCTGAGCGTTCCGCTGTTCACCACATAATCGTCGTTGTCGCTTTTCGTGGCACTCACCGACTCCGAGTTCGCCAGCATCGGCGCCTTGCCGGCCCCTACGCGTACGTGGTCGGCAAGCGGGATGGTGATGGTCTCCCCGGCATTGACCCGCAGAGGGGGTGCCTGAGGTCGTAGGGTTGGCGGGAACACGCCGTAGGCGGGAACATGGATGAATGCCGTCGAGGTGATGCCGTGCGTCGTGTTCGTTACCGTATAGGCAATGGCCCTCGCCTCATCGGTGAGATCGATGGAGAGCGTGGTGTCGCCGGTGGCACGCGCATGCTGGGCGGCGGACTTGTCCACATTCACTGCGAGCTCGTCGAGGCTTCCTGACGGGTTGGAGATCCATGCCGAGACATCCACGTTCACCGTCCTTTTGTCCACGGTGGCGCTTGCCGGCACCCGGTAATCGTAGGCGCTCGGCGGTTGGATGGGGGCGTTCGGATCGACGGTGACGCTCAGCAACCCGACATCCTTGACCCCCGCTGCGTTGCGGACCGTGTAGATGATGTAGGCGGTGCCGGTATGGTCGGGTGCGGTGAGCGAGATCATGCCGCCCTGCACCTTCACGTTGTCGATGCCTTGGCATTGCACGTTGTTCTCGAGCACAAGATTGCTGTTGTCAGACGCGATGTCGTTGCGCAGCACGGGCACGGTGGTCGAGGTTCCCGGGCGCAGTGTCACCGAGTCATCGCGGGCGTAGACTCCCGAATCCGCGCCGCTTTGGAACACGCCGACGCGAACCTGCGCTTGGGCGCGCCTGCCCGTCCAGTCCTCCACCGCGTAGCTGAAGGTGTCGGTGCCCACGGAATCGGCGAATGCCTCGTACACCAGATAATCCGCTCCGGTTTCCATCACGCGGCCGAGTTTGGGCGCATTGTTGCCCAAGCCGAGCAACTGCACGTCATCGCCGTCCGTGTCGATGCCGGTCACGCGAATCGGGATGCGGATCTTTCGGCCAGCAGCCACTTGCGCCTCGACATCGGTGGGTTTCGGCGCGGATTTCGATTCCGCGTCACTGTCATGCACGGCGAAGGTGACGACGGCCGATGACGCGTTGCCGAGGGCATCGGTCACCGTGTAGGTGAGCGGGTAATTACCCGACGTACTGGGAGCTTGGTACCGTACGGTGTTCGACGAGGCGAAGGCGAGCCCGCGGAACTTGCCCGCATCAGTCTTGAGGTTTCGGTCCAGCGCGAGGGCCGAGGCACCGGTGTACGAGACATGGTCGAGCACATCCACCGACACTATGCCCCCGGTGCGTACGGGTACGGTGATGTCGGAGGCCTTCGGCACGGAATCGGCACTGGTGAGCGCCGGCGGTTGCACCACGATGGTGCCGGTGGCGATGCCCTGTGCGTTCGCCACTGTGTAGTCGAGACTCACTGGTGCAGATGGCAGCGTCTGAGCCGTGATATACACGCGTTTATTTCCCACGATGCCCGCTTTGATGCCGGATTTGGCGTCGGCCCTGACATCGGTGACGGCCAGCACGCCGCCCATGGGGTCGACGTCATTGGCAAGCGGTTCCACGATGGCCGTCTTGTCGGCTCCGAGCAATGCCACGTCGTTGGCGGCG
>OGQQ01002580.1_pt1 | contig 11427 bp, 5 predicted proteins | sample 1553281 | NCBI WGS metagenome assembly OGQQ01 (sample SAMEA2579937, study PRJEB22360) | human gut metagenome | biome: human gut; feature: human-associated habitat; material: faeces | place: Denmark | collected 2008/2010 | reverse complement strand
ATGCCCAGCGCGGCAAGGCCGGTGGGGGGGGAGTTTACTGCGGCCTTTTTCGCGTTTGACGATATTTCGATTCAAAATGTATATCTTTTTACCCGCGCGTATGATATACTAAGAACTTGCTTTCAAAGCATCATCAAAAAACAGGAAAAGGCAAATCACGATATGAATGCAACTGACATCTGGCTGATCGCCGGGCTGGGCAACCCGGAGCCCAAATACGACGGCACCCGCCACAACGCCGGGTTCGCCGCGCTGGACTCCCTCGCCGCCAAGTGGGGCATCGCGGTCAGCAAAACCAAATTTCAGGGCCTGTGGGGCCAAGGGGATGTGGACGGCCACAAGGTCGTGCTGCTCAAACCCCTGACCTACATGAATCTTTCGGGCGACTCCATCGCCCCGCTGGCGGGCTTCTTCAAAATCCCCGCCGACCACGTCATCGTCCTGTGCGACGATATCACCCAGAACCCCGGCAAGCTGCGCATCCGGCCCTCCGGCTCCGCAGGCGGACATAACGGCCTGAAGAGCATCATCGCCCGCTTGGGCGGGGAGAACTTCCCCCGCATCCGCATCGGCGTCGGAGCCAAGCCCCGCCCGGACTACGATCTGGCCGACTGGGTGCTGGGCAAGTTCCCGCCCGACGATGCCAAGGCCATGGCCGACCGGTATCCCGATTTGGAGGCCGCAGCGAAGCTCATCATGGATGGCAAGCTGGGGCTGGCACAGAGCAAGTATAATGGATGATTGCGCTGCGTTGCAGCGCAATCATCCTCAGCCCACTGCGAAAGGAGGTCCACGATGTACGAATCCCTGCTGAAAAACACGGCAGAGTACCAGAAAATTTCTGCGAGCCTTGCCGCGCCGGGTCCGGCAGCGCTGTTCGGGCTGCCTCCGGCGGGCCGGGCGCTGCTGTATGCGGCGCTGCAAAAAGACCTTGGGCGGGTGCTCTGCATCGTGACGCCCGGCGAGGCCGAGGCGACCCGGTTTGCGGGCGACCTGAACGCGCTGGGCGTGGCGGCGGCAGTGTTCCCTGCCCGCGACTATGTGCTGCGCCCCATCGAGGGCACGGGCCGTGAGTACGAATACCGCCGTCTGGCCGTGCTGGGCGACCTCGTCGGCGGGCGGCTGCAGGCCGTCTGCGTGCCCGCCGAAGCGCTGTTGCAGTACACCGTGCCCCGGGCTGAGTTCATCCAGAATACCCTCACCTTAAAGCCCGGCATGGTGTATAACCGCGAAGCACTGGTGGCGCGGCTGTTTGCCGCCGGGTATGTGCGGCGCAGTCAGGTGGACGGTCCGGGACAGTTCAGCGTGCGCGGCGATATCGTGGATATCTACGCGCCGGATATGCGTCAGCCCGCCCGCGTGGAATACTGGGACGACGAGATCGACTCCATGTCCTCCTTTGACCTGCTGACCCAGCGGCGGGACGGCGCACTGGAAAAAATATACCTCTCCCCTGCCCGCGAGGTGCTGTTCGGCAGCACCGCCGAGACCGCCGAGGCGCTGCGCGATGCCATCAAAAAGGCGCGCGGCAAGCACCGCACCGCGCTGGAAAAGGCCACCGAAGCCGATCTTTCCCAGCTGGATTCCGGCCTGATGCCGGAGGCCATGGATAAATATTACGGCATCCGCTACCCCGCCCCCGCCACGCTGCTGGACCATCTGGACGCGCCGCTGTTCATTCTGGATGAAGTTGGCGGCATCCGGGATGCCCAAAAGGCCACTGAGTTCCGCCGCAGCGAGGAGCTGACCGGGCTGCTGGAAGAGGGCGTGCTCTGCCCCGGGCTGGATGTGCTGTACCAGACCATGGACGATCTTGTCATTGCCGCCCAGAACCACAGCACCCTGCTGTGCGAGAACTTTCTGCGCGGGATGAATGAGTTCAAACTGAAAGACCTCATCAATGCCGAGGCCTTTGCCGCCCCCAACTGGAACGGCGACCTTGCCTCCCTGCGGGAGGACTTAGACCCGCTCATCGCCCAAGGCTATGCCGTCACCCTGTTTGCCGGTACGCCCAAGGGCGCAGCCGCCCTGACCCGTGACCTTGCTGACAAGGGCTACGCCGTGAGCATGAGCCGGGATGTGCGCCCTGCCAAGGGCATTTTACAGGTGCTGCCCGGGCATCTGACCGCCGGGTGCACCTTTCCCTTTGCCCACACGGCGGTGCTTTCCAGCCGCCGCCACGGACTGGACGAGGAAGCCGCCGCCGAAGCCAAAAAGCGCAAGAAGAACAAAAACGCCCTGTCCAGCCTTTCAGACATCAAGCCCGGGGACTATGTGGTGCACCAGAGCCACGGCATCGGGATGTACGCCGGTATCCAGCGGCTGGAGGTGCAGGGCGCTACCAAGGACTACCTCAAGGTGCAGTATTCCGGCTCGGACGTGCTGTATGTGCCGGTGACCCAGCTGGATCTGCTCAGCCGTTACACCGCCCCCGGCGATGAGGAAAAGGTAAAGTTGGCAAAGCTGGGCGGCACCGAGTGGCAGCGCACCCGCGCCAAGGTGAAAAAGGCCACCGAGGAGATGGCGCAGGAGCTGATCGAGCTTTACGCCCGCCGCCGTCAGGCCACGGGCTACGCCTTCCCGCCGGACGGCGACTGGCAGCGGGACTTTGAGACCCGCTTTGACTACGACGAGACCGACGACCAGCTGCACGCCACCGCCGAGATCAAGCAGGACATGGAAAAGGGTTACCCCATGGATCGTCTGCTCTGCGGCGATGTGGGCGTGGGCAAGACCGAAGTGGCGCTGCGCGCCGCCTTCAAGTGCATCATGGGCGGCAAGCAATGCGCCCTGCTGGCACCCACCACCCTGCTGGCGTGGCAGCACTACAACACCCTGCTCTCCCGCATGGAGGCCTTCCCGGTGAAGATCGGGATGCTGTCCCGCTTCCGCACCGCCAAGCAGCAGAAGGAGACCCTGCGCGGCTTACAGGCCGGCAGCGTGGATATCGTGGTGGGCACACACCGGCTGCTGTCCAAAGATGTGAAGTTCCACGACCTCGGCCTTGTCATCATTGATGAGGAACAGCGTTTCGGCGTGAAGCACAAGGAAAAGCTGAAGGAAAACTTCATCGGGGTAGATATGCTCACCCTGTCGGCCACCCCCATCCCCCGCACATTGAACATGGCCATGAGCGGCATCCGGGATCTTTCCACCATCGAGCAGCCGCCCATCGAGCGGCAGCCGGTGGAGACCTTTGTGCTGGAATACAACGATGTTATCCTTGCCGAAGCCATGAAGAAGGAGCTTGCCCGGGGCGGGCAGGTGTACTACCTGCACAACCGGGTGGACAACATCGAAGCCTGCGCCGCCCATGTCAGCCAGATGGTGCCGGGTGCGCGAGTGGGCATCGCCCACGGCAAGATGACCGAAGAAGAGCTGAACCCCGTATGGCAGCACCTGCTGAACGGCGAGATCGATATTCTGGTCTGCACCACCCTCATTGAGACCGGCATTGATGTGCGCAACTGCAACACCCTCATCATTGAGGACGCCGACCGCATGGGTCTGGCGCAGCTGTACCAGATCCGTGGGCGGGTGGGGCGCTCCGGCCGCAAGGCCTACGCCTACTTCACCTTCCGCCGGGACAAGACCCTGACCGATATCGCCCAGAAGCGGCTTTCCGCCATCCGGGAGTTTACCGCTTTCGGCTCGGGCTTCCGCATCGCCATGCGGGATCTGCAAATTCGCGGCGCGGGCAGTCTGCTGGGGCACAGCCAGCACGGCCATATGGAAGCCGTGGGCTACGACCTCTACGTTAAAATGCTGGGACAGGCCATTGCCCGGGCGCGGGGCGAGCCCGTCCAGCGGGACAAGAGCGATTGCCTTGTGGACCTGCGGGTGGACGCCTTTATCCCGGAAAAGTATATCCCGGACGGCGCGGGACGCATCGAAGCCTACAAGCGCATTGCCGCCATCCAGACCCCGGAGGACGCCGCCGATGTGCTGGACGAGCTCATCGACCGCTACGGCGACCCGCCGCCCTCGGTGAGCGATCTGGTCAACGTTTCCCTTGTCCGCGTACAGGCCGCTGCCGTGGGCGTGTACGAGGTGACCCAGAAGAAGGATACCCTTGTGCTGAATCTGGAAACGCTGGATCTTGCCATGATCCGCGGCCTGCTGCAAGCTTTTAATGGCCGGGTGACTGCCGGGGCGGGCACAAAGCCTTATCTCTCGGTGGTATTACAGCCGGACGAAAAGCCGCTGGAACTGCTGCAAAACATCCTGAAAGCTATGGCAGATATCCTGACCGGCACAGAACGCGAAAAAGCTCCCCCGACAGGGGAAGCTGGCACGCGCAAGCGTGACTGAGAGGGTTTTATAAAAACAAATAAGGAGCAAAACGCATGAAAAAGAAACTGCTTGCGCTGGTATGCGCACTTGCACTGACCGTCAGCCTTGTGGGCTGTGCACTCTCCACCCCGGACACCGTGGGCAAGATCGGTGATTTTGAGGTGACCAGCGGCCTGTACCTGCTGGCGCAGTACGATGCCTACCAGCAGGCTGCACAGCTGGCGGACTCTGAGCAGGACACCAGCAAGGTAAATTCCTTCCTCAAGGCCACCATCACCACCGATGCCGACACCGGCGAGACCGCCGTGGTAAAGGACTATGTGGCGCAAAAGACCCTTGAGACCTTGCAGACCCTTGCCGCCGTGGATGCCCGCTTTGCCGAACTGGGCGGCGAGCTGACCGAGGAGCAGAAGTCTGCCGCCGACAGCTACGCCCAGCAGCTGATGGATAACTACGGCGATGCCTACACTGCCAACGGCATCGGGCTGGAGACTTTGAAGCTGTTCCAGCAGCTGCAGTACAAGCAGGTCCTGCTGCTGGATCTTGTCTACGGCAAGGACGGCGAGACCCCTGTGGAGGACGGCGAGCTGACCGAGCATCTGGACAGCACCATGTACGAGATCGGCTTTATCACCGTGCCCCTGTACAACACCAGCACCTTCGCCTTTGCCAGCGATGACCAGAAGGCCGAGATGCTCTCCCTTGCCCAGAAGGCTGTGGACAGCTACAACGCCGCCGCCCCGGAGGACGCCTCCAGCCAGATGGCCGCCTTTAACAGCATCGCAAGCAGCGCACTGACCGATATTTGCGCCGTGCTGGATGCAGAGGTTCCCTCCACCAGCACCCTGCAGACCGACCTGCTGGGCGAGAGCGACCTGACCGATGCCTTTACGCAGGAGGGTGCCGCCGATACCCTGCGCGGCCTTGCCTACGGACAGGCAGCCGCCATCCAGTAAACCGGCTACGCCATGATGCTGGCCGTCCGTCTGGATCCGTTGAGCGTTTCCACGCTGGATGCTCTGCGCAGCCAGATTTTGAGCGACATGAAGGGCGAGGAGCTGAACGATGCCCTTGCCGCCTACGGTGCCCAGCTGGACAGCACCCTGAGCAGCTCTGCCATGAGTAAGCTGCCCGCTTCCAAGATCGTAAACGCCAACAGCGCAAACAGCTAATAACTGCATAAAAATTGCAAAAACGGGTTCGAGATTTTTCCTGACCCCGTTTTTTATAGCGCTATAAAACAGACCCGGCAGGCCTTTTGGGCTTGCCGGGTCTGTTTTTGATTGGAGCAGTGGGGCAGGGACACAGCACTGTCAGGCCTTACTTCTCGTTCTCATAGCTGAAGACAGCGTAGGGGTAGAAGATGTTGGCGTCCAGATAGCCTGCCCAGCGGCCGGGCTTACGGGTGTAGTAGCCGATGGGGATATCGCCCCGGATGACGCCCTTGACCAGGATCAGCATGTGGCGGAGGTACTCCACGCTGAAGGGGTTCAGGTTCTCCCAGTGGCCCGTCAGCAGCTCATAGTCCACATCCTCGTTCCGCAGCAGCACCTCTGCCATGAAGTGCTCCAGACCCGGCAGATAGGTGTCGGTGGCAGCCTCCATCATGAACAGATCGCCGGAGCCAACAGCGTCACCGGTAAAGATGTAGTCCTTGTAGAAGAACACCACAGAGCCCTTGGTGTGGCCCGGCACATCCACCACTTCCAGCTCCTCAGAGCCGATGCGGACCGTGTCGCCGTCCACGATGTTCACCAGCTTCAGGTCCTCGGCGGTGAGACCGAAGAATTTCTGCATGCTGGAGAGCAGGCCCTCCCGGTCATCGGGGTGGATATAGGTGCGGCGGACCTTGCCGGACTTCAGCAGGGAGGGAATGCCCAGAATGTGGTCACCGTGCTTGTGGGTCAGCAGGATATCCAGCTCTGCGTCAGGGTTGGTCAGCACGTTCTCCCGCAGATAGGCGTAGAGGTCTGCTGCGCCGGAGCCGCCCATGGCGGTGTCGATGACCAGGGCTTCCTTGCCCAGATCCAGCACCCACAGGGTGTCCATGCCAAAGTCCATAACACGGGTGATGTTGTACTTTACCGGGTAGTGGCTGAACATCATGTTGGGGTTCAGCTTGCCATGCTGGGTCCGGGTGAGGGACTGGGTGAACATCCAGTTATAGGGGGTGCCGATGCTGTACACCCGCTCCCAGACCTTGTGGGGCTCCGGCATGGAACCGGCGGTAAAGCCCTCGTACTTCACGCAGGAGCAGCCGGCATCCTTCAGGGCCTGCACAGCCTTGGCGGTCTCAGCCTCGGGCATCTCGGGGTCATCCTTGCAGTGGTAGGCCCAGACAGGGGTGTTCTTGATGGCCTCAAAGGCGCCGGGGACGTTGTACCACTGGGCAGGCACCATGCCGCACATGGGGATGGCAGCAGCAAAGTAGTAGGGGTAGGCCAGGATCATGTTCCAGACACCGGTACCGCCCATGGACATACCCTCGATGTAGATACGGTCCGGGTCGATGCGGTGGGCAGCCACATAGCTGTCGATAGCAGACTTCAAGGCCGTAACGGTGTCCGGGTCGGTCCAGTTCTTGCCGGGGCACTGGGGTGCAAACAGGTAGGTGGGGTTCTTCTGGATCATTTCGTCAGAAATGTAGAAGGTGGCACCGTCGTTGGCGGTAAGCTGGGTGCCGTTGGGGCCCACACCGTCCTCACCGTGGAGGAAAACGATCAGGGGCAGCTTCCCCTTCAGGGCAGGGGCGTAACGGCGAGGGTTGTAGGCATAGTACTCCACCCCGGCAGCACTGCCGGCCTTGAAACGCTTGGCCAGCTCTGCCCGGTCGGGGCTGTCCACCTTGACCAGACAATTCTGGTCGGCGTCCGCTGCAAAGGCAATGCCGCTGGTACCCAGCACACTGGCAACAGCCGCAAAGGCAGCAGTGTTACGCATAAAATCACGTCTGCTCAGTTCCATAGTTTCTTCTCCTTTTGGGGCCAAAAAATAAATACGGATTGTGAATACTGTACGAAACTTCCTCACCATATAAGATGAGAGCTGTCGCTAATATATTAATATATCAAAAAAGTGCTGTCAAGAATGTGTCAAAATCTTTGGAGAAGGCTCTAAGCCAGGCTGTCGGGGTTTGTCAAAAATGACGAAAATCATCCTACCAAAAACCACCGTCCATCCCGGACGGCGGTGCAAAGTACCAGTGGTAATGCGACCACAGCCCGGGGCGTTTGTATACCGGGGTGAGCACGATTTCAAATGGCCTCCGCGTGCGCTCTAGCCATCTTCAGCGGAAAATATATTTTTATATTTGCAATTCTGGAAAATCTGCGGATTTTCCAGAATTGCCTTCTCACGGGAGGGATTGCAACGGCAAACGGCATTTCCTGCAACAGCTCCTTTTGTGAAAATGCGTTTGGAGCGCTCCGCAGAACGCGCCAAAGGCGCTTTATTTTACCACCCTTGCAAACTCTGCGGCAAGGGCGGCGTTCACCGAACGGACGGCGTTGGCGTCCGGCTTGATGGCGGTGCGGTCGTAGGTAAACAGGCCGTTCACCTCGTCCTCCACATCGGTCAGCTGGGTGTATACCAGCGCCGAAAGCCCCTTTTGCAGCTGCGGCAGCACCGTGCCCAGCTGCATTTTTTTGTAGCGGGCGGTCAGCTCCTCCCGGCTTTTGGCTGTGCCGTAGCCGTAGGTCTTGCGGGGCGGCTCGTGCCCCGGCATGGGCCATGCGATACCGCCGTACTCGCTCAGCGCCACGGCGCGCGTCTGCGGGCGCACCCGCAGGGGGTAGAAGTAGTTGTGCAGGGAGTACACATCCCCGCCGCCCTGATCGTACCAGCCACTGGCCTCGTCCACAAGACGGGTGTCGTCCAGCGCACGGATGGCTTGCACCGCCCCGGCGGCATCGTACTGCCCCCAGCCCTCGTTAAAGGGTACCCAGCAGCCCACGCAGGGGTGGCAGCGCAGCGCCTGTACCGTATCTTCCAGTTCCCGGCGGTATTCTTCCCGGCTGCTTTCGCTGCCCCGGCTCAACAGCCCCCACAGCGCCGCCTTGTCCGGCAGGCGGCGCATAAGCGGCTGCAAAACATTGGTCAGGTAGGTGACGAACCACAGGTTATACTTACTGCCGCCGTTGACCATATCCTGCCAGACTACAAGACCCAGCCTGTCGCAGTGGTAGTACCAGCGCTGCGGCTCGATCTTTGCGTGCTTGCGCAGCAGGTTGTAGCCCAGCGCCTTTACCTCGCTCAGCTCCCGCTCCACCGCCGCATCCGAGGGCGGGGTGTACAGTCCCTCCGGCCAGTAGCCCTGATCCAGCAGGCCGTTGAGCAGGATAGGCTTGTCGTTCAGACAGAAGCGCAGCACGCCCTTTTCGTCCGGTGCGCAGCTCCATTTGCGCAGGGCAAAGTAGCTGTGCACGGTGTCGAACTGTTCTTTCTCTCCCTGCGTAGTGCCCACGGTCAGGTCGTACAAAAAGGGCGTGTCCGGGCTCCATGGGAAGAAATACTCGTCCGCAATATGCAGCGTCACCGTGCCGTCTTGGCCGGCCTCATCGCTGCCCCAGTCCTCGGCAATGGTCACGCCCCCGGCGCGCACTACAGCCCACAGGTTCGCCGCGCCACCGGGTGCAGAGGTATGGGCTTTCACGGTCACGGTGCAGGCATCGTAGTCCGGCGTAACGGTGAGAGACTGGATGTAATTTTCCGGCACGCGCTCCAGCCAGACGGTCTGCCAGATGCCGGACACCGGCGTATACCAGATGCCGCCGCGCTCGTGCTTTTGCTTGCCGTAGGGCAGAACGTTATTGGAAAGATGGTCCTCCACGCGCACGAGCAGGGTGTTTTCGTCCTGCAGGCAGTCCGTGATGTCGAGGGGGAAGGGAAAATAGCCGCCCGTGTGGCGGCCAACCGCCGCGCCGTTGACCCAGACCTCTACGATCTGGTCGACCGCGCCGAAGTGCAGCAGCACGCGGCCGCGCACGAAGCCCTCCGGCAGGCGGAAGCTGCGGCGGTACCACAGAGGCGTCTCCTCGGGGAAGACCTCGTGGATGCCGGACAGCAGAGACTCCGGCGGGAAGGGGACGCGGATGGTCCGGCCGAAGGAGGCGGGCGGTTCGGCGGCCGCGGCGAAATCCCACAGGCCGTTCAGATTGAGATAGGAGTCGCGCCGCAGCGTGGGGCGGGGATATTCCTGCCACGGCGTGTCCGTCACGGCGCGTCCGCGCGCCGTCCAAAGATCGCAGAATGCTTGCATGAGTCGGATCCTTTCGATGATAATTTGAAGTTAGAAATTAGAAATTAGGAGTTAGGAATGGGGAGCGCGCAATGACACGTCAGGGTGGTGCGGCGGTGCACCAGCGCCCTTCTACGGTTGAATGTCCCTGTACAGGGCGCTTACTAAGCGCCGCTACAGACGCAATCGGTGCATACCATTTTAACGACAACCTGTACCAGCTGGCAGCATTGCGCCGGGCACGGCTGTCCGCTCCCCTACAATGGCGTGTGCGGTCGACGAGAGTGCACGGAAATTTGCCGTTGCGCCACGAGACATCGAGGACGCCGTCCCCTACAACGCACGGCCGGCAGCCTTGGCAAGTTCTCCGCTTTCCGCTTGCCCCGTGCCTTTCTATCCTGTCAGATACAAATCAGATACAAAAATCGGACCGGCTCATTTGGGTGAGCCGGTCCGGTTTTTATGGCAATACCGCATAATTCAACAAGAGCATTCGGCGAGAGATTTTTTGCCAATACAAGGTTTGAAAAGTGCAGGAATACTTTGTGTACCCGCAAGGGGCATGCCGCATCCGTAAGGCGGCAAGGCCGCCAACGGCTGCGCAATATTTCAAACTTTTCGAACCGCAGAATCGGCGAAAAATATCCGGCGAAGGCCGAAGAGGAATTATGCGGTGTTGCCTTATATCACGGCGCTTCTTCATCGCCGCCTGTGGACTCGGTCGGGGCGTCCGTGGGCGGTTCCGTCGGCTCCGGCTCCGTGGGCTTTTCCGTCGGGCTTTCCGTCGGGCTTTCCGTCGGCTCCGTCGGCGCCTCCGTGGGGGGCTCCGTCTCCTCGACGAGCTTGGCGACCAGACGGTTGCGCCAGTCGTAGCTCGAGTGGTTGACCTTCTCCGTGGACAGCAGCTTGCCGTTCTTGTCGTACTTCATGCGGTAGGTATCGACCTCATAGCCGTCGTAGCCGACCTGGATGCGCTCGCCGTCCTTATAGTCCTTGTACTTGTCGTAGTTCTTCATGCCCTTGGAGATCTCGACCTCCTCGGTCTTGCTCTTGTGGGTCATCGTGGCCTTGTAGTCCAGCTCCACGGTGTAATCCTTCGTCTCCGTGCCCATGAAGCGCACGCGGACATAGCCGCCGGAGGCCTCCGCCAGAATGCGGATGGGATAGGTCGTGTTGTTGCGGAATTTATAGTCGAGGCTGCCCCAGTAGATCGTGGCGTCCATGCCCCAGGGGAGATAGCCCACCTGGAACTGGTGGCAGGCGCGCTCGACGATCTCCAGATTGGCGTAGAGCACGGCGTTGTAGAGCGTGGAGCTCACCTGGCAGATGCCGCCGCCGATGCCCTGCACGTAGTTGCCGTAGGCGATTTCCAGCGCAGGCTGGTAGCCGTTGGCCTCCGTGCGCTTGAGCGCTACCTTGTTGAAGGAAACGGATTCGCCCGCGCGGATGATCAGATGGTTGAAGCGCTCCGTGCCGATGCGGATGTTCTCCGTTCGGGATTCCACATAGTCGCCGGTCTTACCGACGGTGGTTTCGTAAGAACTGAGCTTGACAATCTGCGCTTCCAGCTGAGCGCGCGTAACCGTCGCTTCTACCGGAACCGGGGTCAGATCGACCACGCCGCTTTCCAGCGTATCGACCATCGCGCAGATCCGCTCGTTCAGCCCGGTGATATCCAGCGTTTGACCGGCCTCGTCATCCGTATAGGAAAACGGCGGCCACTTCGTATCGTCGTCCACACGTGTGGCGCTGACGGCGGGACGGTCCACCTCGGCTTTGATCTGGGAGAGAATCTGGTTGACCTGGCTCATGTCGTAGGTCAGCGTGGTGTAACGCGTGGCGGGTTCTTCCTCAAGCGCTTTGACCTGTTCATAGCGCGTGGAAGATGAGCCTGTATG
>OGQQ01002578.1_pt1 | contig 11452 bp, 9 predicted proteins | sample 1553281 | NCBI WGS metagenome assembly OGQQ01 (sample SAMEA2579937, study PRJEB22360) | human gut metagenome | biome: human gut; feature: human-associated habitat; material: faeces | place: Denmark | collected 2008/2010 | reverse complement strand
CAAAAGCTTTTCTACGGACACCGTTTCTCTCAGACTGACCCCCACAGAGCAACTGATTTCGTTGAGCTTGCAAAGGCTTTTGGCATTGATGGTATGAGAGTTCACAATGACAGCGAGGTTGAAAGCGTTCTTGAAAAGGCATTTAACCTTAAAAAGCCTGTTATTGTAGATTGTGTTCTCTCCCCTGACGAAAATGTTCTTCCGATGATTCCTCCGGGAAAAACTGTTGACGATATGATTACAGAAATGGAGTGAGTTTAGAATGGTACACAAGCAGATTATCGGACTTTTTGTAAGAAACTACACAGGTGTTCTTCAGCGTGTAACAAGTCTTTTTACACGCAGAGGCTTTAATATTGACAGTCTTACTGTCAGTCCAACAAATAAAGAGGGTTACTCAAGAATTACTGTAAGAATCCTCGGTGACGATGAACAGCTTTCACAATTCATAAATCAAATGATGAAGTTGAATGATGTGAAAAAGGTTGAAGTTCTTCCTGAAAGCAGTTCTGTAATTTCAGAATTGATTTTCATTAAGGTTAAGATTAACAGCGAGGACAGAAATAAGATTCTTACAGCAAGTCCTGCAGAACTTACACTTATGCTTTATGAAGGGGCAATTAAGTTTTGCAATATAGCCATGATAGCTATAGAAAAGGGCGATTTACAGAAAGCTCATACTAATATTAAGAAGGCTGAAGATATAATTACAGAGTTTAAGGTGACACTTAATCATAAATATCCTGTTGCAGAAGATTTTGAGAAAATATATGACTACATATACTCCCTTTTAGTTAATGCTAATGTTAAGAAAGATCCAGAGATACTTAATCAGGCATTAGTTGAAATAAGAGGCATGAGAGATACTTGGAAAGAGGTTATGAACCGTACAAGGGGAATGAACCAGTAGGAGATTAATATATGACTACTAATTATCTTCAGATGATGATAGACAGCCTTAATAAGAAGAAAGGAATTCTTATCAGAATTATAGAGCTTAATGAAGAGCAGAATCAGATTCTTTCAGAAGAAACATTGAATGGTGATGCATTTGATGATAATATGAAAGCAAAAGGAAGTTGCATTGATGAGCTTGATTTGCTGGATGAGGGATTTCAGTCATTATATGACAGAATTAAGGAAGAGCTTGCTGGCAATAAAACCAAATACAGCAGTGAAATAGCTGCAATGAAACAGCTTATTAAGGAAGTTACTGAGTTAGGTGCTAAGATTGAAGTGCAGGAAGCCCATAATAAAGTAAAGGTAGAAGCAATGTTCAGAAGAGAAAGACAGGAACACAGAGAAGCAAAGAGAAGTGCTTCTATGGCGAAGTCATATTATCAGAATATGAGTAAGTTAAGCAATGAACCTCAGTTTATGGACACCAAGCAGTAACTTAAAAAAGTTATATTACGGGCTAAAGTTTCAGGACTTAAGTCCGATATATAAAGTACAGGGAAACAGATAGTTTCCTGTAAACCATAACAAGATGCTTCAAGGATGTTGCATCTAAATTAATTTCAAGGAGGAAAATATTATGGTAGTACAACACAATTTATCAGCAATGAACACAAACAGACAGATGGGTACAGTTTCTAGCGCACTCCAGAAGTCAACAGAGAAGTTATCATCAGGTTACAAGATTAACCGTGCTGGTGATGATGCAGCTGGTCTTTCAATCTCAGAGAAGATGAGAAGCCAGATCAGAGGTCTTAACAAGGCTTCTTCTAATGCAGAAGATGGTATTTCACTTATTCAGGTAGCTGAAGGTGCTCTTAACGAGACACATTCTATCTTACAGAGAATGAATGAGTTAGCAACACAGGCTGCTAACGATACTAACACAACATCTGATAGAGAAGCTATTCAGTCTGAGATTACACAGTTAACTTCAGAGCTTGATAGAATCTACTCTACAACACAGTTCAACACAATGAATCTGTTAGATGGTTCATTCTCAGGAAAGAGCCTTCAGGTTGGTTCACTTTCTGGTCAGATTATTGGTATCTCAATCGGTAAGATGAATGCTTCTAACCTCGGAGTTTCAGCTACTAAGATTTCAGTAAGCTCTAATGCAACAGCTGGTACTTCAATGTCTATCATTCAGGCTGCTATTACTAAGGTTTCTACAGAGAGATCTAAGTTAGGTGCTCTTCAGAACAGACTTGAGCATACAATCAACAACCTGGATACAACATCTGAGAATACTCAGGCTGCTGAGTCACGTATCCGTGATACAGATATGGCATCTGAGATGGTTGAGTACAGCAAGAACAACATCCTTTCACAGGCTGGACAGTCAATGCTTGCTCAGGCAAATCAGTCAACACAGGGAGTACTTTCACTTCTCGGTTAATAACAACTACTACTATAAGCAGAAGAGCCGGTGCTTGCACCGGCTCTTTTTGCAACCAGACAAGGATATTAATTACAGACAGGGGAACATACATATATGGAATTTGATAAAAGTTTTTTTGAAGATGAGATAAGAGATGGTTTCTATGTATCAGCAGAGATGAAGCATGCATGGGCAGCGCAGCTTGAGGTACTCAATGATGTTGATAAAGCATGCAAAGAGAATGGAATCCAGTATTTTGCAGAGTGGGGAACACTTCTCGGAGCAGTAAGACATCATGGATTCATACCATGGGATGATGATATGGATATATGTATGAAAAGACCTGATTTTAATAAATTTGTTAAAAATGTTAAGAATATTATGCCGGAAGGTTATCAGATATATAATATAGAAAGTGATAAGGATAATGATAATCTGCTGGCAAGAATTATTAGTGGGAGAACAATAGATTTCAGTGCGAAATACCTTGATAAATATCATGGCTTTCCATATGTTGCGGGGATAGACATATTTCCGCTGGATTTTATTGCACCGGACAGGGAAGAAGACGATTATTTATGTACTGTTATAGATATTGTCAATACAGTAGCCAAGTTTATGAGAATGAAAGATTCAGAGAATGAAGCTATTGAAGGAGAGGACTTAGAAAAGCTGAATAGTAATCTTTTAAGTATAGAACAGTTATGCGGAGTAAGAATTGACAGGGAAAAAGATATAATACAGCAATTAAATATACTTGTAGACCAGTTATGTAGCCTTTATACAGAAGACGAAACAGAGGAACTGACTATAAGGGCTATATGGCAGAAGAATAAAGCCTATAAATTCCGTAATTCGTATTATAAGAAAGCGGTCAGGATTCCTTTTGAAAATATTACAATTCCTGTACCATTTGGTTATGATGCAATTCTTAAACAAAAGTACGGGGATTACATGAAACTGGTTCATACATGGGATTCACATGATTATCCATTCTTTGATAAACAGAGAGATATTATCAGGGAAAAATCAGAGTCAGGTCTTAATGAATTTAAAGATACGCTTGAAGATGTTATAACATTTAAGGAACACGTTGCAATATTGCGCGGAAAGAGAAAAGTGTTAAAGGCGCTGGATAATAAAAAGAAAAAGAAAAATGTTGTGTTCATGCCATTTAAGCCAGAGCATTGGGATGCAATGGATGGGCTGTGGAGAGAGTATAAGGACAGGGAAGATGTAGATGTAAAGGTTGTTTCTGTTCCATATTATTATAAGAATTATGATGGAACTGTTGAACAATACAGTACAAGCGCAGAGTATCCGGACTATATTAATGTGCTGTCAGAGGATGAATATAATTATGAGAAAGATGATCCGGATGAAATAATTATTCAGAATCCATATGACGGATATAATGTTGCAGCAACTATACACCCACGTTATTATGTCAGGAATCTGCTTATGCATACAGATAAGCTTATATATATACCTTATTTTACGACAGATGAGATTGATGCACAGGATATGAGAGCAGATGTCAGCATGAATTCGTATGTGACAATGCCGGGAGTGGTATATGCTGATGAAGTTATATTGCAGTCAGAGAATATAAGGAAACTGTATATAAGAAAGCTCACAGGATTTTTTGGAGAAGAAAGCAGGCATCTGTGGGAGAACCAGCTTAACTCGAATGGTGCGCAGTATCTGGTAAATGATAATAATAATCCGTTAAGATATAACAGGATACCTGGAAAATGGAGAAATCAGGCAGTCAGAAGCGATGGAAGTTATAAGAAAATAATACTTTACTATATAAGTACTAATGGTGTGCTTGAACATAAGCATGAAATGTTTGAAAAAATCGGACGTACAATGGATGTGTTTAAACAATATAAAGAAGATATCGTGTGCCTACTTGCGTTTGAGAATAATATGGAAGAGGTTCTGGAGGGGGAGAATTCAGAACTTCTTATGGATTATCAGTGCGCTTTAAGAAAGTACAATGAATATATCTTGGGCAATGGAGAGTTAATGGACGCTGTAAAGGCGTGCGATGCATTTTATGGTGAGGCAGGAGCAGAGGCACAGATGTGTAGAAATGCTAATAAGCCGGTTATGATAGAAAATGTATATTTATAACGCACAAACTTAAGATGCCATGAAAAACAGGTAAGAATGGAGATATTATGCTGCAGTTTCCAGACAGTTATTTTGAAGATGAAGTAAGAGATGGATTCTATGTTCCATCAATGATAAAGAGAGCATGGGCTACGGCTCTGGATGTATTATGCGAGGTGGATCGCATATGCTGTAAGTACAATATAAAATATTATGCAGAGTGGGGAACACTTCTTGGAGCAGTCCGCCATGCTGGATTTATTCCATGGGATGATGATCTGGATATTGGAATGATGAGAACTGACTATAGAAAATTCTGTGAGGTGGCGCCTAAAGAATTTAATGAAAGTTTTCAGATATTTACATTTAACACGCAGAAAGATTTTCATCATTTTCTTGCAAGGGTGGTGTGCAAAAACAGAATATGCTTTGAGGATGAACATTTAAGAAGGTTCCATGGATTTCCATATATAGCAGGACTGGATATATTTGTCCATGATAATGTCTCAGATGATGCTATGTTGCAGGAAAAATGTGAAAAAACAGCAGAGTATGTTATCACGGTGGCAGATGCGATTGGCGATGGAAGGCTTAACAAAGCACAGGAGACAGAGGCGTTGAGAAGAATTAATAATATGCTTCATGTTAATTGTACCTCAATTGAAGATAAGGAGCAGGAAAGAATACAGCTATATAATGTGGCTGAGAGTGTATTTGCATCATTTGAACATGAAAAATGTATGGAAATGACGCAGATGATGCCACATAGCCTGTATGGAAGACATTTAAGAATTCCAAAGAAGTTCTACGAGAAGCTTGTAAGGATTCCGTTTGAAAATACGACTATACCCGTGCCAGCAGGCTTTGATGCCATGTTAAAGCGGAGGTATGGTGATTATATGAAGCTTGTCAGAAATGCAGGAGGTCATGATTATCCGTTCTATGAATCACAGAAGAGACAGCTTGAAGCACTTATGGATTTTAAACTGCCTGAGTATACATATGATGAGAAAAAGGCAGTAAGGGAAGCTGATTCTGAAGAGCTGTCAGGTTATAGAAGGTATCTGAAGGATTATCTTGATAATATTGAAAGACAGATTGAAGAAATCGGACATATACAGGACACGGAAGTCATAAAAGAGAAGCTTGTTGATGTACAACAGGAAGTGATTGATATGGGAAACCTTATCGAGAAGATAAAAGGTGAAGGGACTGAAAGTGTAAGATGCCTGGAACATTTCTGTGATGTTATATACACGATGTATCAGGGAAATAATGCCGATATAAAAGCTGAGTATGACAATGTAAGAAGAATATTAGAAAAAGATATTATCGAAAAGAAAGAAGTACTTATTCTTGTGAGTAAGGCTTCTGAGTGGAAGTATATAGAGAATGTATGGAAGAAATATAAAGAGGAACAGGACACAGAAGTGGATGTTGCTGTACTTCCGTATTTTTATAAAGAATATGATGGAAGCATAAAGAAAGAAGTAAATGAACTGGGGAACTTTACAACAGATATTGGTGCCATTGATTTAGCACAATATGATATTGCTCTGCATCATCCAGACATTATATATATACAGAATCCTTTTGATAATGAAAATAAAGCAATAGGAATTGAAAAAAAATATTATTCAGACAGGTTAAAGTGTTGTACTAACAAACTTGTCTATATACAGTCGTTTACACTTGAAGAGTTTAATTCTTCTAATGAACGGGAGTATAAGAACATGGGCTGTTTCTGCACAGTACCTGGTGTAGTAAATTCTGATGAGGTATACGTACAGTCTGAGAATATGCGTAATATGTATATAAAGAAGCTGACTGAATTCGCAGGGAAAGAAACTGAAAACATATGGAAAGATAAAATATATGTTAAACCGGATTGGATGAAGAATGAGGGACATAATGTTGTTAAAGGCAATGGAAAAATAAAGATTTTGTTCTATACTTCAATAAGCGGACTTATGCAGAATTCAGAGATAGCGGCGGGCAAGATAAAGAATGTATTAGATGTATTTAAACAATACTCAGATAAGATAGAGGTTATCTGGTGTGTTCAGAGCCTTGTTGATACTGTTATGGAGGATATAAACAGGAATCTTAGTGAGCAGATAAATACAATCAGGGATAAATACAGAATTGAAGAAATCGGACATATATGCAGTGACAGAGACAAGGACATACTTAATTCATGTGATGCATATTATGGCGATATATCTTCAGTGGTTCAGGAGTACAGAAATGCAGACAAGCCTGTAATGATAATGAATTATGAGGTGTAGGAATGAATATACTTGTTATTGGAGAAAAGCTGTTTACGGATTATGCATTGCAGGCATTAGATGATACTGCTCATATGGTTGATGTCTATTATTGGGATGGCACATTTGGACCAGAACTGCTTATGGATTCGGGTATCAATGATTATGACAGTATAGTTGTTATGTTTGATGATGATAAGTTATCGGCAGATATTACAGTTATGATTAAGACAATTGTTACTAATGACAGCTGTACAGTATTTGATTATATTTTATGGCATAAAGCAATGCTGCCTGCCATGAGGGCAGATCTGGTTATGAGTAATCCTTTACATCATTCATATGATGGACTGATTCTTGGCTTGTCACATGCGGAGGTTGGAATACTTGCAGACAGATTACAGGGGCATTATGCTAATCTAGCTGTTTCATCACAGGATATATATTATAATTATAAGACTCTTGAGTATTGCATAGATAATTACTGGGAGAAGATAAAAGATCTCAAACATATAATTATAGATATGTATGATTATGAATATTTTAATTTTGATACATCTCTTGCTAAGAATATATACAGATATTTTATGTGGGGCGGTTACAATCTTGATGAACATAATATGACACGCAATAAAATATATAAAAACAGCCTCGAGGAAGTCCGCAATTATCTTCTATATAGCAAATATAAAGGATTGGATATAAGTAAGCTTGGGATGTGGAAGGATTTGTTCCCGGACACATATTATATGAATGGGTATGCCGATTACAGAGGCGTTAACAGGGTCGAACAGAGAATGGAGATGATTACGGACAGACTTGTTGAAGAGTATGAGGTAACATCAAGCACTGTGCGCAATGAGTATCCCGAAACCATCAGTGAAAATGTGTCTGTTATGAATGATATGCTTGCTTTAATATATAGTAAGTGGCCTGACATTAAAGTAAATATAATACTTCTTCCAATATATAAAGGGATTCTTGATAAGAGAGAACCATATTATATTAAGTGGAAAGAACAGTTTATGGGAGTTATAGAGAACTTGAGCAACAGATATCCGTTCAGATTCACATCATATCTGGAAGATGAAATGACAGAGGATAAGAAGTACTATTATGACAAGGATCATCTCAATTACCTTGGTGCATATGTGTTTACGCAGAAGTTAAAGCAAATGCTTGGAGAACAGTTTTAAAAATGCATTAATAAATAGGCATATTAAATAGAATAATGGGTTAATATTGGGCGGGTGACATCCGATATATAAGATATATATAGAAGAAACGTATATCCTATAGACATGGAAGTCAGGATGCAATATTTACTGAATGTGTGAATTCCGTGTATGAGTAAATACACGGAATTTTTTTATGGAGAAATATATATGAAAGTACTAGCCGTATATGGTACGAGACCAGAAGCTATTAAAATGTGCCCGTTAATATTAGAGATGAAGAACAGACCAGAGGTCAAGTGTGTTGTGTGTCTGACAGGACAACATAGGGAAATGCTTGATCAGGTGAATGGATTATTTGGGATAACGGCAGATTATGATCTTAATATAATGCAGAAAGGACAGTCGCTTGCAGACATTACGTCAAAAGTGCTGCAAGGACTCGATAAGGTTATTGATAAGGAAAAACCTGATGTAATGCTTGTACATGGAGATACAACAACTTCATTTGCAGCAGCTCTGGCGGCGTTTTACAGAAATATTCCTGTAGGTCATGTTGAAGCAGGACTAAGAACATACAATATGAAGTCTCCATATCCGGAAGAATTTAACAGACAGGCTGTAGATTTAATATGCAATTATTATTTTGCACCTACAGAAACTGCAAAAGAGCATCTTCTCAAAGAAGGAAAGAATCATTCACACATATATGTTACCGGGAATACAGTAATAGATGCGTTAAAGACTACAGTGGATGAATCTTTTTCGGATGACAATATTGAGTGGGCAAAGGGCAGCAGACTTATATTACTTACCTCGCACAGAAGAGAGAATATTGGTGAGAATATGAAACACATATTTGAGGCTGTTAATGCCATTGTGGATGAGTATCCTGATGTCAAGGTTATATATCCGTTACACAAGAACCCCAGAGTCAGGGAGATAGCTTATGAGTATTTCAGGGATAATGACAGAATCAGGCTGATAGAGCCGTTGGATGTATATCATTTTCATAATTATATACAACAATGCTTCCTGATAATGACAGACAGTGGAGGTGTGCAGGAAGAAGCCCCATCTCTTGGTAAGCCTGTTCTGGTATTAAGAGAGAATACTGAAAGACCAGAGGGAGTTGCGGCAGGTACACTAAAGCTGGTTGGAGTTGAGAAAGAATCTATATACAGAGGTGTTAAGGAGCTACTTGATAATCGCGAAACATATATCAAGATGAGTAAGGCAAGTAATCCTTATGGAGATGGAAATGCATCTAAATATATAGTTGATGCTTTATTAAAAATTATGAGGTAAGACATGGATAAATTAAAGATTGATAAAAAAGGCTATGTAACATTTTATGCAGCAGCTGAATATAATGGAAAGTTGTATATTGCCGACAGAGACAACAGAGGTTTGCTGGAATATGACCTTACAACAGGGGAGACAATTATAAAAAATGTATTTATGGCTGAGAATTATATGAATAATTATTGGTCAGCGTTTACATATAAGAACGAGATATGGTTTGTTCCGCTCAGAGATTATCAAAAATTTGCAATATATAATATAGATGACAACAAAATAACTTTTATGTCATTTCCAAAATCAGAACACAGATGTGATTATATACCATTTATGGATTATCAAATAATTGGAGAAAATGTTTACTTAATTCCAGCACATTATGATAGTATTCTAAAAATTAATCTTCAAACAAGAGAAACAGCGAGGATTTCAATTGGTGTAGAGGAATATGCTGGTGATGGATATCCAATAACTATGGCAAGCATAGTGATTGAAGACAAAATAGTTATGTGTCCATGCAATAATAAGAAAGTGATAGTTTTTGATACAAATATGGATCGGGTTATTGAATGTATTGAACTGGAATATACAAATATATATTCAAATATTGGGATATATTATGACAATATAGTTTTGATACCGGATGATTTGAATAATGCCATTTGTGAGGTCAATATAAGGGATAAATCATATAAGTATAAAGCTATATTATGTGAAGACGAATATAAAAAATTAAAATATCCAGGTATTATAGTTGATGATAATGATATATATTTTTTTCCTGATAATGGGACTGCGATTTTAGTATATGATTATTTAAATGAGAGTATGAGATATAATGAAGTATGCATAAAAGATAGTACAAGAAAATTAAAGTATGTTAAAGGGGAAAAAATAAAACAACATTTGCATATAGCATTATCAGATGATAGTAAAAATCCATGTATATTGATTTCAAATGGCAGTGTTGAAACTATTGAATTAAAACTACCAGCGGATTTTTTTGTTAGGGAATTATTTATGGAGATGAAAGAAAGAGAAAAATATGATATCTGTAATAGTGCCAATTTATAATTCGGAAAAATATTTAAATCAATGTTTAACAAGTCTTGTAAAGCAGACATATTCTGATTTAGAAATAATTCTTGTAAATGATGGTTCAACTGATTCTAGTATGAATATATGTGAGAAGTTCAAAAAAGAAGATGATAGAATTATTCTTATAAATAAAAAAAACCAAGGATTAGTCAGAGCACGTAAAGATGGTGCAAGAAAAGCTACGGGTGAATATATAACATTTATTGATGCGGATGATTGGATTGATGCAGATACATATGATAATTTAAGAGATTTTAAGTCAGATATTATTGCATATGGGCTGGTTGAAGAATATGGCTATAAAATCAAGAAAAAAACAAATAAGTTTAAAGATGGTTTTTATGAAAAAGATAAAATTTCAGATTATATAATACCACAAATGCTATGTGTAGATAATTTCTTTGAATTTGGTCTGTTACCGAATCTTGTTTGCAAATTGATAAAGCGCACTTTATTTCTGGAAATGATGGAAGAAGTGAGCAATGACGTATCTGTTGGGGAAGACGTAGACTTCTTTTATAGACTTGTTTTTAAAGCAGAAACACTAACAATAAGATCATATTGTCCGTATCATTACAGACAGCATTCTGAATCTATGATGCGAAAGAAAATTGATATTGAATCAATAAAAAAACTGTATTTTGATTTATTAACAATTAATGGAGTAAAAAAGAAGACGGAATGGGAAATACAATTAAACAAATATATCATGTTTGTAATGTTATTAAAAATACCAGATAAAGTGGTTCATCTAATCAGGGAAATCAGCGAGATAAATGGAAGTGTTGTTATATATGGAGCAGGAGCTTTTGGAAAAGGCATATATACTCAATTAAAGCAAAATAAGAAAATTAAAGAACTTTTTATTGTTGATAAACAATGGAAGGATCTTAGCAAGGAAAAGATATTAATTGATAATCCTGAAAGAATTGCCGATATCAATCCAGATAAAGTGATAATTACAATTCTGGATGAAAGAGTATGCGATTATGTGAAAGAGTATTTAATTGGGATAGGCATTGGAACAGATAAAATAATTAGAATAAATCATATATGTCTTTTTGACTATCTTTTTATATCTTCTTAAATGTCCGCAAATCCTTATTTTATAGGCTCTACGGGCATTTTGCTTTTGTGGTAAACCTCACATATCT
>OGQQ01002575.1_pt1 | contig 11458 bp, 7 predicted proteins | sample 1553281 | NCBI WGS metagenome assembly OGQQ01 (sample SAMEA2579937, study PRJEB22360) | human gut metagenome | biome: human gut; feature: human-associated habitat; material: faeces | place: Denmark | collected 2008/2010 | reverse complement strand
AGGTAGCTGTTCCGGCACAGACAACTGTAGAGCTTTGCTCCACAGAGGCTCAGGCTATCCTTTCCCAGGAAAACTGTATCGCAATTTTCGGTTCCAACCAGGTTGCAGCAGAGGGTGTTCTTGCAGCTAACGCTAACCTGAACGTTCTTGGTTCTGACGCAGCTAACGGCGACGTTATCGGTGTTGGTTTCGACGCTGGTTCTATCATTAAAGCAGCTGTAACAGATGGCACATTCCTTGGTGCAGTTACACAGTCTCCTCTGATGATGGGATATTATGCAATCTACGCTCTGACAGCAGCTGCTAACGGAGCTGAGCTTGAGGATGTTCCTACAGCTGGTTACTGGTATGATTCTACAAACATCGACGATGAAAACATCGCTCCAAACCTTTACGACTAATTAAAAAGTAAAGAGACGACACAACGTCCAATGTTTGCAGGTTTATAAACTGTGAATGAAACAGACCCCTGGGGCATTGCCCCGGGGGTTTTCTGGGTGAAAGAGGAATTATTGCAGCACGGAAAATATTGTCACTATCTTCCGGATACTTTATGTGAGAGGTTTTTGTGAATATAGTGGACAGAACATTCTGGTTGCAAATAAGGACACTTTTTTAGACAAACAAGGTTCTTATTTATTGATGGATATTATAGTACTATGATATCATCAATTAGAAAGGCAGCTGTGTGAGGAACATCAGGATTTGTACGTTATTGTTTATGGAAAATGTTCGATGCGACATTTGTGTGTGACAATAAGACAGGAACCTTGATACATACAGCGTAATTTTACAATTGAGGAGGTTTCATAAAATGACAAAGTATTATTTAGCAGTAGATATCGGTGCTTCCAGCGGACGTCTGATCCTTGGACATCTTGAGAATGGAAAAATGGAGCTTGAGGAAGTTCATCGTTTTGAGAATGGAATGGTAAAGAAAGACGGCGAGCTTTGCTGGGAGTTTGACAGACTTTTCCAGGAAATTAAGAATGGTCTTAAGAAATGTAAAGAGATCGGCAAGATTCCGGTAAGCATGGGCGTTGATACCTGGGGCGTTGACTTTGTACTGATGGATAAGGACGACAAGGTTCTTGGAAATACGGTGGGATATCGTGATCACAGAAATGAAGGTATGGATGAGGAAGTATATAAGACGATTTCTCTTGAGGATCTTTATGCACGTACCGGTATTCAGAAAGCAATTTTCAACACGGTATATCAGCTGATGGCTGTGAAGACAAAACATCCGGAATATCTGGAACAGGCTGAAACTATGCTTCATGTACCGGATTATTTCCATTATCTTCTTACAGGCAAGAAAACCTGTGAGTATACAGAGGCAACAACAGGTCAGCTGGTAAATGCAGAAACAAAGGACTGGGATTACGAACTGATTGATAAACTTGGATATCCAAGAAAAATGTTCCAGAAGCTGATCATGCCTGGTACCAGTGTTGGACACTTTACAGAAGAGGTAAAAGCAGAAGTTGGGTTTGATGTGGAAGTTGTAGCACCGGCTACACATGATACCGGATCCGCAGTTCTTGCAGTTCCTGCAAACGACGACGATTTTATTTATATCAGCTCAGGAACATGGTCATTGATGGGAATTGAAAGAGAAAAAGCTGACTGCTCCAAGAAGAGTTGCGAGATGAACTTTACAAATGAGGGCGGCTATGCAGGAAGATTCCGTTATCTGAAGAATATCATGGGACTTTGGATGATCCAGTCTGTTCGTCATGAATATGATGATAAATATGGATTTGCAGAAATCTGTCAGATGGCAGAGGAAGCGAAAGATTTCCCATCCAGAGTAGATGCAAATGATGAGTGCTTCCTTTCTCCGGAAAGCATGATCGAAGAGGTTAAAGATTACTGCAGAAGAACCGGACAGAAGGTTCCGGAAACTTTAGGAGAAATTGCTACTGTTATTTATACCAGTCTTGCTGAGTGCTATGCAAAGACAGCAAAGGAACTGGAAGAGATGACAGGAAGAACCTTCAGTCGTATCCATGTAGTTGGCGGCGGTTCCAATGCAGGCTATCTTAATGAGCTGACTGCGAGAGCAACAGGCAAAGAGGTTCATGCAGGTCCTGGAGAGGCAACTGCAATCGGTAATATTACCGCTCAGATGTTAAAAGCAGAAGAGTTTAAATCAATCGAAGAGGCTCGTACTACCATTCATGAGTCCTTTGGAATTAAGGTATATCAGGCTTAATGAGAAGTTAAAACAGCCGGGATATACGATCATTTGTATAATGGCATTTGTGGTTATGAGCTGTGGCATATGGGCAAACAGATTGTTTCTGAACCTATGAGCAATAAGCGTTATGTTCGCAGCCTGAATCACAGATGCATAATATATCAAATTAAACAGGAGGTACTACTATGTTAGTAAACACAAAAGCAAAGGTTGGCGTATTTTCTATTGCTTTAGGCGCATATCTGCCTCAGTTCCCTTCACTGGTACCAGAGTTTGAGGCTCAGTACGAGGCATTTAAGAAAACAATTCCGGATACCGTAGAAATCATCGATGGAGGAATGGTAACAACAAAAGAACAGTCTATGGCTGCTGGGGATAAATTCCGTGCAGCAGACGTTGATCTCGTTTTCCTTCAGATGTTAACCTACGCTACATCCTACAACATGCTTCCTGCAATCCGTGACCTGAATGTTCCGGTTGTTCTGGTAAATGTTCAGAAGCTGAAAGCTCTGGATTACGATCACACAGACATTGCTACATGGCTCGGCGAAGGATATGCCTGCGGTGCTGTTGGAGAAGCTGTTGCTGACCTTGAGAGAGCTGGAAAGAGACATGCTGTTATCACTGGTGTTGTAGAAGGCGGAGATCCAGGCGTTCAGGCTGAGATTGAAGACTGGTGTAAAGCAGCTCAGGTAAGAAGAAGATTCCGTGACACAAATATTGCCCAGATTGGAAGACCTTACCCAGGTATGATGGACCTTTACATTGATGAGACCAACCTGTACAACAGAATGTTCCTTTATACCAAACAGTTTGACTGGGAAAAAATGTGGGCAATTGCGGATGATATCACAGATGAGGATGCAATTCGTGCAAAAGCTCAGGATATTCTGGACACCTTTGATATTGAGGGCGGCGGAACAATTGAGAAAGTATGGGATATGGCAAAATATGTTGTAGCATTTGAGAAATGGGTAAAGGACGAGCATCTTGGAATGATCGCTTCCCATTATGACGGATTTGCACAGGGCAAGGCTGGTGTCCTTGACAGTATGCTGATTCCGGCATTCTCTATGCTGATCAAACAGGGTACTGCATGTGCTGTTGAGGGTGATATGAAGGTTGCCATGGCAATGAGTATTCTGAAGACAATTTCCGGCACAGGCCAGCTTTCCGAGATGTATTCCATTGACTTCAATGATGACATCTGCATTATCGGTCATTCCGGAAGTGGTGATGCCGATATTTCTGATAAGAAACCTACCATGAAGATCGTACCAGTGTTCCATGGCAAAACAGGCGGCGGATATCTGACACAGTTCTATCCATACACAGGTCCGGTTACCTATCTTGCAATCACACAGGATGGAGACGGACGATTCAAATTCGTTGTTGCTGAGGGAATCAACGAGGAAGGACCAATCCTTTCCTTTGGCGATACGAACATGAGAACTCGTTTTACATGTGGCGCAAGAGAGTTTGTAAACCGCTGGAGCGAAGCTGGTCCGACACATCATATGGCAGCTGCAACTGGCAGACATATTGATACCATCCTGAAGGTTGCAAAGATCTTCAATGTACCGGTTGATATTGTAACAAGATAATTTTCAAAGTTGTGTAAATAATAGCAAGAATAAGACCATCTATATGGTTTGTACACATATTCATCTACAGCAAAAGAGAGAGTCGTCAGACTCTCTCTTTTGCTGTAGATGATAAGATTAAACTGCTATTTGTTTTCCACATCCTTCTTCGCCGGAATTCGGATTTGCACTTCGGTTCCTTTTCCTACATCGCTGGAATAAGTCAATCCATAATCTGCGCCATAAAGCACTTGAAGCCGTCTGTGAGTATTATAGATCGCAATATTAGTTCCACCTGAAATACTGGTTCCTTCCCCGGAAAGAATCACGGGCAGTTTATCCGGCGCGATTCCAACTCCGTCATCAGAAATCAGAAGTACAATATCCCCATCCTCCATCCATCCGGTAAGTACAATAGTTCCAGACTTGGAAGGTTTTTCCAGAATGCCGTGTAGTATGGAATTTTCTATAACAGGCTGCAGGGTCAGCTTTGGAATCTGGTATTCCATCAGTTCATCCGGAATATCGGAAATGAAGGAAATGCTGTCATGATAGCGCATATTCTGCAGGTGCACATAGATGGAAACATGTTCTTCTTCCTTGGCGATAGTACTGATTCCCTTTTTGCGACTAAGTGTCAGCTTGTAGAATCTGGAAAGACTTTGCACTGCGTTACAGACCTCAGAGGTACGTCCCTGCTGGGCCATCCAGTTGATCATATCCATGGTATTATAAAGAAAATGGGGATTGATCTGAGCCTGCAGGGAATTAAACTCGGCAATTCGCAGATCCTCAGCAGCCTGGGCCTGTTTTTCCATAAGCTGGTTCATTTTGCGTGTCATATAGTTGTATGTATCAATAAGGTCACCAATTTCATCGTGCGCACTTGGGCTGTCCATAGGGACCGGAGGACCGTGACGGACTGTTCTCATCTGACTGATAACGGAGGAAATTCGCCCTGTAATGGATTTGGACAAGGTACTTGCAAGCAAAAAGGCAAGCACCAGTACCGCAATATAAATGGATAAAAACTGCAAAACCAGGGTATTACTCTGGTTGATCAGGGGCTGGGAGGGAAGTACCGTCACCATAAACCAGCCTGGCTGTTTGATCCGGTAGAAACCAACGTAAACGGTTTTCCCTAGAATATCCTGCTCCACGAAACTGTTGGAGGACATGTAGGACTCCATGATCTTGTCGTAATCCAGCCAGTAAATTCCGGCGAGAGAATCACTGGAAGCAGAAACCAGGTTGTTACGCTCATTCATAATATAAGAAACACTGCCGTCCAGAGTAAGATTCTCAGACAGGATTTGCTGAAAATCATGACCGGAATAATAGACCGCCATATAAGCATCATAAGTTCCGTTGTTATAGATCACAGAAGCATGGGTGATATATGCCTGATCTCCATATGCCTTTTGTTCCTTTGTACCAAGATAGAAGGAGGGACAAAAAAGCTGGGAAACGCGGCTTCCGCGGAAAATACCGTACCAGTAGGTTCCACGGACCTGATCAAGAGATAGAAAAGTATCTTTCAGGTCTTCTTTATTTAAAAGTGCATTTATGTCTGAAGGAGAGTCTTTTGACACCTCCATATAAATTTTGACATTGGTAACAGGTGTACCAGTGATCAGCTGATCTACCTTTTGGGAAAAAGATGCCGCATCCGGGGAATCTGCCAGATCCGTGAAGGATTCGGTTAAGGCATTTTTAAAAAGTGTCTGGTAAAAATCAAGGGAAGAAATTTCTTCACTTACATCCAGGACTTTCTGAATGGATTCTTCTATCAACGGCGCCGTTTCTGCAGACCGGTCCTGTTCCTGGCGGATCGTATAGGAAACTACCATGTCGTAGGCTCTTCCATAAAAAAAGAAGATAATGGCAATCGCAGGAATTGACACGATCAAAAGAAGTACCAGGGTAAACCTGGACTGCAGGTTCAGATCCTGGTACCATTGCTTAAACTTATGCAAATTATTTCACACTCCTCAAAAATATATAGGTGTTTTGAAATATATAAAATTTTTTATGTGTTGCAGAAAACTAACTCATTTTCTCTCGATATTCAGAAGGAGAAAAACCTGTATACTTCTTAAAACTTTTACCGAAATAATTCCCGTCACTGTATCCCACCCGCGAGGAAATATCTGTAATTTTATACCTGGGGTCAGACAGCAGCTGCTTGGCCTTTTCCATTCTGTATTCTGTGAGGTACTGATTTAAAGTCTGACCGGTCTCATTTTTGAAGAAGGTACACACATACGAGGTTGATAAAAATACATGATCACTGATATCTTTCACAGATAAGGTCTCGTTCATATATTTCTGTCCGATGTAATCTTTGATTAGAAAAATAGTAGAATTTTCTTCTTCTGTGCTGACTGCTGTCTGGAAAAAAAATTCTGTCTTTTTCACCAGCTTCTGGTGCATCTCATTATAGGAAAAAATCTTTTCCAATGTGTCTATTAAATTTTCCTGGGTATCTGATAAGGTTAGTTTCAGCTGACGCGCAGCATTATCCAAAGCACGGAATAATTTGTAATAGAGATCCTTGGCCTGGTTAGGCAGAACATTCTGATTCTGGTTATAATACAGGTACAGATTGTCAAGGAAAGCTTTTGCTTTTTCCTTATTTTTTTCAGTGAGAAGAGTGAGAAATTCATTCTCCGGACTGGCAGAAAGCTCTGCGGCTGTTTCGGAAACAGGTGCCTGATAAAAAGGAGACAGAAAGGTACCTGTGGGGAAAAAGAAGCTGCTCTGCAGGGAAATAACAGCAGAAGTATAGGACTGATAAGCTCTGGAAATACCTGTAACAGTGTCTCCGGCTGCGATGCAGAATCTGGTGCAGCGGGAATACAGATTACAGAAAAATTCTTCAATGCTTTTTCGAACGGCAGCTCCAGGAGAGGAACCAAACAAAAAGTAAACCATATACTGTACACGCTTTTCTGCAAAAATACAATCTATATGGAAGGTTTTTAAAAATTCCCGGACTGACAGAAACATGGCGTTTGCCTCTGAAAGAGGAAGCTCCTCCTCTGTATCGGTTTTAAGCACAATTGCAGTAAAAGGAGTGGTATTGCTGATAGACAGAGACAGCTCCGCTATGAGCTGATCAATACTTTCCTTCGCATGTGCGAAAGGCTGGGTGAGAAGAAGGGCCAGGCGGGAAGCGTTTTCCATGGAATGGATGGACGCATTTTGCCGGGTGCGTTTTTTTTCCAGGCAAAGATCACGGGCTTCCACAATGGCATCCCGGATTTCCACAGGGTTCAGAGGCTTTTCTATATAATTGACGGCTTTTAGCTTGATGGCAGCCTTTAGATATTCTTTATCCGAATATCCGCTCATAAAAACAGGAACAATATCAGGAAGAATTTCTTCCAGCTGTTCCAGCATTGCGATTCCATCCAGACGGGGCATACGTACATCGCATAGCACAATGTCCGGTCTGTGTACTCTGGCCACTTCAATTCCGTTTATTCCATCATCCGCCTGAAGCACCTCCCGGATTCCGATGGATTGCCAGTCAATGGAAGAAATTACACCGGTGCGGGTAAGCTCTTCGTCGTCTACAATCAGTAATTTCATAATGAATCTCCGTTATAGGGGCTCCGGAAATTACCGGAGCTCCTGATTAGTGAAAGGACAGTAACTGTGAAAGAAATGAACAGTTATCTGCAAGGTTATAAAAACGTATTAATAAAAATATCACACCCATCATACCACAATTATATCCAAAATACGATACCAAAAGCACGCAGTTTTGTGAAAAATTTAAAACCGGGTGGAAAATTTTACCCATTAAGTGGAAAATATTTTACCCTGTTTCAAAATATTTTCCCATTTTCAAACAAAGTGCACAGGTGGTAGAATAATAACAGATCAAGAAAGGGAGGAGAAAAAGCCGTGTCTGAATATGTTCTTGAATTAAAAGGCATTACGAAAATTTTCCCCGGCGTTAAAGCACTGAACAATGTACAGTTCCAGTTAAAGCCTGGCGAAGTTCATGCACTGATGGGCGAAAACGGTGCAGGTAAATCTACCTTCATTAAAGTAATTACCGGTGTACATAAAGCAGAAGAAGGCGAAATGTACCTGTTTGGAGAAAAAGTGGATTTCAAAGGACCAAAGGATGCACAGGAAGCAGGAATTGCTGCTGTTTACCAGCACCCCACATCCTATCCACACTTAACAGTGGCTGAAAATATTTTTATGGGACATGAGATCAAGAAGAATCACATGATCCAGTGGAAGGCCATGAACGAGGAGGCAAACAAGCTCCTGAAACAGCTGAATGCAGATTTCGATTCCACAGCAGAAATGGGAACCTTAAGTGTTGCCCAGCAGCAGATGGTTGAGATCGCAAAGGCATTGTCCACAAATGCAAAGATCGTTATTCTGGATGAGCCTACCGCTTCTCTTACAAAGAGAGAATCCGAGGAACTTTACAGAATCGTAGATCAGTTAAAGGAAAAAGGAGTTTCTATTATCTTCATTTCCCATCGCTTTGAGGATATGTACCGTCTGGCAAGCAGAGTTACCGTATTCCGTGACTCTCAGTACATTGGTACCTACGATGTAGATGGAATCACCAATGCAGACCTGATCAAAGCCATGGTTGGCCGTGAGATCAAGGATCTGTTCCCGAAACCGGAGGTTAAGATCGGTGATGAAATGCTTCGTATCGAGCACTTATCCCGCACCGGATATTTCAAAGATGTTTCCTTCAATGTACACGCTGGCGAGATCGTAGGTCTTACAGGTCTGGTTGGTGCAGGTCGTACAGAGGTTGTAGAGAGCGTCTGTGGAATCACAACTCCAGATGAAGGAAAGGTTTATCTGGAAGGAAAAGAAGTACATATCAAACAGCCGTCTGACGCAATGAAGGAAGGAATTATCCTTCTTCCGGAGGATCGTCAGAAGGAAGGTCTGATCATGAGCTGGGGACTTGGAAGAAATGTAACACTTCCAACTATCAGCAAATATGCAAAAAAAGGCTTCAATGACGAGAAGACAGAAAGAGATCTTTCCAAGAGACTTCTGGAAGAGGTTGATACCAAAGCCGTTGATATTTTCCAGCCTGCAAGCTCTCTGTCAGGTGGTAACCAGCAGAAGGTTGTAGTTGCCAAGGCGCTTAGCCAGGAGATGAAGGTGGTCATCATGGATGAGCCTACAAAAGGTGTTGACGTTGGTGCCAAAGCTGAGATTTATGCGATTATGGGTGATCTTGCAAAGAAAGGTTATGCAATTATCCTGATTTCCTCAGAAATGCCGGAAATCCTTGGAATGTCTGACAGAATCGTTGTAATGTGCAACGGACGTAAGACAGGAGAGCTTGGAAGAGGAGAGGCAACCCAGGAGATGATCCTTGAGCTGGCTATGGAGAAAGGTACAACAGGAAAGGGGGCAGCTAAATAATGGAAAAGAAATCTTTCATGAAAAAGCTGACAGGTTCCCGTGAAGCACTGCTTGCAGTGATCCTGGTTCTGCTTTTCGTAGTAATCACAATCATCAGCCCGTCATTCCTTACATTCAAGTCTCTGACGGATATGCTGAAAAACAATGCGGTAACAATGGTAATGTCACTTGGTATGCTGTGTGTTATGCTGGTAGGCGGAATTGATATTTCCATCATGTCTACTCTGGCACTGACTGGTATGTCAATCGGTATGCTTCTGAAATACGAGCACATTTCCAGTACTTTCCTGGCATTTGTGATCGCACTGGCAATCGGAATCGCATGTGGTTTCCTGGTAGGTCTTGTGATCTCCAGAGCAGATGTTCCTCCGATCATCGCAACAATGGGCTTCATGTACATTTACCGTGCTATGGGATATCTGGTTTCCCACAACGGTGAGTGGGCAAGTGCAGCAGCCCTTGGTAAATTTAAAGATTTTGCAACAACAAAATTCCTGGGAATGAGCCTTGTAATCTGGGTGATCATCCTTTGCTATGTGATCTTCTTCGTATTCATGAAATGGACTACCATCGGAAGAAGAATCTATGCAGTAGGAAGTAACCCAAGTGCAGCTGAGGTTTCCGGTATCAATGTAAAAAATATTAAACTTCTTGTTTATACCATTATGGGTCTTCTTGCAGGTCTTGGCGGAGCTCTTCAGGTTTCCATTTACGCTTCTGCAATGCCTGATATGCAGCAGGGCGGTGAGATGGATGTTATCGCAGCCTGCGTTATCGGTGGTGTAAGCATGAGTGGTGGACGTGGTACAGTACTTGGTGCTCTTCTTGGATCCCTGATCCTTGCAACTATTGCAAAGGCACTTCCGCTGATTCCATTCTTCGATCAGCTGTGGCTGAATACCATCAAGGGTGTTATCATTCTTGTAGTCGTTGTTGTAAACATTGTTTTACAGCGTACAGCTGACAAAAATGCATTAAAGGGAAGGGAGATGTAATCATGGCTGGAAAATCTGGAAGAAGTATTAACAACGTGCCGAAAAGCCCTGTGAAACAGATGATCTTCAGCTGGGAAGGCATTCTGGTACTCCTGTTTATTGCAGTAAATATTTTCTGTGCAAACTTTTCCGAGTTCTATAATCTGAAGAGTCTGCTCCGTCAGATGCCTGTTTATCTGGCAGAAATCTTCTTAATGCTGCCGATGGCATACATCCTGGTACTTGGCGAGATCGATATTTCCGTTGGATCTATCGTGTGTCTCTCTGCAACAATGGCTTGTATTATGGCAAACACAGGAGCTCCATTCATCGTGGTAATCCTTGCCACACTTCTGGTTGGATCCCTTTGCGGTGCTGTAAACGCATTTGTCCTTACCAGATTTGAAGAACTGCCTCCAATGATCGTAACACTTGCAACCCAGATCATTTTCAGAGGTATTGCAGAAATCGTTCTTGGAAGCGGCGGAAGTATTTCCGTAACAAACACAGAAGGCTTTGCTGCACTTGGCGGAAAAGTAGGACGTGTTCCTTACATTCTTTTCCTGGTTCTGATCCTTGGAATCATTGAAGCAGTTATCCTTGGAACAATGTTTTTCGTGGTACTGCTGATCGGAGGTTTTCCTTATGCAGCAACTATAGGAGTAATGATAGGCTCGTTTGCGCTGATACCGTACATAGGAGCATTTATAGGGCTGCTTTTCGGAGCATTGCTCATCGCCACAGAAAGCATAAGGCAGATGTTGTGGTTCATCATAATCTTCTTTGTGGTGCAGCAGATAGAGGGACAGGTCATATATCCGAGAGTGGTTGGCGGATCTGTAGGCCTGCCTGCACTGTGGACATTGTTTGCGGTCGTGGTGGGCGGAAATATATCCGGCATTGTGGGAATGATAGTGTTTATCCCGTTATTTTCGGTCCTGTATGTCCTTTTAAGAAGAAATGTTTATAATAGATTAAAGAAAAAGAAAATTTCTATTGAAATTTAGTTTGAAATAGTGTATAGTAGGAATGTCGGGAGCGTTCATCGCCAAAAGGAAAGTATGAGCGGCCCGCATTCCGAAAGTGAATATGCGGATATGGCGGAATTGGCAGACGCGCACGGTTCAGGTCCGTGTGAAGGTTCCTTCATGAAGGTTCGAATCCTTTTATCCGCACCAAAAATCAAAACCCCGCTTGAAGCGGGGATTTTGATTTTTTGATATGTTTAAGTAGAATAAGCGCCTCAAAGCTGATATAATATAACTGTCAAGAGG
>OGQQ01002573.1_pt1 | contig 11471 bp, 7 predicted proteins | sample 1553281 | NCBI WGS metagenome assembly OGQQ01 (sample SAMEA2579937, study PRJEB22360) | human gut metagenome | biome: human gut; feature: human-associated habitat; material: faeces | place: Denmark | collected 2008/2010 | reverse complement strand
GCCCGTTCGACGGTCTCGTAGGCGCAGCAGACCGCCCCGCTGTCGATCATGGCGCGGGTGAGGGGTTCGCTGCTGGCGAAGTGGAAGAAGGTGAAAACCAGCTGGTCCCTGCGGATGAGTTTGTACTCGGGAGCCACCGGTTCCTTGACCTTGACGATCATTTCCGCCCGGGCGTAGACCTCCTCGATCGAGGGAAGCATCTCCGCCCCGACGGCCGTGTAGGCATCATCGGCAAATCCGCTGTTCACACCGGCCGTAGCCTGCACATAAACTTTGTGTCCCCGTTTGACAAGCTCCCGGGCGCCTGCGGGGGTAAGAGCAACGCGATTCTCGTTGTTCTTGATCTCTTTTGGAATACCGATAATCATGGATCTGGAAGTTTTTAAGGTTTTTGCCTCTCCAAAATACGAATTTAACGCGGAAATCCAAAAAATCCGGACGTTTTTTTACGTGCGGATCAAAACCGGTAAGAGATTGTAAGATAGAACGAACGGGGCCACGCATAGGTGCAGCGCGAGGCGTGGGGCGCGTAGAGCGTGTCGTCGCCCGGGCGGATGCGGCGCACGCGCAGCGACTCGTAGCCGCCATAGACCGTATCGGCCTCGCCCGTCAGGTTGCGCAGCATCAGCGACGCGGTGAGCCGCGAACGTTCGAACCGGAACGACTTGAACAGCGCGGCATCGAGCGTGAAGGCGTCCGGCAACCGCTCCTGCCGGGTGAAGGCGTCGAAAAACTCCCGTGTGATACCGCCCTGACCCGCGATGCGGTCGGTGCGGCGCAGGGGCATCGGTTCGACGTAACGCCGCCCGGCATATCCTGCCGAAGCGCGGCATCCCCACCCTTTCGGGCCGAACCAGGCGATCTCCGCCAGAGCGGTCAGCTGCGGGGCGCCGCCCGTCTCGCAGCCGCCCATACGGCTCACGGCCTGCACGTCGACGGCCGAGTTATCCACGTCGGAGAGCACCGTGACGCGCGGATCGCGAATGTATTCGTAGCATCCGGCCGAAGCGGCCAGCGACAGCAGCCAGCAGTAGGACAGCCGGATGTCGGCCGCGGCCTCCGCGCCGCAGGACATGCGTCCGACGCCCGTCACGGCCATGTCGCAGTAGACCGAGGCCATGTCGTCGTAATACGTCCGCGTCTCGATGCCGTCGAGCGTCATCGCAGCGAAGAACGCCGCCTGAAAATCGACGACGGGTCCCGTCAGGCGGCAGTTGAGTTCGGCGGCGTAGATGCGTTCGGGCACGGGGTTGTCGACCGTACGGTTGTTATAGAGCGGCTGAAAGAAAAGATCCCCGGCCCGAGGGGTCCGGGCGGCGGCCGCGGCGGCGATTTCGATATAGCGGCGCGGGGTGAAGGCCCAGCCCGCCGCGACCTTGAGCGTGTAGGGCGTGAACCGCATGACGCGCGAAGGGCCGTAGGACTGCCCGCCGGGAAAAAGTTCCTTCTCGTAATAGCCCCGGCGGCTGACGGCATCGCTCCCCAGCACGACCGAAAGATCGGCCCGGAAACGGTCGGAGCGGTAATCGGCCTGCAAGCGGAGCGCAGCCCCGCGCAGCGTCAGCGCATAATCGTAGCCGAAGCGGTCGCCCTCGCGGATCGTGCGGTCGGGATGGCGCAGATCGTTCTGGAGCAGGTTGCTGTACGTGTCGTCGTCCACCAGGTAGCGGTCGATATCCGTCACGTAACCGGCCCCGAGCAGGTCGCGCATCTGCCGGTAGAAACGGGTTCGGTCGCTGCGCAGCGACACCCCGCAGCGGAGCGTCAGGCGGGAGTCCGTGCGGACCGAAAAGGCGGCGTCGAGGCAGAGACGCACGGGCCGCTCCACCCGGTCGTCGAGCGCATAGACCGCATGACCGCCCTGCATCCGGTTGCGGCGAATCAGCTCGTCCCAGTCGATCTGCGTATAGCGCGGGTCGCGCGTGAGCCACGCCCGCTCGGTTTCGAGATCGTCCGTGTAGCTCGGCAGGTAACGGTAGTTGTCGGGCATCGGGGTGCGGGCGTCGTACCAGTCGAGCATGCTGTAACGCGCGACGCCCGCTTCGGCCCCGAGGCGGAGCGAGAGCGAGGCCGCCTCCGAGAGCGGCACGGCGTAGTCGGCGACGAGGAGCGGCAGCGTCTCGCGCCGCACGCGCGAATTGCGCACCCGCCCGTCCTGATAGCCCCACGCCGGATTGTAGAGCCGGTCGCCCGTCAGCGTGAAAGCCTCCTCCGAGGAGGAAAGACGCGTGCCCCGCACCGAGGGCGGGACGATGCAGACCAGCGACAAGGCGTGCTCCCCGCCGAAACGGCGGAAGAGCCGCAGTCCGACGGTCAGGGCATTGGTGAAGACGCCCTCGACGTGCATGTCGCGTCCCGTGCGGGCATCCAGCGCCAGCGAGGCGCGCCACCCCCGCCCCAGATGCGCCGAGGCGGCGACCTTCGCCCCCGCAAGGTAATTGCGGTCGGTCAGCCGCACCGACGCCAGAAAGGGCTGCAACGGCTCCCCGGCGGAAAAGCCGACGAGACGGACGCCGCCCGCACCGCCCGACTCGCCGGGCGGCGGCACGAGTCCGGCGTAACGGATCTCCTCCGCGCCCAGCAGCCGCAAGGCCGGAAGATAACGGTACGACAGGTCCATGCCCGCGAAGGAGATGCGCCCGGCGCGGCGTTCCAGCCCGCGGCGCTTGAAGGCCACCTGCGGCAGGTTGAAGTCCGTCTGCTCGCCGTAGAGGTCGGCGGCGGACTGGACGGCGCGGTAGAAAAGGGTCGAATCTGTCACGAGCAGTTCCCGCCGCTCCTCGCGTTCGGCATAGGGATAGTACTCGTCGTCGGGATACTGTGCCGCAGCCGTTCCGCCCGACAGCAGGAAAACGACGAGGCAGAAGAGACTTTTCGGCATACGATCAGGTCCTTTTGCACTACAAATATAGCAAAAATTCCGGGAGTGCCAAACGCGAAAGCGGCGTGCGACAAACGGTTTGTCGCACGCCGCTCCGAACGGAATGCCGCCGAATCAGAGGCTACGCAGTGTCTCCAGCAGCAGCTCCCAGAACCTGGGGACCGTGGCGATTTCGAGCCGCTCGTCGGGCGAATGGACGCCGCGCAGGGTCGGCCCGAAGGAGACCATTTCCAGACGGGGATATTTTTCGAGGAAAAGCCCGCATTCCAGCCCGGCGTGGATCGCACGGACCCTGGGCTTCGTGCCGAACAGCCGTTCGTAGGCGCCGGCGGTCACCTCCAGCAGGTGCGACGCGGGGTCGGGCTCCCAGCCCGGATAGCCGTCCGAATGGACGACCTCGGCCCCGGCCAGCGCGAAGACCGCCTCGACGCTCCGCATGACACAGAGCTTGGCGCTCTCGACCGAGGAACGCTGCGACGAGGTGACGACGATGCGGTCCTCGCCCTCGAACTTCACCGAGGCGAGATTCGTGGAGGTCTCGACCAGCCCCGGCACGGCGAACGACATTTCCACGACGCCGTTCGGCACGCCCGCGAGCGCATAGACCAGCCCTCGCTGCGTCGCGGCGTCGATGACCGACGCGGGGCGCTCCGTCTCCGAAAAGTCGATCCTAAACGACGGCTCGCGCAGGCGGAATTCGGCTCCGAGGTCGGCGGCGAACCGCTCGCAGAAGGCGGCAAACCCGGCTTTGCGGCCGGCCGGCACGCCGAAGACGGCCCATGCCTCGCGCGGAATGGCATTGCGGAGATTGCCGCCGTCGAAACGGCTCAGCCGCAGGTCGAACTCCTGCATCGCGGCCCACAGGAAACGCGCCACGACCTTGTTCGAATTGACGCGGCCCTTGTCGATGTCGTCGCCCGAATGGCCGCCCTGCAATCCCGAGACCCCGACGCGGAAATAGGCGTAGTCGGCAGGTGCCGCCCCGGCCGTGTAACGGAACGTGGCGAGGGTGTCGATGCCGCCGGCGCAGCCGATGAACAACTCGCCCTCGTCCTCCGAATCGAGGTTCAGAAGGTATTTGCCCGTGAGCATCCCCTCCCCCAGTCCGAAGGCTCCGGTGAGCCCCGTCTCCTCATCGACGGTGAAGAGTGCCTCCAGCGGCCCGTGCTGCGCCGCAGGGTCGAGCAGCACGGCCAGTGCGGCGGCCATGCCGATGCCGCAGTCGGCGCCGAGCGTCGTTCCTTCGGCCTTCACCCACCCGCCGTCGATGCGCGTGCGGATGGCGTCGCGTTCGAAGTCGAACACGACGTCCGAACGCTTCTCGCAGACCATGTCCATGTGCGATTGCAGGATCACGCCCGGACGGTCCTCGTAACCCGGGGTGGCGGGCTTGCGCATCACGACGTTACCCGTGGCGTCCTTACGGTATTCGATGCCGTGCTTCTCGGCGAACGCGACGAGAAATTCGATGATCCTGCCCTCTTTCTTCGAAGGGCGCGGAACCCGCGTGATGGCATCGAACTGCTCCCAGACGATGCGGGGTTCCAGCGAGGTGATTGCTGACATACTATAAAAATGTTAGAGTTACACTTATTTTCCTCAATCTATGCAACGCCCTTACGCCGCCGTGCGAATCCGGACAGCCGCGATTCGCCGCCCGCGACGGCACGCACAAGTCCGACTCGGCCCTGAATCCCCGCCCCGGGCGGAGGCTTTCGCAACGAAAGCGCAGCAAAACGGGACGCCCGGCCGGCGATCCGGAAACGCACCGCACGTACGGATACGCCCCATCGGGCGGAAAGCCGGGACAGTCCCGGGATTCCACCCGTAAAGGTACGGATTTCGGACGGAAAAACCGCGGTCAGCCGCAATAAAAATAGGTTTCGACCAGCTTGCGGACCTTCTCTTCGTCCCCGGCCAGCTCCCGCCGCAGGTCGGCGTCTCGGAAAGCCGCGAGGCGTGCGACGAGTCCGTCGATCAGGCGCGGCGAAAAGACGCCGTGGCGCTCGTAAACGGCCCGGTGCTCCTCCAGCCGCCGCGCCGACTCCTCGCACGAGGCGGGAAGCCGGTTCAGCCGCGCCAGCACCTTCCGATGCCGCTCGTCGAAGATATTGACGTCCACATAGCGGTCGCGGGCGTACTGCGTGCCGTTCTCCATCTCGAAGCCGTGGCGCGCAGCGACGGCCAGTCCGGCCAGCAGCAGGTAGATGTCGGCCGAGCCGTCGGGACAGCGGAACTCGACGGTCTGCTTGAGGTTCACGTCCGGCGTCGCGGGCCGCTCCAGCGGATTGGCGTCGCAGGCCATGCGGCCCGCCCCTGCGCTCCAGCCCAGCGGCACGCGCACGAGCACCGAGCGGTTGCGGTCGCCCCAGCAGATATTCGTGGGCGCCTCCTGATGCGGAACAAGCCGGAAATAGGAGGTGGGATTGGTGTTGCCGAAGGCGGTCAGCGAAGGAGCCAGCCAGAGGTAGCCCGCGATGGCCTTCAGAGCCTCGTCCGACAGCGAGCCGTCCGGCCCCACCATCGCGTTGCGCTCCCCGCGCATCAGACGCGTGTGGACATGCAGACCGCTGCCGGCCTTGCCCGCAGTGATCTTCGGCGCGAACGTCACGTCCACGCCGTACTCGCAGGCCAGCGTGCGGATGATCCATTTGGCCACCACGAGCTGATCGGCGGCGGACTCGAGGTCCGTGGGAAGGAATTCGATCTCGTTCTGCTCGTACATGCGGTCGCCCTGCGTGAAGTTTCCCACCTCGGAGTGACCGTACTTGATCTCGCCGCCCGCCTGGGCGATGTATTTCATGGCCTGCGCACGGAACGCGGCGCCCTTGTTGAAGGGCGTCGATTCGTGGTAGCCCCGCTGGTCGGCGGCCAGAAAAAGATCCTGTTTCGGCGAGACGACGTAGAACTCCAGCTCGCCCATCACGTGAAAGTCCAGCCCGGTCGCGCGCCGCAGCTCCTCATGCGCACGGCGGAGGGTCTGCTCGGGAGCCATGTCGAGCGGTTCGCCGTCCTTCGTGTAGTAGCTGCACAGGATGTCCACGGCGGGAATCCCGCCGAAGGGATTGCGGAACGCCGTGCGGTAGCGCGGTACGACGTACAGGTCGCTCGCCCCGGCCTCGATGTAGGGAAAGAGGCTCGACCCGTCCACGCGTTCGCCGCACGTGAGGATGCTCTCCAGGTAATCCTCGTCGTTGATGACGAAGTTGAGCGTCTTCAGGCGGCCGTCGGCCCCCGGATAACGCAGGTTGATCATTTCGATTCCGTTCTCCCGGACATACCGGACGATGTCCGAACGGGTGAAAGCTGCCCGGGGCTTTCCGAGAAAGCGCACCAGCGGGTCGGGATTGAGCGTCGTGTTCATAATATTTCGAAAGTTTAAGGTTCGTTTTTCCGCCGATCCGGAAGCGAATCGCACCTAAAGATACGAAAATAAAACACAAACGGCAAAATCCGGACGGAAAATTTCCGGCGGACTTGGCAAAAAGGCGGGAGAGCGTTATCTTTGTATGTCAAGAAAAGCCGCCCGGTGCGGTCCGACGTTCCCGGAAGAGAGGACGCGCGGGCACGCCGGCGGTGCGAAAAACCTCCGACACATGGATTTCAGAATAGGACACGGATACGACGTGCACGCCCTCGAAGAGGGGCTGCATCTGGTGTTGGGCGGGGTCGAGATTCCCCACACGAAGGGGTGCGTGGCGCACTCGGACGGCGACGTGGCGATACACGCCGTGTGCGACGCGCTGCTGGGTGCGGCGGCGCTCGGCGATATCGGGCTGCACTTCCCCGACACGTCGGCCGACTTCAAGGGCATCGACTCGAAAATTCTGCTGCGCCGCGTGGCGGAGCTGCTGCGCCGCGAGGGATACGAGATCGGCAACGTGGACTGCACGATCCGGATGCAGCGCCCCAAACTGCGTCCCCATATCGACGCCATGCGCGCGGCGATGGCCGAAGCGATGGGCGTGGAGACGGACCGCGTGTCGGTCAAGGCGACGACGACCGAACGGCTCGGGTTCGAAGGCCGGGAGGAGGGCGTGTCGGTCTCGGCCGTGGCGCTGATCTACCGGGAATAACCGCCCGCCGGAAAACGGACGGACCGCTCCCGGCCGCATGAGCTGCCGGAAACGGTCGCCGAAGGAGGGTCCGCGGTCGCCGCGGAAAAGCAAAGTCCGCTAATAGAACTGCGAAATCGTGCCCGTATATTGCACGGGATTGTACCACGGATTGGTGATCGTCAGGTTCGCCCCGCCCGTGCGCGAGAAGATCTCGAGGGTGAAGGTATAGGTCGAGGCCGAGAAGAGCGAGGTCGAGAAGCTGACCATCCACCCCTCCTGGGTCTGTTCGGTGGTGTAGCCCTGCAGATCGGAAACCGTGTAGTTGATGATCGTGACGTAGTAGGGAGCCACATACCCTTTTATATAAGGCAGGCAGATGTCGGCCGTGCCGTCCCAGATGCCGAGGCTGAACTCGGGATTCATGATCTGGCGCAGGGGCCCCGCCGGCTGGCGCTGCATCGACTGCGGATTGAACTGGAAGTTGCGCGACTGCACGAGCGAATCCATGAACTGTTCGTAGTTGGCGATCCGCTCCGCACGCCGCTTCTCGCGCACTTCGCGGCGCTCCTGTTTCGGAGAGAGCACCTTTTTCTGTCCGATGACGGTGACGGCCGCCGCACACATCAGCAGCCCGAGTACGATGATGACTGTTTTTTTCATAGCACATAAGATTTGTTACGGCTATGAAAGCAAAATCGGGGCCAGCGGAGGCTAAAGACCTAATTTTTCGAGAAATCGGCCCGTATGGCTCTCCGGACAGCGCGCCACCTCGTGCGGCGTGCCGCAGGCGACGATCCGGCCCCCGGCCGCCCCGCCCTCGGGGCCCATGTCGATCAGATGGTCGGCGACCTTGATGACGTCGAGGTTGTGCTCGATGACGATGACCGTGTTGCCGCGGTCCACGAGTTTGTCGAGCACCTCCAGCAGCAGGCGGATGTCCTCGAAATGCAGTCCCGTGGTCGGCTCGTCCAGAATGTAGAGCGTGCGGCCCGTGTCGCGCTTCGAAAGCTCCGAGGCGAGCTTGATGCGCTGGCTTTCGCCGCCCGAAAGGGTCGTACAGGGCTGCCCGAGCGTCAGATAGCCCAACCCCACCTCCTGAATCGCGCGCAACTTCTGGTGGATGGCGGGAATGTTTTCGAAGAATTCCACGGCCATATTGACCGTCATGTTCAGCACGTCGTCGATATTCTTTCCCTTGTACTTCACCTCGAGCGTCTCGCGGTTGTAACGGTGGCCGCCGCACGCCTTGCAGCGTACATAGACGTCCGGCAGGAAATTCATCTCGATCGTCTGCACGCCCGCGCCGCGGCACTCCTCGCAGCGTCCGCCCTTGACGTTGAACGAGAAGCGTCCCGCCTTGAACCCGCGGATCTGGGCGTCAGGGGTCATCTCGAACAGCTTGCGGATATCGGAGAAGACGTTCGAATAGGTCGCCGGATTCGACCGCGGAGAACGTCCGATGGGCGACTGGTCCACGACGACGAGCTTGTCGATATGCTCGATGCCCTCGACCGAATCGTATTCGAGCGGCTGGTCGAAGGAGCGGTAGAGCGCCTTCGAGAGAATCGGCCGCAACGTCTCGTTCACGAGCGTCGATTTGCCCGAACCGCTCACGCCGGTGACGCAGACGAGTTTTCCCAGCGGAAACTCGACCGTGACGTTCTTGAGGTTGTTGCCCCGCGCACCGCGGAGGACGATGCGCCCGCCCGTGTCGGGACGCAGCTGTGCGGGAATCTCGATCCGCCGCCGGCCCGTCAGGTAGTCGGCCGTGACGGTCCCCGACTTCAGGATGTCGTCGAAAGTGCCTGCGGCGACGATTTCGCCGCCCCTGCGGCCCGCGCGGGGGCCGACATCGACGATGAAATCGGCGGCGCGCATCATGTCCTCGTCGTGCTCGACGACGATCACCGAGTTGCCTGCGTCGCGCAGCTCCTCGAGGCTGCGGATCAGCCGCCGGTTGTCGCGCTGGTGCAGCCCGATCGAAGGCTCGTCGAGAATGTAGAGCACATTGACCAGCTTCGAACCGATCTGCGTGGCCAGCCGGATGCGCTGGCTCTCGCCGCCCGAAAGCGAACGCGACGAGCGCGACAGCGACAGGTAGCCCAACCCCACGTCCATCAGAAAGCGCAGCCGCTCGCGGATCTCCTTGACGACTTCCTGCGCGATACGCCACTCCTTCTCGGTCATCCGCTCCCCGATACCGGCCACCCACTCCGAAAAATCGGCGATCGACATGGCCGATACTTCGGCGATATTCTTTCCGTCGATGCGGAACTGCAAGGCCTCCTTCCGCAGGCGCGAGCCGCCGCAGACGGAGCACTTGCGGTAGATGAGGAACTGGTCGCGCCACTTCTGGCCGCGCTTCGAGTCCTCGTCCTCCGTGCGGCCGATGTACTCGGCGACGCCCTCCCACTGCAAGAACTGCCGCCCGCCCGAGGAGCTGAACTCCGAAAGATCGACCGTCAGCGGCTCCGAATCGCCGTACAGCACGGCGTTCAACCCCTCTTCGGAGAAACTCGACACGGGATCGTCGAGCGTGAAGTCATAACGGCGGCCCAGCATCTCCAGCATGGCGAAGAGCAAGTTGTTGCGGTACTTGCCCAGCGGCTCCACGGCCCCTTCGCGCAGCGACAGCCCCGGATCGGGAACGATCTTCTCCAAGTCGAAGACCGCCTCCTCGCCCAGGCCGTTGCAATGGGGACAGGCGCCCTTCGGAGAGTTGAACGAGAAGGTGTGCGGCGCGGGGTCCTCGAAAGCGATGCCCGTCGAAGGACACATCAGGTGGCGCGAATAGAAACGCTGCTGCTCCGTCCCGTAGTCATAGACGGCCATCGTGCCCTTGCCCTGCCGCATGGCCTCGCGGAGCGAGGTCATAAGCCGCTCGGCCGACTCCCCGCCCACGACGAGCCGGTCCACCACCAGGTCGATCGTATGGATCTTGTAGCGGTCCAGCCGCATCCCGGCCGAGATTTCGCGTATCTCGCCGTCGATGCGCGCATAGATGTAACCCTTTCTGGCCAGGGTCTCGAACAGCTCGCGGTAGTGGCCCTTGCGGCCCTTCACCACGGGCGCCATGACGGCGATGCGCCGCCCGGCGAAGCCCGAGAGGATCAGCTCGGCGATCCGCTCGTCGGTGTAGTGCACCATCTCCTCGCCCGTGACGGGCGAATAGGCGCGCGAGGCGCGGGCGTAGAGCAGACGCAGGAAGTCGTTGATCTCGGTGACGGTCCCCACCGTCGAGCGGGGATTCTTGTTGGTCGTCTTCTGTTCGATGGCCACCACGGGGCTCAACCCCGTGATCTTGTCCACGTCGGGGCGCTCCATCGTCCCGACGAACTGCCGGGCGTAGGTCGAAAGGGTCTCCATGTAGCGGCGCTGCCCCTCGGCATAGATCGTATCGAAGGCCAGCGAAGATTTTCCCGAGCCCGAAAGGCCCGTGATGACCACCAGCTTGCGGCGCGGAATCTCGAGGTCCACGTTCTTGAGGTTATGGACCCGGGCGCCGTATATCTTAATCGTGTCTTCCATCGTTCGGCAAAAAGGACGTCCCGGAGGCGCGCTTCATCGGATCGCGGCCGCCGGGCGCGAATCGGGCCGTAAAGATACGACATTCGGAGCGGAAAAACAAAGCCCCGCTATCCGAGAACGAACTCGTCGGCGTCGCGTCCGGCGGGAAACGCCTCCCGGAACTCCCCGGCTGCGGCCGGGTCGAACGCACCCGTCAGCGTGCACGTCTCCGCACCGGCCTCGGCGAGGGTCCGGCCCCAGAAATCGACGAGTGCGGAATCCCCCGCGTAATGCGCCGCCGGATCGCATCCCACGCGGTTCGCGGCGGCGACGAAGCACTGGTTCTCGATGGCGCGTGCAGCGAGCAGCGTCGCCCAGTGGGCGCGGCCCGTCATTTCCGTGAAGGTCGCGGGCAACACGATGAGGTCGGGCTGGGAAAGGCCGCGGAAGAGTTCGGGAAAGCGCAGGTCGAAGCCGAGCGAGAGGCCGACGGAGAAGGACTCGCCGTCCCAGGTCGTCATCCTGAAGGTGACGGGGGACTTGCCGGGTTCGATGTAGATGCGCTCGTCGTAGAGCTCGGTCTTGTTCTGCAAGCGGAAGAGATGGATGCGGTCGTAGCGGGCCGCGATGTTGCCTTCCGGATCGAACACGAGCGAGGACTGCGTGTAGTGGGTGGCGTCCTTTCCCTTGAGCGGAATCGAGCCAGCGACGACCCAGAGGCCGCAGCGCATGGCCGCCATGCGCACGGCATCCTGGATCGGGCCTTCGCCGACGGCTTCGGCAATGCCGAGGTTGGCGGCGTCGCCCGCCATCAGGGCGAAGTTCTCGGGGAGCACGACGAGATCGGCGCCCGAGTCGGCGGAGGCCGAAATGAGGTTGACGGCGTCGAGAACGTTCTGTTCGGGATCAATGCCCGAAATCATCTGGCAGGCGGAAATGCGCATGGTGTCAAAAGAAAGGGATGTTGTGTCCGCACATTGTAGCGGATGCGTTCTAGTCGAAAAGCGGGCGGATGCGCTCGCCGG
>OGQQ01002564.1_pt1 | contig 11505 bp, 11 predicted proteins | sample 1553281 | NCBI WGS metagenome assembly OGQQ01 (sample SAMEA2579937, study PRJEB22360) | human gut metagenome | biome: human gut; feature: human-associated habitat; material: faeces | place: Denmark | collected 2008/2010 | reverse complement strand
GCATGTGGCTGGCCAGCCGCGGCATGGAGGCGATGGACGGCCCGATCAACTTCGGGCAGCGGCGCGACTGGTGGGGCCTGCTGGTCGAGGGGTACGAATTCCAGCCCCTCTACAAGAACCCCTACAACCCGCCCTACTACAAGGAGCTGTTCGAAGGCTACGGGTTCCGGAACTACTTCAACCAGAACAGCTATATCTGGCGGGTGAACGCCTCGGAGGCCAACAAGTCGATCTTCGCCCGCGCCGGGCGGCTCGATGCGAGCTACCACGTCGAGAACATCGACATGAACAACCTCGAGGAGGCCGCCGAGAACTTCCGTGTCATTTACAACAAGGCGTGGGCGCTCTTCTCGGGCGTGAAACCCATGACGCGCGAGGAGGCGCTGGAGATGGTGCGCGAGATGAAGCCGATCATCGACCCGCGGATCATCTTCTTCGCCTATTTCAACGAGGAGCCGATCGGGTTCTTCATCACTGTGCCGGACCTGAACCGCCTGATCGGCAAGTTCAACGGCAAATTCGGCCTTTGGCAGAAGCTGCGCCTGATGTGGGACCTGAAGGTGCGCCGCTCGTGCGACCGCATCTTCGGCATCATCTTCGGCATCGCGCCCGAGTTCCACGGCAAGGGTGTCGAGTCGGCCATCATGGTCAAGTACTACGAGTTCCTCGAGATGACCAAAAACCAGTACAAGTCGATGGAGCTGGCGTGGATCGGCGATTTCAATCCGGTGATGAACCGCATGATCGAGACCTACGTCTGCGCCACGAAGCACAAGATGCACACCACGTACCGCTATCTGTTCGACCGCGAGAAGGAGTTCCGTCGCTGTCCCCGGCTGGGCGTGAAGCGCCGCGAGTAGCGCGTGGCGAAAAAGGGAAACCGAAACCGAAAACCGCATAACTGCTATGAAAACCACCGTATTCACCAAGTACCATATCGCCGCGGGGGCCAGGATGGCCGAATTCGCGGGATACAATATGCCGATCGAATTCACGGGCATCAACGACGAACACATGGCCGTCCGCGGGAAGGCCGGCGTCTTCGACGTGAGCCACATGGGCGAAATCTGGGTCAAGGGACCCCGGGCGCTCGACCTGTTGCAGCGGATCACCACCAACGACGTGGCGAAGCTCTACGACGGGAAGGTGCAGTATTCGTGCATGCCCAACGGCCGCGGCGGCATCGTGGACGATATTCTGGTTTACCGCATCGACGAGCGGACCTACATGCTCTGCGTGAACGCCGCCAATATCGGGAAGGACTGGGCGCATATCTGCGCCGAAGGGGCGAAGATGGGCATGGAGGCCGGCCCGGGCAAGGAGCTTTACAACGCGTCGGACGAGATCTGCCAGCTCGCCGTGCAGGGACCGCTGGCGATGAAGATCGTGCAGCGGATGTGCGACGAGCCGGTGGAGGAGATGGAGTATTACACCTTCCGGAAGATGCGGGTGGCCGGGTGCGACGCCATCCTTTCGATCACGGGCTACACGGGCGCGGGCGGCTGCGAGATCTATGCGGCCAACGAAGACGGCGACAGGCTGTGGGAGGCGCTGTGGAAGGCCGGCGGGGAGTACGGCCTGCAAAATATCGGCCTCGGAGCGCGCGACACGCTGCGGCTGGAGAAGGGTTTTTGCCTCTACGGCAACGACATCGACGACACGACGTCGCCGATCGAGGCCGGGCTGGGGTGGATCACCAAGTTCGCCGAGGGCAAGGAGTTCATCGACCGTGCGCTGATGGAGCGCCAGAAGGCCGAAGGCCCCGTGCGCCGGCTCGTGGGACTGAAGATGGTCGAGCGCGGCATTCCGCGTCACGGCTACCCGATCGCCGCGCCGGACGGTACGGAGATCGGCCGCGTGACCTCGGGCACGATGTCCCCCTGCCTGAAACAGGGCGTGGCGCTGGGCTACGTGCAGACGGCCTATGCCAAACCCGGCACGCAGATCGCTGTGGTGATCCGCGAGAAGTGCGTGAAGGCCGAGGTGGTGAAGCTCCCGTTCGTGTAACGGAGCCGCGCCGGAGAGAAAAAAATGGATAACCTATACCGGAATAGTTTCATGAAAGCGAAATACCTCGGACTCGAACTTGCGAGTCCCGTCATCGTCAGCAGCTCGCCCTATACGGCCAGCGTACAGAACATCGAGCGGTGCGTCCGTGAGGGCGCGGGAGCCGTGGTGCTGAAGTCGATCTTCGAAGAGCAGATTCTCCGCGAGGCGGCCTCGCTGGACAGGATGGAGGGCTACGGCGATGCCGGCGAGTACCTCGAACGTTACCTCGGCGACGCCTACAAGGGCGAGTTCCTGCAACTCGTGCAGGGCGCGGCCGCGACGGGCGTCCCGGCGATCGCCAGCATCAACTGCATCGGCGCGGGCGACGCGTGGATCGAATACGCCGAGGCCATGCAGGCTGCGGGCGCCGCGGCGCTGGAACTGAATGTCTTCCTGCTGCCTACCGACCGCCATGCGGGGGCGCAGGAGCTCGAACAGGCCTATGCCGACATCGTGCGGAAGGTCGCTGCGGCGGTGACGGTCCCCGTGTCGGTCAAGCTGCCGATGCGTCTGACGAACGTGCTGTCGGTGGGCGATGCGCTGCTGGCCCGCGGAGCGCGCGGCGTGGTGCTCTACAACCGCTTCTTCGAACCGGATATCGACGTGGAGAAGATGTGTTTCGTCGCGGGCGATCCGTTCAGCGAACCGTCGGAGCTGCGCAACGTGCTGCGCAGCACGGCGTTGTGTTCCCATGCGCTGCCGCAGCTCGACGTGGCCGTTTCGACGGGCGTGCACGACGGCGAGGCTGCCGTGAAGGCGCTGCTGTGCGGCGCTTCGGCGGTGCAGGTCTGCACGGCGATCCACCGTTACGGCTACGAGGCGATTTCGCGGATCGGCCGTTTCATCGACGAGTGGGCCGGTCGTCAGGGCTTCGCCTCGCTCGACGAGTTCCGCGGGCGGATGGACTACGGGTCGGCCGAAGGCGACCATTACCAGCGCGTGCAGTACATGAAGTATTTTCCCCACGGAGTGGAGTGACGGTTTCGGGACCGGCGCGGCGTCCTCGTGATTCGGGGATGTCCGGTCGGTCCGGCTTTCCGGCGAAGGATGGCGGGCGGCGGTGCCGCGAAGCGATCCTTCGCCGGATTTTTCGTATCCGGGCCGTCGGTTGCGGAGGCTACCGTGCCTCCGCCGCCTCTCCGGCTTCGGTCCGGTCGGGGGTTCCGCCTGCGGGGCCGGATGTCTCGGCGTCGAAGATTGCGTCGAAGAGGCGGCGCAGCCGCTCCCCGTCGCGGATTGCCTCCCGCAGCTCCGCGAGCCGCCGGGCATTGTCCGATTCGGGCAGCCAGAGGCGGAGATAGCCTCCTTCGGCGTATTTGCGCTGGAGGTGTTCCCGGCAGCGGGCGAAGTGCTCCTCGCGCGTCAGCGCCGGGCAGTGCGCCAGCCCGTACTGCACCGTGCGGCGGAGAATCGTTTGCGTGTCGATGCAGCGGTCGGCTTCGGCGACGATGCGGCCGTAGATCGAACGGGGCGCGTGTCCGGACGAGGCGCGGTGGTCCTCGACGGCCTCGCGCATCGTCGCGATCCGCTCGCTGTCGAAGCGGCGGCGCAGTTCGGCGTCTTCGGCCAGGATGCGTCCGGCATCGATGTGGTGGCGTTCGCGGCCGAAGGCGAGCCCCGTGTCGTGGTAGGCGGCTATGACATAGACCATGTCGGGGTCCACGTCGTAGCGGCGGGCCAGCGCGAGGCTCCGGTCGATGACCGAGCGGACGTGGTCCGTGGAGTGCGCGCGGTCGAAATGCGCGTAGCGGGGGATGATTTCGGCCTCGACGTAGGCCTCGAGGCTGGGGTCGATTTCTTTCATGGAACGAAGATATGCAAATTTTTCGTACTTTTGCCGAAAATCGGGCACGGAGAAGATGAAGACGCAAGCCGAACTGAAGGCGATCGCACGGTTCGTCGCGGAGTACGCCACCCGTCTCATGGGGTCGGGCGTGCATACCTCGCGCGTGGTGCGCAACACCAAGCGGCTGGGCGAGGCGCTCGGAGTGCGGGTGATCGTCTCTGCATTCCAGAAGGTCGTGAATTTTTCGGTGGTGGACGACGAGAGCGGCGAGGTGTGCACCGAGGCCGCGGACATTCCGCCGCTGCCGATCAGTTTCGAGCTCAACGCCGAGCTGAGCGCCCTGAGCTGGGAGGCCTACGACGAGCGCCTGCCGCTCGGGGAGATCGAACGCCGCTACCGGGAGATCGTCGCCCGGCCGCGCCTCGATCCGATCTTCACGCTCGTACTCGTCGGGCTGGCCAACGCATCGTTCTGCCGGCTGTTCGGCGGCGACTGGTTCGCCGTGAGCATCGTCTTCACGGCGACGCTCATCGGCTTTTTCCTCAAGCAGGGAATGCAGGCGCGCGGCTTCAACCACTACGTGATCTTCATCGCCTCGGCGTTCGTCGCCTCGATGTACGCTTCGGTGGCGCTCACGTTCGACACCACGTCGGACGTCGCCATCGCCACGAGCGTCCTGTTCCTCATTCCCGGCGTGCCGCTCATCAACGGCGTGATCGACATTGTCGAGGGGCACATCCTGAACGGCATCGCCCGCCTCACGTCGGCGCTGATGCTCATCGTCTGCATCGCCATCGGTCTCTCCGGGACGCTGATGATCGTAAAATCCGCTCTGCTATGATCGCGTTCGACATGCTCTCCGACGGACTGTTCGCCGCCGTGGCCGCCATCGGTTTCGGGGCGATTTCCGACCCGCCGATGCGGGCCTTCCCGGTCATCGCCCTGCTGGCCGCCGTCGGGCACGCCCTGCGTTTCGCGCTGATGCAGTGGGGCGTGGACATCGCTTCGGCATCGTTGTGCGCCTCGGTGACGATCGGCGTGGGCAGCCTGCTGCTGGGCGGCCGCATCCGCTGCCCGATGACGGTCCTGTTCATTCCGGCGCTGCTGCCGATGATTCCCGGCATGTACGCCTACAAGACGATCTTTTCGATGATTATGTTCATGCAGCATCTCGACGATCCCGTGCTGGGGTCGGAGTACATGCAGGCCATCGTCCGCAACGGGTTCGTGACCTTCAGCGTGATCTTCATGCTCGCGGCGGGGGCCGCGGCGCCGATTTTCCTGTTCAACAAGCGCGCGCATTCGCTGACGCGCGCCAAAAAGCGAGTTTCGAAATGACGAGCGAGGTTTTCTGGCAGACGATTGCGGACTACAACCGCGTGACGTGGCCCGTGCAGGCGCTGCTGATTGCGGCAGGGGCGTTGCTTACGCGGCGGCTCTACCGGCGGCCGACGCCGGGAACGAAGGTGGCGATGAAACTCTATCTGGCGCTGCTGAACGCCTGGATCGCCGTGGCGTACTACCTCGTCGCCTGCGACGCGCGGGCCTACAACGGCGTGATGGCGCTGTTCTGGGGCGTGATGGCCGCCGTCTGGATCTACGACGCGGCGGTGGGGTACACCTCCTTCGAGCGGACGCGGCGGCACGACCGCTTCGCGTTCGTCCTCCTGGCCCTGCCCTTCGTCTATCCGCTCCTCTCGCTGCTCCGGGGGCTGGAGTTTCCGATGATGACCTCGCCCGTCATGCCCTGTTCGGTGGCGGTGTTCACGATCGGCCTGCTGCTCGCCTTCCCGAAGCGGGTGAATCTCTTCGTGATACTCTTCCTCTGCCATTGGGCGCTGGTGGGGTTTCCGAAGATCTACTTTTTCGGCATTCCCGAGGACCTGCTCCTCTCCGGCGCGCTGGTTCCGGCGCTCTACCTCTTTTTCAAGGAGTATATCGACGTCAATTTCCGCAGCGATACGAAACCCGATCTGCGGGTGATGAACCTGCTGCTGCTGGCCGTGTGCACGGCACTCGGGGTTTTCTTTACGGCGACCATCTGGCAGCAGCTCTCGGCTCTGTTCTGAACGGAGCGGTTTCGGGCATCGGAGAACGGGGAAAACGGACCGGTGCGGTGTCGTCGGTTCGCCCGCCGACCGGTTTCCCCGGGGCGTCCTTGCCCGGAACGTATCCGTCGGAGGCTCTGCGAAATTTTCCCGGAACATACGTTTCGGTATATTCTCCGTGATGTGATTCCTCCGGGGATTTCCGGCAAGACGCTCCTTGTGGGCCGATTCCGTCCGACGCACTTTCGCACTTTTCCCGGCCGGGAGTGGCTGTGCGGCCGGAGTGGCTCCGCTTGTGCAGCCCTGTACGGAAAGATCTTCCGGCGGTCGCTCGTTGCGAGGCCGCCGCTGCGAATGCCCGGAAATAAAAATCCCTCCTTTGGAAAAAGGAGGGATCGGGATACCGCATTGCCGGGGAGCCGGATCGTCCGGCCGTTTCCGGTTCTTCGGTGCTATTTCGCGTAGGCTACGGCCCGGGTTTCGCGGATCACGGTGATCTTCACCTGTCCCGGGTAGGTCATTTCGTCCTGGATCTTCTTGGCGATGTCGTGCGACAGTCCCTCCGACTCCTGATCCGAGAGCTTGTCCGCGCCGACGATCACGCGCAGTTCGCGGCCGGCCTGGATGGCGTAGGTCTTCAGCACGCCGGGATACGAGAGAGCGATGTCCTCCATCTCCTTCAGACGCTTGATGTAGCTCTCCACCACTTCGCGGCGTGCTCCGGGGCGCGCTCCCGAGATGGCGTCGCAGACCTGGATGATAGGGGCGATGAGCGAGGTCATCTCCACCTCGTCGTGGTGCGCGCCGATGGCGTTGCAGACCTCGGGCTTCTCCTTGTACTTCTCGGCCAGCTTCATGCCGATGATTGCGTGCGGCAGTTCCGGTTCGTCGTCGGGCACCTTGCCGATGTCGTGCAGCAGTCCCGCACGGCGGGCGATCTTGGGGTTGAGGCCCAGCTCGGCGGCCATGATGCCTGCGAGGTTCGCCGTCTCCCGGGCGTGTTGCAGAAGGTTCTGGCCGTAGGAGGAGCGGTATTTCATCTTTCCGATCATGCGGATCAGTTCGGGGTGCAGGCCGTGGATGCCCAAGTCGATCGCCGTGCGTTTGCCGACCTCGACGATCTCCTCCTCGATCTGTTTCTGGACCTTCGACACCACCTCCTCGATGCGTGCGGGATGGATGCGGCCGTCGGTCACGAGCTGGTGCAGGGCCAGCCGGGCGATTTCGCGGCGCACGGGATCGAAGCCCGAGAGGATGATCGCCTCGGGGGTGTCGTCCACGATGATCTCGATGCCCGTGGCGGCCTCGAGGGCGCGGATGTTGCGGCCTTCGCGGCCGATGATGCGGCCCTTGACTTCGTCGCTCTCGATGTTGAAGACCGTCACGGCGTTCTCGATGGCCGTCTCCGTGGCTACGCGCTGGATCGACGCCACGATGATCCGTTTGGCCTCCTTCGTGGCGGTCATCTTCGCCTCTTCGATCGTCTCGTTGATGTAGGCGGCGGCTTCGGTCTTGGCCTCGGCCTTCATGTTCTCGACGAGGATGTTCTTGGCGTCTTCCGAACTCATGCCCGAAATCTGCTCCAGACGCACGTTCTGTTCGCGTTTCATCTGGTCGATCTCCTCCTTCTTGTGTTCGAGGATCTGCAACTGATTCTGCATCTGCTCCTTCAGCCGCTCGTTCTCGCGGAGCCGGTTCTCCAGGTCGCGTTCCTTGTTTTGCAGGTTCTGTTCGATCTGCTTGGCCCGCTGTTCGCTCTGGGCGATCTTCTGGTTGCGTTCATTGACCTGGCGGTCGTACTCGCTCTTGAGCTGTATGAACTTCTCTTTCGCCTGTAGGATGCGCTCCTTCTTGATCATCTCGCCTTCGGCCTCGGCCTCCTTGATGGCGGTCTCCCGGCGCTTGCGGATCGACGTCTTGACCACGAGGTTCGTTACGACCGCGTAGATTGCGACGGAGACCACGGCAGAGATGCAGGCTGTCAAAATGATATCCATTTGGTCTTTGCGTGTTTTTTGTTATTAATAGGGTTTATTCATGGTCATAAAAAAACCGCATAGGATTCCTTATTCTTGTTTGACGAATCTGCAAGATTGTCATGTGTGGAGGCTCCGACAATCGCAATCTTCCAACGGTGCGCCGCAGCGCACTCCCCCGAAGGGTGATAAGGCCTGATTTTGAAGCGCCGCGAGTTACCCCAATATAAAAAGTGTTCAGTTTCGCAAAGCTTTAAGGAATCTATGCGGGTAGATTATTCCTTTATTGTATGTAAAAGAACCTTCGTCTCTTTCTTCTTTTCCGCCTTTCCGCTTTTCGCTGCGGAGGAGGGCCGGGGCGCTTACCGTGTCGGGTCGTTGAGGTAGGCGTCGATTTCGGCCCCGACCGCCTCGAGCCGCCGGAGGTCTTCGTTGTCCAACTCGCGGCTCTGCCTCATCCCGACGTTCGCGATGGCGAATTTCAATGCGGCCATCGACAGGTAATCCTGGTCGGTCCAGTTGCGGATATTCTGTTGTTTTATCAGTGCGAGGTATTGGTTCACCTCCCGTTCGGCCAGCCGGTACATCTCCTCTTTCCCGCTCTCGATCTGGAACGGATAGCTCTTCCCCGCTATCTTGAGAGTGATCGCCTGCTTCGCCATTTTTTCGTCCGTTTCGTTTTTCTGCCTTCCTCCGTGCGCCTATTCGGCCGTCCGCGTCTCCGGGGCCGACGATGCGTCGAACGGCTGTTCCGCCAGCGCGATGCACTTGTCCACCTCCCGCATAAGACGGTTTACGCGTGCCCGTGCCTTCTCCCGGTTTCGGGATCCTCCCGCAAGCCCTTCGGCCAGTTGCATCCGCGCCAGTTCGGCGTCCAGTTCCCGGACCCGCTCTTCGAGCGAGCGCTTCTCGGCCCGCAGCGCGTCCCGCTGCGCCGTCAGCGACGCACACAACTCCGACACCCGCCGGTGGTCGTCCATGAGCTGCCGCACGCGGCCTTCGATATTTGAGATCACGCCTTTGTCAGCCATCGGAGTGCGGAAAGAATCCTTTTTACATTTCAAAGGTACGAACAAAAACGGAAAAACGCAAATATTATTTTACGTTCCGCAATCCCTCCGGTTTCGGACGTCTCCGCCGGCTTCGTCGCCGGGCTTCGGATGCGGCGTCTCCGGCCTGCGACCGCGGGGAATGGCTTACCGGCTTGTTTCGCCGTAGAGATCGTAGTCGGCCGCCGAGGTGATCCGCACGTCGTAGAACCGGCCGCGCAGGAGCCGCCGGTCCGCTGCCGGGATGAGGATCTCCTGGTCCACCTCGGGCGAGTCGTACTGCGTGCGGCCCACGTAGAAGTCGCCCTGCCGCGAGTCGATGATGACGCGTTCGACGCGCTCCTGTTTCACGGCTTCGGGCACGTCGTCGCGCAGTTCCTGGGCCGAATAGGTCCCCTCCTCCTCCGAGTAGGCGAAGACGCCGAGACGTTCGAAGCGCACCTCGCGGACGAAATCGAGCAGTTGGGCGAAGTCGTCCTCCGTCTCGCCGGGGTAGCCCACGAGTAGCGTCGTGCGCAGCGCGAGGTCGGGGACCGCCTCCCGCAGGCGGCGGATCAGCTCCATCGCCTCGGCCTTCGTGTGGCGCCGCCGCATCGACCGGAGTTGCGCGTCGGAGATGTGCTGGAACGGGATGTCGAGGTATTTGCAGATTTTCGGCTCCGAAGCCATCGTGTCGATCACGTCGGCGGGGAATGCCGCGGGGTAGGCGTAGTGGAGGCGTATCCACTCGATGCCGTCGATGCGGCAGAGCCGTTGCAGCAGTTCGCCGAGCGCGCGCCGTCCGTAGAGGTCTATTCCGTAGTAGGTCGTGTCCTGGGCGATGACCATGAGTTCGCGGACCCCCTGTGCCGCGAGTTTGCGGGCCTCCTCCTCCAGCTCCTCCATCGGCACGGAACGGTGTTCGCCGCGGATGAGGGGGATGGCGCAGTAGCCGCACTTCCAGTTGCAGCCTTCGGCGATCTTCAGGTAGGCGTAGTGCTTCGGGGTCGTCAGGCGGCGTTCGGTGGCCAGTTCCGGGTCTCCGGCGGCGCCCAGCGCCCGCACGATGCCGTCCCACGTGCGGGCCCCGAAATATTCGTCCACCTCGGGAATCTCCTGCCGCAGCTCGTCGGCGTAGCGCTCCGAGAGGCAGCCCACGACGAAGAGCCGTTCGATGCGCCCGGCCTGCTTGGCCGCCGCCGCGCGCAGGATCATGTCGATCGACTCCTGCTTGGCGTCGCCGATGAAGCCGCAGGTGTTGATGACCACCGTCTTGGCGTCGGTGCGGTCGCTGTCGTGCACGACGGAGTAGCCCGCCGCGGCGAGGCGCGCCATGAGGTGCTCCGAATCCACGGTGTTCTTCGAACAGCCGAGCGTGATGACGTTAATTTTCCGCATCGCCGAAGAGTGCATTGACGAATTCGCGGCGGTCGAAGATCCGCAGCTGGTCGATTCCCTCGCCGATGCCGATGTAGCGGACCGGGATGCGGAACTGGTCGCTGATGCCGATCACGACGCCGCCTTTGGCCGTGCCGTCGAGCTTGGTGATTGTGAGCGAGGTGACCTGCGTGGCCTGCGTGAACTGACGCGCCTGCTCGAAGGCGTTTTGTCCCGTGGAGCCGTCCAGCACGAGCATCACCTCGTGCGGCGCGCCGGGAATCACTTTGCCCATGACGTTGCGGATTTTCGTCAGCTCGTTCATCAGGCCCACCTTGTTGTGCAGGCGTCCGGCGGTGTCGATCAGCACCACGTCGGCTCCGTTGGCCTTGGCCGAGGTCAGCGTGTCGAACGCCACCGATGCGGGGTCGGACCCCATCTGCTGGCGGATCATCGTCGCTCCGGCGCGGTCGGCCCACACCTGCAACTGGTCGATGGCCGCGGCGCGGAAGGTGTCGGCGGCGCCCAAAATCACGGACTTGCCCTCCCCCTTCAAGCGGGAGGCCAGCTTGCCGATGGTGGTGGTCTTGCCCACGCCGTTGACGCCAATCACCAAGATGATGGAGGGCTTGGTGGAGATGTGCAGCGCGTTGTCCCCTTGCAGCATGTCAGAGACAATGGCCTTCAGCTCCCCCATGATAAGGCTGGGGTCGGTGATGCCCTTCTCCTTGATGCGCTGGCGCAGCCTGTCGCAGATAAAGCCCGCGGTGTTCACGCCCACGTCGCCCATCACCAGCAGCTCCTCCAGCTCCTCAAAGAGCTCCTCGTCTATTTTGGTAAAGGAGTTGACCATCTGGGTAATCTGCCCGCTGATGTTGTCCCGGGTCTTTTTCAAGCCCTCCCGGATCTTATCAAAAAAGCCCATTCAGGCACCTCTTTTCCGAATTTATGTTGTTATACCCAGTTTTTCCTGCGCTTCGTGTGCGTGCAGTGCCAAGAGTTTCGAAATGCCCTGGTCCTGCATCGTCACGCCGTAGAGCATATCAGCTTCTTCCATCGTGCCGCGACGGTGCGTGATGACGATGAACTGTGTCTTTTGATTCATGCGGCGCAGGTAATTTGCAAAGCGCACGACATTTACGTCATCCAGCGCAGCTTCAATCTCGTCGAGCATACAGAACGACGGTGGATTCACGCGCATGATCGCAAAGTAAAGCGAAATTGCCACAAGCGCCTTTTCG
>OGQQ01002558.1_pt1 | contig 11519 bp, 10 predicted proteins | sample 1553281 | NCBI WGS metagenome assembly OGQQ01 (sample SAMEA2579937, study PRJEB22360) | human gut metagenome | biome: human gut; feature: human-associated habitat; material: faeces | place: Denmark | collected 2008/2010 | reverse complement strand
AACGGAACCGGGCCCCAGCCGTCTTCATGACGAAAACAAGACACCACCACGGGGACTTGCACAAAGCTCTTTTGAGGAGACTCTTAGAAAAATGCCCAAGCGTAAACAAATATTTGAATGCACACAGCTGAGAGTACATTTTTGAACGTTTTTGCAGTTCTTTGAGGAAAATGCGTTTTTGCCAACCTTGTTTTTAATCTTTTTTGAATTGGTTTAATTATATGGAGCTTTTCGGGAATTTCGTTGCAAATGTGAAAAATAACGATGCATATTAGTCATATTCACCCGTCTATGGGAAATGAAATACTTAAAAGCATTCTGCAAGGATAGAAGAGGGTAAATGGCGAGCAATATTAATCGAAAGTGCTTACACGCCAGTAGCGGCTTTTATTTAGCAAATGCAATAAATCAGAAGCCGATTCGCGTGGCTCAGATTGTCGGCAAGATGGTTGGTGGCGGTGTTGAGTCCGTAGTGATGAACTACTACCGTCACATCGACCGTAGTAAAGTGCAGTTTGATTTCCTTGTCGACGAGGATTCCACGCGTGTTCCTGAAGAGGAAATTACTTCTTTAGGTGGTCGTGTATTCCGTATACCACCGTACCAGCATCCGATTCGTTACCGCCGTGAGCTGATTCGTCTGATGCGTGAGCAGCAGTGGTCGATTGTGCACAGCAACATCAATACATTGAGCGTGTTCCCGCTATCAGCGGCGAAAAAAGCTGGAGTGCCTGTTCGTATTGCGCATTCTCATTCGACCATGGGCAAAGGCGAGTTCGCAAAGAATGCGATGAAGCTTGCGTTGCGTCCATTCGCCAATGTATATCCGACGGTTCGTTTTGCCTGCAGCCACTATGCGGGAGAATGGCTGTTTGGTAAAAATGCTGATTTTACGGTGATTCCCAATGCTATCGAATTGGATAAATTCCGCTTTGATGCTGGCACGCGCCAAGAGACTCGCAAAGAACTTGGCATTGCTGATGATACGTTTCTGATTGGTCATGTTGGTCGTTTCATGCCGCAGAAGAATCAGATATTCCTGGTCGATGTCCTTGCGAATTTGCTTCCTCAACGACCAAATACCATACTTGCCTTTGTCGGTGATGGTCCGGACAGGCCAGCTGTCCAGCAACATGCCGAAAAGCTTGGCATTGCGGATCATGTGCTGTTTCTCGGTCAACGTTCTGACGTGAATCGCCTATATCAGGCATTCGATGTGTTTTGTCTTCCCAGTCTTTATGAGGGTTTGGGGATAGTTGGTGTTGAGGCACAACGTGCTGGCCTCCCCTGCTTGTTTGCAGATACAATCACACGAGAGGTTGATGTAACAGGCACATCCAGATTCATCACGATAGGAAAAACTGCTGATTGGACTTCTTTTCTAAAGGATGTACTAATTGGTTATCGGATGAATGTCGATAAAAGGATGTTCCAGAATTATGACATATGTGAGCAATCCAAAAAGATTGTCTCTCTGTATGATCAATGTGTTGAATGTGGTTTATAGGAAAAGGAAAAATGACGGCTCAGAATAGCGAACAGCAGGGTTCAAGGTCAAAAGAAATAGTAGTTGTTGGGCATAAACCGTTTACCGTGCCAAAAGATTCAATGTATCTTGGGATGCAGGTTGGCTATGGTGAGGATATTCCTTCTCTAAAAAGAGATAACACGGGCGATAATATCGCATATAAAAATGATTCCTATTGCGAATTAACAGCTCAATATTGGCTATGGAAAAATTCAGATGCATCAATTAAAGGATTAGTGCATTATAGACGTATTTTAGGTACCCCCGGAAGCCGAGCAATTCCTTTTGAGTCAATTGACAAGCGTCGGGGAAAGGCACTTTCCAGCGATGATGTGGATCAATTGCTTAGTCAGTATGACATTATCCTCCCGAAAGCGCATGATTACATTACGGAAACAGCTCTTCAACACTATGAACGAGCTCATGTTTCTGGCGAAGGCTTTGAAATAATCCGCCAATATCTCAAAGAGAATTATCCTGAATATGTAGATGCATTCGAATATGTGCTAAATGCAAAAAAGACTCATCTTCTGAATATTCTTATAACAAATAGCAAATTATTTGATCGTTATTCAGAATGGCTATTTGATGTCTTAAAAGAAGTGGAAGATAAGATAGATATTAGCAAATACTCTCCTACTGAAAAGAGGGTCTTTGGCTATCTAAGTGAACTACTTTTAGATGTGTGGATTCGAACGAATCATTTTAGCTATATTGAGGTTCCTGTACTTTTTCTGCAAAGGCAGAATCTTCCTAAGCGATATTTCTTTAGTGCGCTAAAAAAAATGGGATTTATCAATCCGGCACGTGATGAGAGAAAGGGGATGATGGTTACTAGTGATAAACATGAATAGTATCAGTTTTAGCTTTGCGAAAATTCTCAAACACTTGCCAAAAATGGAACATTTGGCTCGTAGATATAATATGCGTAGGCATGAAAAGCTTATGCAACGTATTGAGGCCAATGCTTTACAAGCATCTGAGCTTTCTTCAGTTGCTGGGGAAAACTCCGCGAATAATGGGCCGATATGGGTATTTTGGTGGCAGGGCATTGATAATGCGCCGTCTAGAGTGAAAGCATGCATTTCTTCAATTCGTCGCAATTCGAATGGGCGCCAGGTAATTGTAATTACTCAGTCCAATGTGCATGAATATACCAACTTGCCTGATTATATTTTCGATAAGCTAACTAGTGGAAATATCACACTTACTCATTTCTCGGATATCCTTCGCTTCAATCTTTTGCACTTGCACGGTGGGATATGGATGGACGCCACTTTATACGTGGCGAAACCGCTGACTTCAATTCGATATTCAGGTTCTTTTTTCACGTGCAGCGGGTATCCTGATCCAACTTTTTTCAATGTTTCTGATGGCAAATGGACAGGCTTCTTCATCGGAGGATGTAAGAATGAGTCTTTATTTGCATTTATGAATCAATTTTTCTTGGATTATTGGAAGAACAATGACCAACTTATTGATTATTTTTTAATCGATTATGCATTGGAATATGCTTATGACCATGAGATTGGTTCATTACGGTCTTGGTGCGAGAATGAGCGAGGTCAGGATAATCCCGCGCTTTTTGAGCTCGCTCCTATCGTAAGTGAACCATTTGATGAGGAGAAATGGCTCGAACTGACAGAAAAGACGGATGTTTTTAAACTGTCTTGGAAGAAGCCAGCATCTTATCCGGATGGATCTTTTGGGGATTACCTCATCAGTAGTGAGAATACAGATGAATCCGGAAGGATTACACAATGAATCGTCTTGGCTTAGTCATTCCCGCTTATAATGTGGCGCCAGCGTTGCGAGGGTTGCTTGAACAGATTAGTGCCCAGCTCACCGATGGAGTTCAGGTTGTTGTTGTGGATGATGGATCTGCAGATAATACCTTAGCTGTAGCTAGGCAATTCGAATCTGATTCGATTAAAGTCCTGCATCAGGATAACGGAGGTGTGGGTTCAGCTCGTAACCGAGGCATTGAAGAGTGCGATGCTGAATACATCTGGTTTGTCGATGCCGATGATGGAATTATGCCTGGTGCCATAGCTACATTGCTCGCAACGATTGACCGAGAACCAAGCGATTGTTACCTTTTCGGATTAATTAAGCAAAGGAAGCAGTTCAAAGAGCAGATTGTCAATAGTGAATCCTCTCGGTATGACGGCACTCAAACAATAGCTGATAATTTTGACAGGTTGTTTAGTGAGAATCTCTTGAATCCGCTTTGGAACAAAGTGTTCAATAAGGACATTATTGAGCGTGCAGAAATAAGATTTTCCACCATACCTTCAGGTGAGGATGCAGAATTTATATTGCGTTTCCTGTCAGAAGCGGAAAGTCTGTATGTAATGACTGATGTCCTATATCTATATAAGTTATTGTCGGATACATCTTCGGCTCATGTCGCTCATCCAAGTTTTATTTCTGATCATGCTCAAATGTTTGCTGCATTGATGGATTATTGTCAAAAGACCGGAGCGAAGGCTGCATCTATTAAAGCCCGCTGGGCTGCCGAGACTACAATGGGATTTCGGCGGAATATCTATAACGGGCTCAAAAAGCCTAAGACTTATTATGCCTTCTCCAAAGCTGCGCGTAAGCGGCAGACTGATATGGATAATCTACTATCTACGCTTGGGGATTATTCGAAGATTGGAGGGGTGCGTGGACTGATACAGCGTTTTTATTTTTTCTCATTTTTATTTATTAAGTTTCGCTCTTTTCGCGACTAAAGATCAGGGAAGTGACTAATGGTAGATATTTGTGTGGAATCCAAACTGTTGTTACACGGTATCTAATTTTTAAGTTAGCGTTTATATCAAATGCGGATAACAATTACTGATTGAGCTTTTAGAGAAAAGGGGACAGTTTGTTTGCTTTAAGCTATTTGACAGTGACCTTGGTTACTCTTGTAATGATTTCTTTGTCCTCTTCGAGAAGAAAACGGTTAACAGTTTTAGTTTTTTCTGCCCTGTTTTTTGGCCTTATAGGTTTTATGATGGTTCCAAAAACGACTGTCTTTGTTGATACAGTTCGCTTTTTCAACACATTAGATGAAACCAGGACTTTTGCTGTCACTGATAAGGCAGAGGCTTGGCATTACCTGATGAATGTGCGTGGGTATAATTCCGTGCCTGTTATTGGACTAATTATATTTCTGATATCTTTGCAGCCGGAAAATGGATGGCTTACCTTTTTAGCTGCTACCGTCGATGTTGGTGCTGGTCTTTACATTTGTTTTAAACAGTCAAATAATGGAAAAAATAAAAAAACTTTAGTCTTGTGTGTTTTTCTTTTTCTTTCCTTGTTTAATTTTAACGCTGGAGTCACTGGAATCAGAAACTACATGGCCGGATTCGCGGCGATATGCATAGTGTATAAATTTTCTGATGAGTTTAATGCTATAACGCTTCCATTTTTTCTTTTATTAATTCTTATTCACCCTTTTGTATCTATTATATTACTTATATATTTGTTTGCAGGTATGTATAGAAGGCATAATTTTATATACGCTATATGCTGTGCCCTCCTTCTTTTGCAACATTATATACAGGCATCGGTTTTCAATATATTTTCTAAATTATCTTATATTCCTTTTTTTGCATCATTATCTTATAAGTCAACCCAATATTTTGGGGATGGCGCTTACATCACTGTTTCATCTTCTTTTTCAAGAGTGCGAAGTATCCTGCTTTTTTGCTTTTATTTCTTTATTCTCGTCTATGGGATTCGAAGAAAAGTAAATCTACCAAAACGATATATAGGCTTTGCCATAATGATGGGTTGTTTTACTTTGGGGGCATTTATGGATCAAGCACTCTTTTCTCGATGTACCTCAATGCTTATGCTCTCAGTTTTGCCTTTCATCTGCGAGATTGTTAAAAAAAACATTGACCGTGCTACTGCTCTTCCTATTCCGCTGTCGATTTCTGCGGCTGTTGCATTGATTGTTTTTGCTGATAATCTTCGTGCAGGGATACGTTTTGAAGATATACATATGAGTTGGTATTCGTTATGTATATTGATTGTTTTAATACTATCGATGATTGTTTTTTTGAATTTAGAAGGACATAAGGAGCATCAACGTTGAAACATGCTTTTTTGATAGAAGCACATACTAATTGGGGACAGCTGAAGACTCTGATTTCACTATTGGATGACTCACGCAATTCTATATATGTCCATATTGACGCAAGATCTCGTGATTTTATGCCATCTGAATTTGGAGGAATTACAAAAAAAGCGTCCCTGAAATTTGTTCCAAGATTGAAGGTTACTTGGGGAGGCAGTAATCAAATTAGTTGCGAAATGCTTCTATTGAGGGAAGCTCTCTCGAGTAACAGTGATTACTATCATCTGTTGTCTGGAATGGACCTGCCGTTGCATGGCATGGACTATATAGATGACTTTTTTGCTAAAAATCAAGGAAAAGAGTTTATCCACTTCACTGAGATTGGAAATGAGATGAGTTCGCGTACCAAGCAGAGGATATCGATATGGCATCCTCTGCAGAATATGTTGGGAAGACGGTGTAAGTGGACCGAACGGATTCTTAATCGAATTGAACTAGCTGCCGGAATTAATCGGCTTAGAAAAGTGTCTCTCGTATTAGGCAAGGGGGCACAATGGTTTAGTATTACTCACGACTTCGCTCAGTATGTTGTGGATAATTGGCCGCGATATAAAAAGATATTTGATTCCTCGTTCTGTGCCGATGAAATGTTCATGCAGACCATGATCCTGAATTCACCTTATCGAGAAAAGATAAATCATCCTCAACCCGATGACGACTATGCAGCCATTATGCGGCTTATCGAATGGGATCAAGGGGATTTGAAAGCATTTACGGAACGCGATTTTGCGAAGCTATCAACTTCTCCGATGCTTTTTGCAAGAAAGTTCGACGAAAAGATAGATAAAAAAATTATTGAAATGATTGCTGACAGATGTGCCTAATTATATGCTGATAGATGCATAGAAGGTTTTAGTTTTTCCTGTTACAGGCCTAGAACTTTTATGAGAACTTGGTTTGTGGGTAGGAGATATTGAATGCGCTTATTGATTCTATGTTGAAGAAGCATAGATAATTTCTATTATTAGGAGGTTCTTGTGGTTAAAACTATTTTTGTGGATTGTTACTTGGCTCATAACCTTGGCGATGATTTATTTCTTTACACATTACTTGCTAGATATCCAGAGACACATTTTGTGATAATTGCTGATAATAGTTATTCCGATTTAGTAGATCAATTTGGCAATGTTGATATATTTGTTGTTGACATGCCTTCGAAGCAAAATGGACTAGTCGCATGGTGGAAGAGTTATTGCTCGTTTATAAATAGACGAAGTATGCTTGTGCATAATGCGGATGCCATGGTGACTATTGGCGGATCCTTGTATATGGAAAATCCTCGAAGATCTTTGCGTTCTTTTATTGGTAGAGAGCGTAGATTCTTAAGCGATAAAGAATTAGTCCGTCAAGTGACGAATCGTGAGTATTTTATTATTGGCGCCAATTTTGGTCCTTTTCATTCATCAGCTTATTTACGTTTTTATAAAAAACTTTTTGCTAAATACTGTAGAGATATCTGCTTTAGGGATGTTTATTCTGCGAATTTATTTTCGGAGATTTCTGTTGTGCGGCATGCCCCTGATGTACTTTTTAATGCGTCTTTGCCAGAGACAGCCACTGAAAAGAAGATTTTCATTTCAGTGGTCGATTTAAAACGGTCTGATAAATTCGGCGAACTAAGCATTAAAACAGAAGCGTATGATCGGCTGATAGCTGCTTATATGAAAAAATATAATAAGCTTGGCTATGAAATAGTATTATGCTCTTTTTGCCAATGCGAAGGTGACGAGAGTGCCGTTCAGCGGTTAATGCAGTTTGCTCAATCTGATGGGATCAAGGCACGAGCATTGTATTATCGAAATAATATGAAAGAAGTGCTTACGGAATTAGCATCTTCTAGTGTGGTTCTTGGAACAAGGTTCCATGCCACTATTCTTGGTTTACTTGCTGGTGCTGATGTATTGCCAATTATGTATAGCCACAAGACCAAACATGTGCTTGAGGATATGGGTTTTGATATGCGAAATGCAATTGATCTTAAGACCGATGAGTGGATGAATGCTCCTGAAGCAAATTTACCTAATCCGATTCATTATAATGTGACAGACATAGTGAGAGATGCTGCACAACAGTTTGCGGCATTAGATGAATACCTTAAATGATGAGAGCTGAACATATGCTTGATGGGAGTAATACAGACGTTGGGTGAATACTTTGAATAAATATAAGAATTTATTGATTAACATCGGTTTATTTACGTTGAATACAGTATCAACGAAACTGATTACGTTCTTACTTGTGCCACTGTATACATACTTTCTAACTGCAGCACAGTATGGCGTGACGGATATGTCGCTCACTGTCGCCAATTTAATTACTCCAGTTATAACGTTATCTATTGGAGATGCTGTTACCCGCTACGTTATTGATGATTCGGCCAACGAAAAGCATTATATTTCTATTGGTTTTTGGATTACAGTATTCAGCTGTGCAATTATGCTTTTTTTATTGCCTCTTCTGGATTTTCCTGTATTTGGTGGACTTGGAAAATATAAGTGGTTTTATTGGTTCTATTTTATCTCGCTGGCATTTAACTCATATTGGGCAAATGTGGCAAGAGGCCTTAATCAAATTAAACTGATCACGAGTGCGTCTATTATTTCATCTTTAGTATCTGCGTCATCGACTGGTATACTTATCGGCTTGTGGAGCTGGAAGGTTGATGGCTATTTCATTTCATTGATCTTAGGTGGCGTCTCTGCCATTGCTGTATACCTTATGGCGGGTGGCTCTTGGAGATACGTGGCTCTTCCGCGAAAACAGGATTGCCATTTTCTTAAGATGATGCTTGTTTATTCTTTGCCATTAATGCCAAACGCTATTTTTTGGTGGATTGGAACAAGCGTGAATAGATTTTTTATTACCAGTATCCTTGGTATCGGTGCCTCAGGTCTTTTTGCTGCGGCGAGCAAAATACCAAATGTGCTGAATATGGTATGGAGTACGTTTCAGCAGGCATGGAGTTTATCTGCATTCCAAGAATTTAGGAAGATAGACACAAGTAAATTTTACAGCAATGTATTTACAGTACTTCGTACATTTTGCTTCTTTGCTGCGTCTTTACTTATGCTGATGACGCCTTGGATTGCATCCTTTTTATTACAGAAAAAGTTTTACGATTCATGGCCTGTGATTCCCATACTTATTCTTGCTTTTTTATTCAACGTATTTGCTGGTTTTTATGGAACGGTATTTACTGCGAGTATGCGAACTAAACATTTGATGGTCTCTACGGTAGTTGCGGCTATTGTGGTAGTCCTGTTGACCTGGTCGCTCATCCATATCATTGGTTTGCAAGGAGCTGCTTGGGCCATGGTTGGCAGCAATTTGTGCATGTGCGTTATACGTATTATCGATGCGAGGTCAATTGTTGACATAACAGTAGCATGGCCCTTTGCATTAATGAATACCTTGATTGTTTCCATTCAGTCATATGTGATGGCAACACGTCCTTTTGCATATATGTTGATATCGGGAATATGCTTCGTTGCTGTATGTGTAGTTTCCTTTCTGGATATCTACCCTTCCATAAAGGTCCTGAAATCTGTAATTACGCGGAAAAATGAGTTCTCGGATAACCGCTAAGGATAACAGGTTCTATCCTTTCCCCTCCCAAAACTCAAATTACAAAGTGGGTGGAGGCTGTGACCGTTTTCTCTGAAACTGCGTGGAAGATTTTTCGCATATTCAGTTTCGAGGAATGAAGGCGCGTGATGGATTTGATTTCACCGCGCCGATGTCCCATGGGCAAGGTAATCAACCTGAGGTACCCGTCCAGGCAGTGTCTGGAACGTTGACTGATGACGGATTCCCTGTATGTCTCCAATTTATATGGCGAAGCCATCATCTCCACTTGAGATGAGAACAAAGACGATTAAGCTGGTGGGCGTATGCTAAAAGGTTGACCACCCAGCGGATTGACACAGTCAACTACTGGGTCAAGGCATATCGGAATGGAGTATGGCCGTATTTGCGGCCCCGTGGCAGGAATGTCACCAGACTACAAACCCGCGCTACGACGGGGAATCGGGCAGCGGGTTGGACGTTTAATTAGACTTGTCATTGATTTCATTACTACTTCAATCGAAGTGCTCCAATCTAAGCATCCCTCTCACATGGTCGTTACGCCCCCATAGAATTTTCCAGAAAAGAGATGAATCGAGAGAAAGAAACATTATGGGTGGAAGCAGCCAGGATACGGACTTGAATGGGATGCATATTAGACGTGTCACACCGGCACGCTCCAGAATTTTAAATGGGGGGGGAGGGACTCCAGCATCGAGCTGTTGCGTATCATCGCGATGTTCATGATTCTCATGTACCACTTCATTTTCCATAACGGATACGATGTACTGAAACTCCCTCTGGGGCCGGAACGTATCTTCTTCCAACTCGTCATGCAAGGCGGTGGTAGGGTAGGCGTCGTCATCTTCTTCTCTATCTCCGCATGGTTCTTCCTCGATAAGGAACTGACCATCAAGTCCAGTCTGAAGCGCATATGGATCATGGAACGAGAGCTCCTGTTCTGGAGTCTCACACTCATGGCGTTCTACCTCGTGTTCGACCGTGCCGATCTCGGCATGAAACTCATGGCGAAAAGCATCTTGCCATTAAGCATGAATGTATGGTGGTATGCCACTGCCTACGCCATCTTCCTAGCGCTCCTTCCTTTCCTCTCTAAAGGATTAAAGGCACTTGGACGCGAATGCCACCTCGCACTGGCTGTTATCGTACTGGTCATCTGGGGATTGACCAGCTTCATCCCCAAGACCCTAGGAGATTCCGCTCTGACTGGCGTGTTTGGATTCATCTACTTGTTTATTCTAATTTCCGCTTACAAGTGGTACATGAAACCCTTTTCCGTCAAGCAGGCTTGTTTGATGATCAGTATCGGGCTTGGATTCTTCCTGCTTTACACTTGTGCGTCCATAGCATTGTCATTACTCGGTCACAATGTGAACATATACATCACCGGCGATTGGAGACTGCCCGTTATCATGGTGGGCTTCGGCATGTTCCTGCTGTTCGACTGCGTTACCTTTCATAGTCGCATCGTCAATCGGATCGCGAAGTCTGCGTTCGCAGTGTACCTGATTACCGATTATGCCGCTTCCGAAAAACTACTTTGGGGCCGCTTGGTCAACCTTCAGAACCTATACCAGCAGCCAGTCGCAATCCTGCGGATCTTCGGCATCCTGTTGATAATCTACGCGGTCTGCACCCTGCTCGACTTTATCCGTCAGGCACTATTCGCTGTCACCGTCGACAGGTGACGTGGGCATTGGTTCGACCTGCTGTGGAACAAGATACCTGATTGGAAAAATAATCAACCGAATTTCCGGTTAATCGATCCAACTGATATCTAGGTAGCACTTAGTGGAAACCACAAATGCCTGATAAAACAAGTAGCAGTAAGACCACGGTTTTTCTTTAAAACCGGATGGGAAAATCTATGCATGTCCGGTGCCTGAGAAGCGGCTTAGCAAGCCAAGGGTGTATGTACTTCAGCGCATAAATGGACGTGGATCAGATAGGGTTATACGTCTGGGGATATCCGGTCTGGCAGCAATTGAGGCACAGTATCTGGAACGATGGTGACGGCGTATCTCCGTCATGCCGGTCATAGATGGAATCCGCCATTCTGTTGGGAATAAGACGGAAGGTGGTCGTGCCGGTGACGTTGGATGAGTTTGGTGCGGTACTGTCAAAGCTAGGAGCGACTGCACGGCTATTTCCGAAAAAATCGCGCATAGCTTCTTATCTTATTTTGCAATTTCGTAGAATGATTAAATTAAGAAGTGCGGATATTCTCTTGAAAATGGCCGTGCGGCTTTTTATCTAAGTCCCCGTGGT
>OGQQ01002550.1_pt1 | contig 11529 bp, 9 predicted proteins | sample 1553281 | NCBI WGS metagenome assembly OGQQ01 (sample SAMEA2579937, study PRJEB22360) | human gut metagenome | biome: human gut; feature: human-associated habitat; material: faeces | place: Denmark | collected 2008/2010 | reverse complement strand
GGAGACGACTATTTTACAGGTTTCGTCGGCGGTACCTTCGAGCCTCTGGGATGGTTTCTGATCTTCCTTGGCGTAACTGCTATCATCGTCCTTCTTGGCGTAGAGAAGGGCATTGAGAAGGTGAGCAAATTCATGATGCCGATCCTTGTCCTTCTTGCTATCGGCATCTCTATCTACTGCCTGACACTTAACGGCGCTATGGATGGTCTTGCTTATTATGTAAAACCGCAGATGGCGGATGTTTCTGTCAAAACAATCCTGGCTGCCATGGGACAGCTCTTTTACTCTATGTCCCTGGCTATGGGTATCATGGTAACTTATGGTTCTTATATGCGAAAGGACACAAATCTGGAAAGCTCTGTCCGGCAGATCGAGATTTTTGATACCGCGATCGCTTTTCTGGCCGGCCTTATGGTTATCCCGGCGGTCTTCGTCTTTTCCGGCGGAGATCCTAAGATCCTGCAGAGCGGTCCAAGCCTGATGTTCGTCATACTGCCGAAAGTGTTTGACAGCATGCAGTTTGGAAACGCTGTAGGTGCAGCCTTCTTCCTGCTGGTCATTTTTGCGGCGCTGACTTCTTCCATCTCCCTGATGGAAACCATTGTATCCATTTTCCGGGATAAATTCCACTGGAGCCGGAAATCCGCCTGCATCTTTGTTGCAGTCCTGGCTCTTGTAATGGGAATTCCGTCCTCTCTGGGATTCGGCCCGCTTTCCTTCATTACCTGGGCAGGCATGACCATCCTGGATATCATGGATTTCATAAGCAACAGCGTCATGATGCCGATCGTAGCTTTCTTCACCTGCATCTTCGTCGGCTTCTTCGTCGGTCCAAAAACAATCTCCGAAGAAGTCCGAAGAACTAACGGAAAATTCGTCGGCGAGAAACTGTTTACCGTCATGATCAAATGGATCACACCCGTGTTCCTGATCCTGATCCTGGTAAGCTCCGTGGCAAATGCCATGGGATGGTTTAAACTGTAAATGTACAATGGGGACGTACACTTTTTGCAAAAGTGTACGTCCCCATTTGCGTTTGCCCCTGTCCCCTTTCATTTCTCTAGGACAGTTCCAGTTTTCCGGTATACAGCTGGTAATACGTTCCTTTCTGTGCGATCAGATCCTCATGATCGCCTCTTTCGATGATCCGTCCATGCTCCAGCACCATGATCGCATCACTGTTCCGGATGGTAGAAAGCCTGTGGGCGATGACAAAGACTGTACGCCCCTTCATCAGGTTATCCATTCCCTGCTGGACAATGCTCTCTGTCCTGGTGTCAATACTGGATGTTGCCTCATCCAGGATCAATACCGGCGGGTCTGCAATAGCAGCCCTTGCTATAGCCAGAAGCTGTCTTTGTCCCTGGGAAAGCTCCTCTCCGTCCCCGGTCAGCATGGTATCATAGCCATTTGGCAGCATCTTAATGAACTGATCTGCATGGGCCAGCTTTGCCGCGCTGTAGACTTCTTCGTCTGTCGCGTCCAGCTTGCCGTACCGGATATTTTCCATGATCGTTCCGGTAAACAGGTGGGTATCCTGCAGCACAATGCCCAGAGAATGGCGCAGATCTGCCTTTTTGATCTTATTGATATTAATACCGTCATAGCGGATCTTTCCGTCCTGTACATCATAGAAACGGTTGATCAGGTTGGTAATGGTGGTCTTTCCTGCTCCCGTAGAACCTACAAAGGCCAGCTTCTGTCCCGGCTTCGCATACAATGTCAGGTCATGAAGGACCATGTGGTCCGGCTCATAGCCAAAGGACATATCATAAAATCTTACATCGCCCTTCAGCTCTGTGTATGTCACCGTGCCGTCTGCCTGGTGCGGATGCTTCCAGGCCCACATGCCGGTACGTTCCCTGCACTCGACAATTTCCCCGTTTTCATCCCTTCTGGCATTCACAAGCGTCACATAACCCTCATCTTTCTCCGGCTCTTCGTCCATAAGAGCAAAGATCCGTTCCGCTCCCGCCAGTGCCATAACAATCGCATTAAACTGCTGAGCCACCTGCATGAAAGGCTGCGTAAAGCTCTTGGTAAACTGCAGGTAGGACGCCATAACACCCAGCGTAATATTGCCGATTCCCATGACGGACAGGAACCCTCCCAGCACTGCCGTCAGCACGAACTGAAGATTCCCGATGTTTCCGATGACCGGCCCCATGATACTGGCAAACGTATGGGCATTTGCCGCACTCTCATACAGCTTTTCATTAAGTACGTCAAACTCCTGCTCCGACTTTCTTTCATGGTTGAATACCTTCACCACTCTCTGTCCGTTCATCCGCTCTTCGACGAAACCAGTAATATTTGCCAGATCCAGCTGCTGCCGGATAAAATATTTTCCGCTGTTTCCTCCGATAAATTTCGCCACCAGGATCATCACTACGATCACCAGCACCGCAAGGAGCGTCAGGATCGGACTCAATGCCACCATTGCGATAAAAGTAACCACGATCGTAAATGCAGACATCAGTACCTGCGGAATCGACTGATTGATCATCTGACGCAGCGTATCCGTATCGTTGGTATAAAGACTCATGATGGATCCGTTGGTATTCTGGTCAAAATACCGGATCGGCAGCTTTTGCATATGCTCAAACATTTCATCTCTGACTCTCTTCAAAACACCCTGGCCGATCACAACCATCAGACGGGTATACAGGAACGAAGCCAGCACTCCCGCCATGAAAATACATGCCAGCACGGTAAGCGCCATATAAAGCTCCGAATAGTCCGGGTTCTTTTTCCCGATCAGAGGGATGATAAAGTCATCCAACAGAAAACGCAGTGATAAGGATACAGATATACTGGCAACCGAACTGATCAGAATACAGATCAGCACAAGGATAAACTGCACTTTATAAGTACTGGTCACATATCCGAGCAGCCGCTTTGCCGTCTCGATCGTGCCCCTGGTAACCTTTGGTTTTCCCTGATTACTCATCGTCCTCTCCTCCTTTCAGCTGTGATTCATACACTTCCCGGTAGATCGCATTGGTCTTCAGCAGCTCCTCAGAAGTGCCGATACCATTGATTTCTCCGTTTTCCATAACAATGATCATATCTGCATCTTCCACAGAAGAAATTCTCTGTGCGATGATGATTTTTGTCGTATCCGGAATCTCCTCCCGGAACGCCTGGCGGATCAGTGCGTCTGTTCTGGTGTCCACCGCACTGGTTGAGTCATCCAGGATCAGTATTTTCGGCTTTTTCAGAAGTGCCCTGGCAATACACAGCCTCTGCTTCTGTCCACCGGACACGTTGTTGCCGCCTTCTACGATCATCGTATTGTATCCTGCCGGAAATTCCTGGATAAATCCATCCGCCTGCGCAAGTCTGCAGACTCTCTGCACCTCTTCATTGCTAGCGTTTTCATCTCCCCAGCGGATATTTTCATAGATGCTTCCGGTGAACAGCACATTCTTCTGCAGCACCATAGACACCTGGTCCCGAAGCGCTTCCAGACTGTACCTGCGCACATCCACTCCTCCGACCTTCACACTTCCGCCGACCACGTCATAAAGCCTCGGGATCAGCTGCACCAGTGTAGACTTGGCACTTCCCGTACCGCCAATGATCCCCACGATCTGTCCGCTTTTAATGTGAAGACTGACATCTTTCAGCGAAAGATTTCCTCCTTCACCTGCATAGCTGAAATCTACGTGTTCAAAGTCAATATCTCCATTCGCAACCTCAGTCAGAGCTCCCGGCTCGTCTTCCATCTCCGGCACCTCTTCCAGCACTTCGCGGATACGGTCAGATGAGGCCTCGGCGATCATGATCTGCACAAAAACGAAGGTAACAATCATAAGAGACATCAGGATCTGCATGGCATATACCATAATGCTGGTAAGTTCTCCCGTCTGCATATCCCCGGTAATGATACTTTCCCCGCCGATCAGCACCAGGCACAGGACCACCGCATACATGACAAACTGCATAATAGGTGAGTTCCAGGCCACGATCTTTTCCGCCTTTGTAAAAAGTTCAAATACTTTAAGAGATATTTTGTTGAATTTCTCGTTTTCATGGTCTTCCCTTACATAGGCCTTTACCACTCTCGCCGCATTCACGTTTTCCTGTACGGTATTGTTCAGTACGTCATATTCGTCAAATACCGCAATAAAATGAGGATGCGCTTTCTTTGCGATAAAGATCAGGGCTCCTCCCAGGATAGGGATTGTCACCAGCAAAAGAAACGCAATCTCCAGATTGATCGTAGCGGTCATGATCCATGCCAGCACGACCATGATCGGCGCTCTGGCCAGCATTCTGATAGAAAACATAAATGCCATCTGCACGTTTGTGATATCCGTGGTCAGCCTGGTCACCAGACTGGATGTTGAAAAATGGTCAATATTTCCAAAAGAAAACTCCTGGATCTTATAAAAAATATCATGCCGCAGATTCTTGGCATATCCGGCAGCCGCCACCGCGGCTACCTGCCCTGCCTTAGCTCCGAAGAACAATGCGACCATCGCCATAATAACCAGTAAAACCCCCATTTTGACGATATACCCCATATCGCCGTTCATGATCCCTACGTCAATGATATTCGCCATAAGAAGCGGGATCAGCACTTCCATCAGCACCTCCAGGGCCACCAGGACCGGTGCGATAAATGCCTGCTTTTTATATTCTCTTACAGACTGTAATAACTTCCGATTCATCGCTCTATCTCTTCCTTTCCCATTTTATTTTCTTCCTCCCAGGAGCTCAAATTAGCGGAAATCTGCTTCAGCACACGAAAAAAGACCTTAAGATCCTCCTCCGGGATCCCTTGCCGGATCCGTTCCTCCGTCCGTTCAATGGACTTAAGAAGCTGTCCTCTTAAGCACACTGCCTTTTCTGTGGGAATGATCTTTTTCAGCCTGGCATCTTCCTTGGCACATTCCCGGTAAAGATATCCTTTCTTTTCCAGGAGGCGGAGATTTTCCGAGGCCGTCGACCGGCGGACTTTAAATTCCTTCTCCAGATCTTTCTGATACAGATCCCTTTGCATAGTTTCAAACAAAATAAAATGCAGAATACTCTTCTGCAAAATCGTTAGATCTCCCGGCTCATCCGGCCAGAGCATCTGCCTTTTCAATTGATGGGATACGCGATTGATCCACTTTCCCGCATGTTTTCCCATATTTTTATCACCCCTGTCATATTCATTCGATCTCTAACAGTTCGGAAACTAACAATATTATACTATGCTTCTTTTCATCGATTGTCAACTCTTTTTTCAGAGATTTTTATCCCCAAAAACAGCAAAAATAAGGATGGAAAATCTCCAAAAATTCCCCATCCTTTTACATATTTTCTCTTTTATTCCACAATCCATCCCTGGATATCTTCCGCTTTGGCATAGGCTTCCAGGTACTTTTTGCCCGATTCCATTGCCTTCTCAAGATCCTGGTTATCCGAAAACGAATAGATCAGCGTCAGAACCTCCCTTGCGTCTTCCGTGATCATTGCCCGTCTGGAATCACTGGTAGAACTGCCTATCGCTCCATCCTCGTCAGAGAGGACCGGCAGCGCTTCGATATTTACCCCATCTTTTCCGATTCCCTGATAGGTCTCTCCTTTTTTCCCAATGCGGAACACCAGTTTATCCCCAAGCTTTTCCACGTCATAAGAGCCCACTGAGAAACCAGATTCGATGGAGATCAGATTATTTGCATCTACCACCGTATTGACCTCGTAAAGCCCTTTCCCCTGACCAATCCGCCGGATCAGCGCTTCCGAAGACACCCGGTAACGGCTGGGATCTTTCCCAAACGCTTTATACGCCGCGCGGGACTCTTTAATATTGGGGATTTCGTTTACACCATAGTCAAAGATCTCATCCTTTGTTTTCCGGAAAATATCCTTTTTCAGATACTTCCACAATTCTTCATTTTTCTTTTCCACCTTCACTCTATACTGCAGGCATCCCACTCTGGTAGCCGGCCAGAGATTTTTCATTTCTTCATCAATTCTTAACTCTTTTCTCACCGTTTTCTCCTTTGTTAGCGCTCGCTGCCCATACAGAACACTGCCACCACGCCAGGGCCGGTATGGCTTCCGATTACCGTACCGATATTATTGATCAGGATATTGTCAATTCCCATCTTTTCACGCACCAGCTTCGCCACATACTCCGCATCCTCCAGGCAGTCTCCGTGCGTGATCATGATAATATCATTCTCCCAGCCCTTTGCCTGTTCTGCTGCCATATCTACAATCTTATTCAAAGACTTCTTCCGGCCTCTTTCCTTGCCGACCACCTGGAGCTTCCCATTATTATCCATATAGATAATTGGTTTAATCTTGACCATCGTTCCCACAACGGCAGTCGCTTTGGATACCCTTCCTCCTCTGTGCAGATGATTCAGGTCATCCACAGTGACATCATGGCAGATATGAAGCTTATGCTCCTCCACCCATGCGGCCAGCTCCCGGATATCCATTCCCTCTTCCTTCTTCTTCAGGGCATAGTACAAAAGCAGGGCTTCACCCAGACACGCACACAGAGTATCGATCACGATAATCGTCCGGTCCGGATATTCTTCCATCAGATCCTCTGCGGCAATCCGCATACTGTTATATGTACCGCTTAATCCGGAAGAAAATCCCAGGTGCAGGATATCCTTCCCCTCCTTCAAAAACGGTTCAAACGCCTCTTTTGCCTGCTCCGGATTCACCTGAGTTGTAGTCGCCATCTTTCCATCTCTCAGCTTCTGGAAAAATTCCTTTGCAGACAATCCGTTCATATCGTCATAGGTCTGGTCATCAATGGTATATTTCAGAGGAATAACCGGCACATTTCTTTCCTCCAGCCACTCCTTCGGCAAATCAACAGTACTGTTTACGGTAATGATATATTCTCCCATATGGTTCTCCTCCTCGTATTGCATCCATTTTTCCTTCCTATTATACCATTCTTTTTCTGTCAATTCAATTTTACATTGAGATAATTCCGACCGGACAAAGTCTTGTTAAAACAAATACTGTAAATAATGATCGCACAGCCGATGATAAAGCCGATCCAGTTAAAGGCCGCAGTCAGGACCAGAAGTTCCAGCCGCATAAACTTCAGGGCATACCCCAGCTCAAAATTCGGCTGAGTGTAATTCGCCACAGCCACAAAAGCCATATACAGCATCACCTCACTGTTGAACCATCCGGACTGCACTGAGAACTCTCCCATCACAAGACCCGCGATCACGCTCAAAGGCGTGCTCAGCATACTGGGTGTACTCATAGCCGCAAGCCGGAGGCCGTCAATAGCAATTTCCAGCATCAGGAGCTGAAAGATCAGGGGCACATTTACACTTTCTTTTACAGCCACAAACGCAAAGCTTTCCGGAAGCCACTGGATATTCTGCATAAACAGCAGGAAGACAGGCGTCAGGAAAACCGTCATCAGTGTGATCAGCCCTCTGGCAAACTTAAGATATACATTAGTCAGGGTCGGAAAATAATAGTCATTCGCCTCCTCGATGATATCAAAAATAGAAGTAGGAAGAATCATAGCAGACGGCGAGTTGTCCACCAGGATCACCACCTTTCCCTCCAGGAGACAGGCTGCCGCTGTATCCGGCCGCTCTGTATATTTAAACTTCGGGAAAGGATTGTACCACTTGCGCCGGAACAGACACTCCGCCAGGCTTTGCTGGTTCATCCGCAGATCTCCCACCTTTATCTTCCTGATACGGCTGATCACGTTATGAAGGAGCTCCTGATCCGCCCTGTCTTTCATATAGCATACAGCCACGTCCGTACGGGAACTGTCTCCCACCTCCAGCATTTCCATGACCAGCCGCGGATCCCTGATCCTGCGGCGCATCAGTGCCGTATTAAATACAATGGTCTCCACAAACCCGTCTCTTGATCCCCGAAGAGACTTGTCCTTAGACGGCTCATCCACGCTCCTCGCCGGATAGGTCCGGCAGTCAATGGCGATACAGCCCTCATACCCGTCGATAAACAGGCAGGTCACGCCGGAGAGTACGCCCCGGAGCACTGCATCATAGTCCTCCAGCACTTCTACCTCCACATAGGGCACACAGGTCCTGGTAAACTGCGCTGCATCGGCAGGCATTTCCTCCTCCTTCACCTTCATCATGGAGTCCATGATCTTTAGCATTACCTCATCCTTGGTAAATCCGTCTATAAAATAAAAGGAAGACATTCTGCCGCCTATCAGCATATCCCTCTGGATCACGTCAAAACTTTCCTGCACCGGCAGGACCTTGTTCATATACGCGGCATTGTCTTCCCTGGAAGCAGATACTATTCTCTGCTCCGCTTTCTTCTCCGACATCATTCCATCCTCCTTTTCCCCATATTCCTATCGGATAGGATGTCCAGACACATAGAAATTATACCTGCCGGAGTTTTCCTTCTTCCTTCAATTTTTATTATTATACTTATCTATCCGATGTACTTCCGAAACCTCCATTGCGGATTTCGGTTGCGTCATCATCCACCGTAATTCCATACTCTACGAAAATCCCCTGCATAAAGCCGGCTCCGGCCTTTAGCTCCACCACTTTTCCTTCCTTACTGTCATTGGTAAGCTTCGCAAAAATGTGGCCTTCATTATCAGAGCCATAGTAATCACTGTCAATAATCCCTACTGTATTATTGAGCTGAAGCCGGTACTTAAAACCAAGCCCGCTTCTTGGATAACACTTCAGCACCCAGTCCGGATCCATTTTCACCCGGATCCCGGTCGGGATCTTAACTGTCTCTCCCGGCTGGATAATCAGCGGTATAGGCGTATAAAAATCATATCCTGCCGAGCCGGCGGTTGCCCGCTTTGGCAGCCGGATCCCTTCGTATATCTCCTGCAGCTTCTCCTCCTCTGTCTGCCCGAAGGTATCAAAAAAGCCCTCCTTAAACTGTCCGAAGCTGACTTTTTCAAACTGTGCGATTCTTTTAGCCATAGATCTGCCTCTCCTCTAATTTCCACATTCAATACTGATCTCATTAAAGAGTGTCAGGATATCCTCTACCGAGATCTGCTTTTTCTCTTCGTCCTTTTTATCCAGGATCACATTCCCTTCATGCATCATGATCAGGCGGTTTCCATATTCCACCGCATACCGCAGATTGTGGGTAACCATGATCGTTGTCAGGTTCTTTTCCTTTACGATCTTATCTGTCAGCTCCATGATCAGCTCCGCCGTCTTCGGATCGAGAGCGGCTGTATGTTCATCCAGGATCAGGAATTCGATGGGCGTCATGGTAGACATCAGAAGCGCCATTGCCTGGCGCTGTCCTCCGGAAAGAGCGCCCACTTTTACATCCAGCTTATCTTCAAGCCCCAGATTCAGCTGCTTAAGCTGCTCCCTGTAAAACTCGATCCTGGCCTTGTTGGTTCCTCTTCCCAGGCCGTAAATCTTTCCTTTATTGTCCGCCAGAGACATATTTTCCAGGATCGTCATTGTAGGACAGGTTCCCATAGCCGGATTCTGATATACCCGGCCGATCCTTGCATTTCTCTGGAATTCTTTCTCCTTCGTAATGTCCTTTCCTCCCATCAGGATCTGCCCTGATTCCGCCGGGATGCTCCCACAGATAATATTCAGCATGGAGGTTTTTCCCGAACCGTTGCTTCCCACAACAGAAAGGAATTCTCCTTGTTCGATTTTCAGGTCAAATCCCCGGAACAGACACATCTCATTGACCGTGCCGGGATTATAATATTTATGGATTCCCTTTAATTCAAGCATTTCCATTCACCTTCTTCTTTCTTTCCATACTGATAAGCAGAATGATCAGGAACAGTACTGCCGTGATCAGCTTCATCGCCTGCGGTTCAAAGCTCCTGAGCGCTACTGCCACACAGGCCTTATAGATGATGGATCCGATCAGCACCGCTGTTGTTGCCTTCAGCACAGTTACCTTCCGAAAGAGGCTGGTTCCGATGATCACACTCGCCAGGCCAATGACAATGGCTCCGGTACCGCTGGAGATCTCGAACACTCTCTCCTCCTGGGCAAACACACAGCCTGCCAGGGACACCAGCCCGTTAGCGATCGCAAGCCCCAGGATCTTCACATTTCCCTGATCCTTGGCCAGAGACGTAACCAGCACAGGATTGTCTCCCACCGCGCGCAGGAGAAATCCGGATTTTGTCTTCAGATACAGATCCAGCACTACCTTACAGATTACCGTAAGGATCAGAATCAGCAGAAGCGTTGTATACCCGGACATCCCATCCGGAATGACACTCTCAATAAAATCATTCTTAAAGATTGTCTCCTGGGAAAAAAGCGGAACATTGGAGGTTCCGGCAATATAAAGGTTAATGGACCACAGCGCCGTCATCATAATGATTCCGGATAGCAGGTCCCTTACCTTCCCTTTTACATGGATCAGACCCGTGCACACTCCAGCCAGCACGCCGATCAGAAAGGCGGCCGGAAGAGGAAGATACGGATTCACTCCCCGTGTGATCAGGGCAGCCGTCACAGCCGCCCCCAGCGGAAAACTTCCGTCTACGGTCAGATCCGGAAAATCCAGGATCTTATATGTGATATACACGCCCAGCGCCAGGATTCCATAGATCAGTCCCTGTTCAAGTATCGTGATGAAAAAGCTCATGAAAATGCCTCCCTAAATTCTATTCTGCCGTAATCTCATCAAAGCTTTCTACAGCAGATGATGCTAACTCTTCCGGAACGGTGATGCCAAGATTTTCCGCCACCTTGGTATTCACATAGAATCCCGGCTCAGTAATGACTTCACATTCCATCTCAGAAGCCTCTTTCTCGCCCTTCAGGATCTGCGCCGCCATCTTGCCTGTCTGTTCTCCCAGTGCGATATAGTCAATGCCTTCTGCCGCCAGACAGCCGATCCTTACCTGCTCGATCTCACTTCCAAACACCGGAATATTCTTTTCATTTGCTTTTTCCAGGATGGTCGGAAGAGACGCAACAACTGTATTATCCGTCAGATTTGTGATACAGTCTACCTGGCTTAAAAGATCATCCGCGGCCAGAGACACATCCGCCGTAGTAGAGATGCCCGTGGTCACCAGTTCAAATCCATAGTCGCCTGCCAGATCTTCATATTCTTCAATGGCAGAAATAGAGTTGGCCTCGCTGGTAGTGTACATGATCCCCAGCGTCTTTGCATCCGGCAGGATTTCCCGGATCATTTTAAGCTGTTCTTCGATCGGCAGCTTGTCGGAAGTCCCTGTCACGTTCCCTACCGGCATATTATCTTCATCTGTCAGTTCCGCTTCCACCGGATCCGTAACCGCTGTATAGACTACCGGAATATCAGAATCCATTGCCGCATTGTATGCACTCTGAGCGCTCGGTGTCGCAATCGCACAGATCATGTCTACACCGTCTGACACAAAGCTGTCTGAAATCTGTCCCGCTGTTCCCATATCAGACGCTGCGTTCTGATAATCCACCGTCAGATTCTCGCCCTCTACGATTCCTTCTGCCTCCAGTCCCTTCAGAAAGCCTTCCCGGCAGTTATCCAAAGACCCGTGCTCCGCAAACTGCTCGATACCAATGGTATAGCTTGCCTGTC
>OGQQ01002545.1_pt1 | contig 11560 bp, 7 predicted proteins | sample 1553281 | NCBI WGS metagenome assembly OGQQ01 (sample SAMEA2579937, study PRJEB22360) | human gut metagenome | biome: human gut; feature: human-associated habitat; material: faeces | place: Denmark | collected 2008/2010 | reverse complement strand
GACCATCGGCCTCAAGACGGCGCTCGAGACCGTCTCCGACGACGCAGAGCCCGAAACGCTCCTGCACTACTACCACGACGAGGTCGAAAAGCGCACGAACGACGTGCGCAAGACCGTCGACAAGCTGGAAGTGCTGACCGCGTCCAAGTATTGGCCGTATCCGACGTTCTGCGAATTACTCTTCTCCGTGTAAGTCAAAAAGGACGCTCTTTCGAGCGTCCTTTTTGAAGTGGAGTTTTGCTTTATCGCAGCAGTTTCATTTTTCTTTGACAGGGGAGGAAGAAAATCTATGAAGTACATTTTTGTCACCGGCGGCGTGGTGTCGGGGCTTGGCAAGGGCATCTGCGCGGCGTCGCTCGGGCGGCTCTTAAAGCAGTGCGGGCTGAAGGTCAAAAACCAGAAGTTCGACCCGTATCTCAACGTCGACCCCGGCACGATGAACCCGATCCAGCACGGTGAGGTGTTCGTCACGGACGACGGTGCGGAGACCGACCTGGATCTCGGCCACTATGAGCGCTTCATCGACGAGCGCCTGACGCGCGTTTCGAACGTGACGTCCGGCCGCGTGTACCGCACGGTGCTCGAGCGCGAGCGCCGCGGCGACTTCGGCGGGGGCACGGTGCAGGTCATCCCGCACATCACCAACGAGATCAAGCGCCGCTTCTATCGCGGCGAGGACAAGATCGCCATCATCGAGGTCGGCGGCACGGTCGGCGACATGGAGAGCCAGGCCTTCCTGGAGGCCATCCGCCAGTTCCAGAACGAGGTCGGCAAGGAGAATGCCATCATCCTGCTCGTCACCCTCATCCCGTATCTCAAGGCCTCCGGCGAGATGAAGACGAAGCCGACGCAGGGCTGCGTCCGCGAGCTGCAGAGCATCGGCCTGCGGCCGGACGTGCTCGTGTGCCGCTCCGACTACCCCCTGACGCAGGACATCCGCGACAAGCTCGCCCTGTTCTGCAATGTCCGCCCGGACCATGTGCTGCAGAACCTCGACGCCAGCATTCTCTATCAGGTCCCCCTGATGATGGAGGACGAGCATCTGGCTGAGGTCGTGCTGAGCGACCTGGGCCTGCCGCAGCGCGAGCCGGATCTGACGCAGTGGCGGCAGATGTGCGACCGCTGGATGCACCCGAAGCGCCGCGTCGACATCGCCCTCGTCGGCAAGTATACGAAGCTGCACGACGCCTACCTCAGCGTCGCAGAGGCGCTGCGCCACGCCGGTGTGGCAAACGACGCCCATGTGGAGATCCACTGGATCGACTCCGAGACCATCACGCCGGAGAACGTCGGCGAAATTCTGGGCGATATGTCCGGCATCATCGTCCCCGGCGGCTTCGGCAGCCGCGGCATCGACGGCATGCTATGCCCGTGAGCACCGCATCCCCTTCCTCGGCCTGTGCCTCGGCATGCAGCTTGCCATTGTCGAATTCGCACGCCACGTCGTCGGCCTGCCCGAGGCGCACAGCATCGAGCTCATGCCCGACACACCCGATCCCGTCATCCATCTGATGGCTGACCAGAAGGGCGTTCTGGACATCGGCGGCACGCTCCGCCCCGGCTCCTACCCCCGCCCCCGGAGGAGATCGCCTCGACCCGGATTCCCGCGCCTTTGAGCTCTATGGCGAGCCGCTCATCCACGAGCGCCACCGCCACCGCTACGAGGTCAACAACGACTACCGCACCGCGCTGACGGACGCCGGTATGCGCCTGTGCGGCATGTCGCCGGACGGCCGCATCGTCGAGATGCTCGAGCTGCCGGATCATCCGTATTTCCTCGCCACGCAGGCCCATCCGGAGTTCAACTCCCGCCCGAACCACCCGCATCCGCTGTTCCTCGGCCTGATCTCCTCCGCCGTGCTCTACCGCAGCGAGGAGCTGTAAGAACCTCCTGCCGCCCCGTCCCTTTTCGGACGGGGCGTTTTTTTTGCACAAGGCCGGTTGAGGATTTTCATGCCATGTGGTATAATGCAGGGAGAAATCGGGAGTTAGCAATTCGGAATGACCGGCGTTGAATGGGATGCACCGATTGCGTCAGTAGCGGCGCTCATTGAGCGCCTTGCAGACTGTAGGTTTGGTGGCACTCCGCCGACCGTACCCGCCAATGTAGGGGAGCGGCATGCCGCTCCCGGCGACGCACCGGCGACTGGTACAGACTGACGTTAAAATGGTACCGGCTCCCGGCTTGTCATTCCGAGGAGCGAAGCGACGTGGGAATCTCCTGCAACCGGTCACGTTTTCGCCGAGGCCCACTTGTTATCCAACATGGTCCTGCGAGATTGCCACGGGCGCGAAGCGCCCTCGCAATGACAAATTTGGGAGCCGGTTCGGTCGACGAGGATACCTAGCAATTTGTAACTGCCCATGGCGCTCACTGAGCGCCGCTACTGACGCAATCGGTTTTCACGTTTTATCGCCGCCCTGTACGAGTCGGCAGCCTTGCGCCGGGCGAGGCATGCCTCGCCCCTACAACACACAACTGGCATTGCAAAACTTTCCACTTTCCATTATTCATTTTCCACTTCACACACTTTTCCATAACAGAAAAAACTATAAATCATACGGAGGAAAAACTTATGTACTGTGTCCGCAAGGTTCTGGAGGATCTCTGGTGGGTCGGCGGGAATGACCGCAGACTTGCCATGTTCGAGGGCGTTTACGCCGTTCCGAACGGAGTTTCCTACAATTCCTATCTGCTGCTCGACGACAAGACCGTCCTGTTCGACACGGTCGATCCGTCGGTCAGCAAGGTATTCTTCGAGAACGTCGACCACGTTCTGGCCGGGCGCAAGCTCGACTATCTCGTCATCCACCACATGGAGCCGGACCACTCCGGCACGGTCAGCGAGGTGCTGCTGCGCCATCCGGAGACCGTCATCGTCTGCAGCGACCGCATCCGCGCCATGCTGCAGCAGTTCCGCGGCGGCATCGCCCCGCAGAACGCCTTCCACCTCGTCAAGGAGGGCGACACCTTCGAGACCGGCCACCACACGCTCACGTTCCTGAGCGCCCCGATGGTCCACTGGCCGGAGGTTATGGTCAGCTATGACCTGACGACGCGCACGCTGTTCTCGGCCGACGCCTTCGGCACGTTCGGCGCGATCAACGGCGCACTGTTCGCCGATGAGGTCGACTTCTTCCGCGACTATGTGGACGAGGCCCGCCGCTATTACTGCAACATCGTCGGCAAATACGGCACGCAGGTGCAGGCCCTGCTCAAGAAGGCCTCCACGGTCCAGATCGACCGCATCTGCCCCCTGCACGGCTTCGTCTGGCGCAAAAACATCGGCGAATTCATCGACCGCTACGTCCACTGGAGCACCTATACCCCGGAGGAGCAGGGCGTCATGATCGCCTACGCCTCCGTCTACGGCGGCACGGAGAACGCGGCCGAGCTGCTGTCCGTCCGCCTGCGTGAGCGCGGCGTGAAGACCGTCATGTTCGACGTCTCCGTCACCCCGGCGTCCGACATCATCGCCGCCGCCTTCCGCTGGAGCCACCTCGTCTTTGCCGCGCCGACGTATAATGCGGGCATCTTCGTCACGATGGAGAACCTGCTGCACGACATCGTCGCGCACAATCTGCAGAACCGCACCGTCGCCCTCATCGAGAACGGCTCGTGGGCCCCGACGTCCGGCAAGCACATGCGCGACCTGCTCGGCAAGCTGAAGAACGTCACCATCCTCGACCAGCAGCTGACCATCCGCTCCGCCATGGCCGAGAGCCAGAGCGCGCAGCTGGGCGCGCTGGCGGACGCCCTGTGCGCCACGCTGCCGCAGCCGCAGGTGCACGCCTCCGAACCCGGCACGGTGGACAATCAGGCGATGTTCGCCCTGTCCTACGGCCTGTTCGTCCTGAGCGCCCGCGAGGGGGCACGCGACAATGCCTGCATCATCAACACGGCCGCGCAGGTCACGGATACGCCCAAGCGCATCTCCATCACGGTCAACAAGCAGAATCTGACGCATGACATGATCCTGAAGACCGGCGTGTTCAACCTGTCCGTCCTCTCGCAGGATGCCTCGTTCGCGCAGTTCCAGCAGTACGGCTTCCGCAGCGGCCGCGACACGGCCGACAAGTTCGACGGCGCGGAGGCGGTCCGCACGGCCAACGGCCTGCGCTATGAGCCGGCCGGTACGAACGCCGTCCTCTCCGGCAAGGTCATCGAAGTGGTCAAGGGCGGCCTCATTCTGGACATCGGCCTGCGCGGCTTCCTTCCGGCCTCTCTCGTGGACCTGCGCCGCGTGAAGGATCTGGACGCCTACCTGGGCACCGAGATCGAGGCCCGCGTCATCGAGATGGACCGCAACCGCAACAACGTCGTGCTGTCTCGCCGCGTTCTCTTGGAGGAGGGCCGCAAGAACGAGCGCGCCGAGATCCTCTCCAAGCTCTCCAAGGGCATGCGCCTCAAGGGCAACGTGTCCTCCATCGTGGACTTCGGCGCCTTCGTGGATCTGGGCGGCATCGACGGCCTGGTGCACATCTCCGAGCTGTCTTGGAACCATGTCAACCATCCCTCCGAGGTCGTCAAGGTGGGCGACGAGGTGGAGGTCGAGGTGCTCGACGTCGATCTGCAGCGCGAGCGCATCTCCCTCGGTCTCAAGCAGACCACGCCCGACCCGTGGATCCAGCTGGTGGAGAACTACCCGGTGGGCACCATCGTCGACGGCAAGGTCACCAAGATCGTGCCCTTCGGCGCCTTCGTCGAGCTGGGCGACTCCATCGAGGGCCTGGTGCACATCTCCGAGATGGCCGGCCGCCACATCGATACCCCGGCGCAGGTCGTGCATGCGGGCGACGATGTGAAGGTGAAGGTCATGGAGATCAACCCGGAGCGCCGCCGCATCTCCCTGTCCATGAAGGCCGCCGCCGAGGAGCTCGGCTTCGAGATCGACGTGGACGAGTCGGTGCAGGCCGAGGAGAAGCCGGCCCGCCGCAAGAAGGACGAGGCTCCGGCCGAGGCCGAGGTCGTCGAGGTGGAGACCGTCGACGCCGAGTAGCCTCTGCGGGTTCGTGCGACTGCGAACGACCAGTGACTTTTCAAAGGCCGCTCTTCGGAGCGGCCTTTCTCGTGTATGATGGTTCCGTTGAATTACTTGGGTATGATCGCGCGAAGGTGCGCGGTTTTGGAGGAGGTTCGCATGAAGAAGCTGTTTCTCATCGGCGGCATGGGCGCCGGGAAGTCCACGGCGCGCAAGGCGCTCACCGACGAGGGCCTGGCCTGGATCGATCTCGATCAGGTGGGGCACGAGGTGCTCACGTGGGACACGGTGAAGGACGACCTGCGCGGCGCCTTCGGCGATGATATCTTCGACGAGAATGGCGAGGTGGTGCGCAGCGCCCTGGCCGCCAAGGCCTTTGCGACGCCGGCCGCCACGCGCAAGCTGAACACCATCACGATGCCCCGCATCGAGGAGCGCTACACCGACCTCATCGACGGCTTTGAGGCGGAAGGCAAGCCTGCCGTGGTGGTGGAGTACTCGGTGTTCCGCAACCGCCAGCAGTCGCTGGCTTACGGGGCCGATGTGGTCATGGCCGTGCTGGCGCCGCTGGAGACCCGCATCGAGCGTGCCGTGGCCTCCGGGTTCCCAGAGGAGGACGTGCGCGCCCGCATCGCTCGCCAGATCACCGATGCCGACCGCATCGAGGCGTCGGACGTGGTCTTCAACAACGACGGCACACCCGAGGAGCTGCGCAACGAAGTCATCTCCTGGTGGAACGAATATAAATCCTGTTGCTAACGCAACAGGATTTTATGCCGATGCTGCGAGGCCCTGTCGCATTTCATCTTCGCCCTTGTTTTGGCCACGGCGCGTACCAGAGTACGCTTGGGCCAAAGGCGGACGAATCTGAAACGCGACAGGGCCTCTCGCTGATTTCCTGGGGCGAACTTGTGTCGTTCTGCTGCTAGTTACCACAGGTTTAGTAAGTGCTGCATCCCCAGGCTGGCAGCGGCGATGCAGATCCAGCAGATGAGGCCCATGAGGATGGGCTTGCCGCCGGACTTCACGAGCTTCACGAGGTCGGTGTTCAGCCCGATGGCAGCCATGGCCATGACGATGAAGAACTTGCTTAGGGTCTTCAGCGGCGCGAACACCGCCGCGTCGGCGCCGGCGGCCACGGCGATGGTGGTGATGAGGCTGGCCACGAGGAAGAACAGGATGAACATCGGGAAGGCGCGCTTCAGAGAGAAGTTGCCGAGCGGGTCCTTGCGGCGCGTCGACGAGGGCTCGGAGGCTGCCTGAGCGTTGGAGGCGGACTCGTCTGCGCTCTCCTTGCGGGCCATGACGATGCCGAGCACGAGCGTGATGGGGATGATGGCGAGCGTGCGCGTGAGCTTCACGATGGTGGCGTCGTCCAGCGCGTTCGAGCCGGGGTGCATGCCGTCCCAGGCGGCCGCGGCGGCGGTGACCGAGGAGGTGTCGTTCACGGCCGTGCCGGCGAACAGGCCGAAGCCCTCGTTGGACATGCCGAGCGCCTGCCCCAGCGTGGGAAAGATGAGCGTCGCCACCACGTTGAACAAGAAGATGACCGAGATGGCCTGGGCCACCTGCTCGTCCTTGGCGCGAATGACCGGCGCCGTGGCGGCGATGGCCGAGCCGCCGCAGATGGAGGAGCCCACGGCGATGAGCGTGGCGATAGCGGAATCCATGCGCAGCACGCGGTAGAGGATGTAGCCCACGATGAGCGCCGTGGCGATGGTGGTGAGGATGATGGGCAGGCTCTCGGCGCCCACGGCGGCGATCTGTGCCAGGTTCAGCCCGAAGCCGAGCAGGATGACGGCATACTGCAGCACCTTTTTCGCTGTGAAGCCGATGCCGTCCTGCACGATGCCGCGCGCCGGCTGCTTCCACCAAAGGGCGATGACCATGCCGATGAGGATGGCGAACACCGGCAGCGCCTCGCCGAGAAACCAGCAGGGAAGGGCGATGGCCGCGCACAGGCCGACGCCGGGGGCCACGTTCTTCACGTTCGCCACGATGATCTCCTCACGTCGCGGGATGTCAACAGCGATTGCAGAGTATAGCACTCATGGTTGGACGGATCGTGAACTTTAAGCGAACATCTGTTCATTTCTTGTGGAAGGTGCTAGACTGTCTTCCTTATAGCGAACTACTGTGAGAAAGGGACGCGCGTGTCCACTCATCTTTCCAATATAGAAGGCATGGAAATGGCGGGGAAGCTGCCCGAGGTACGGCTGGCGAACACCCCGTTCAAGGTGGTCTCGCCCTTCGAGCCCTCGGGGGACCAGCCCGAGGCCATCGCCACGCTCGCGAAGGGGGTGGGAGAGGGCCTGCGCTACCAGACGCTTCTGGGCGTCACCGGCTCGGGCAAGACCTTCACCATGGCAAAGACCATCGAGGCGGTGCAGAAGCCCACGCTCGTCATGGCGCCGAACAAGACGCTCGCCGCGCAGCTGGCGGCCGAGCTGAAGGAGTTCTTCCCCGACAACGCCGTGGTGTACTTCGTCAGCTACTACGACTACTACCAGCCCGAGGCCTACGTGCCCTCATCGGACACCTTCATCGAGAAGGACGCCTCCATCAACGAGGAGGTGGAGAAGCTGCGCCATGCGGCCACCTCGGCTCTGCTGTCGCGGCGGGACGTCATCGTGGTGGCGTCGGTGAGCTGCATCTACGGCATCGGCTCGCCGATGGACTACGCCGGCATGGCGGTGTTCGTCGACAAGCAGAAGGAGATGGATCGCGACGAGGTCATCCACGAGCTCATCGACATCCAGTACGACCGCAACGACTACGAGCAGAAGCGCGGCACCTTCCGCGTGCGGGGCGACGCGCTGGACGTGTTCCCGCCCTACGCCGACCACCCGGTGCGCATCGAGTTCTGGGGGGACGAGATCGAGTCCATCGACGAGATTGACCAGGTCACGGGCGAGGTGCTGAACAGCTACGAGGCGCTGCCCATCTGGCCGGCTTCCCACTACGTTACGGCGCGGCCGAAGATGGACAAGGCCCTCGGCACGATTCAGGACGAGCTACGCGAGCGCCTCATGCAGTTCAAGGAAGAGGGGAAGCTGCTCGAGGCCCAGCGCTTGGAGATGCGCGTGAACTACGACTTGGAGATGCTGGAGACCATGGGATTTTGCTCCGGCATCGAGAACTACTCGCGCCATCTGGACGGCCGTGCGCCGGGCGAGCCGCCCTACACCCTCATCGACTACTTCCTGAAGGACTTCCTCTGCATCATCGACGAGTCCCACGTCACGGTGCCGCAGATCCGCGGCATGCACGAGGGCGACCGCTCCCGCAAGATCACCCTCGCCGAGCACGGCTTTCGCCTGCCCAGCTGCCTGGACAACCGCCCCTTGCGCTTCGACGAGTTCGAGGAGCGCATCCCGCAGTTCATCTACGTGTCGGCCACGCCGGGCGATTACGAGGAGCGCGTGAGCCAGGCGAAGGTGGATCAGGTCATCCGTCCGACGGGCCTTCTGGATCCGGAGATCGTCGTGCGCACGAGCGCCAGCCAGATCGACGACATCATCGACGAGGCGAAGGAGCGGGCGGCGCGCAACGAGCGCGTGCTCATCACGACGCTCACGAAGAAGATGGCCGAGGACTTGACCGACCATTTGCTGGATCAGGGCGTGAAGGCCCGCTACATGCACTCGGACATCGCCACGCTGGAGCGCACGGAGATCCTGCGTGACTTGCGCCGCGGCGAGTTCGACGTGCTCGTGGGCATCAACCTTCTGCGAGAGGGGCTCGACTTGCCCGAGGTGTCGCTTGTGGCCATCCTGGATGCCGACAAGGAGGGCTTCCTGCGCAACCACCGCTCGCTCATCCAGACCATCGGGCGCGCGGCCCGCAACGTGTCCGGCCAGGTCATCATGTACGCCGATCGCATCACCGATTCTATGCGCCGGGCTATCGACGAGACGCGCCGGCGCCGCGACATCCAGATGGCCTACAACGAGGAGCATGGTATCAAGCCCCAGACTATCCGCAAGGCCATCAACGACATCATGGGCTTCATCACGGAAGATGTGGAGGGCACCACTGCCGAGCAGGTGAATAAGGAGCTGGCAGAGCTTTCCCGCGAAGAGGTCCTGCGGCTCATCTCGTCCATGGAGGACGACATGGCCGCCGCGTCCCGCGACATGGACTTCGAGGAGGCGGCGCGTCTGCGCGATCAGGTGGTGAAGCTAAAGAGTACCGTGGAGGACAAGTCCGAGGAAGACGTGCTGAAGGATCTGAAGAAGGGCGCGCGAAAGGGGAGCGCCTACGGCAACCGCAAGCACGCCGCCTACGGGTCGTCGCGCGCGAGCTAAAGGCGCTGCGCCCGGGCTCCTGCCATCGCCGCAAGATTCGTCTCGCAGGACGCCGACCTTCGCAGGACGGTGCCCCTGCGGGACGGTGGCGCGGCGGGGAAGTGCCCTCTGGGACGGCGCGGGCTGTTCAGTTTTCGTGGATTCGGGACGGATTGCGAACTTTACGGAAATGTAAGCTGCTCTGCCGTGAACGCCCCGTCGCTTCGTCGTATAATCGCGAGAAAGCACCTGCACCACCTGAAGTACTTCCTAAGGAATAAAGCGATGCCCGATCAGCCCGCCTCCCAAGGTTCGAATAACCCCCGCAACAACCCGCGACAGCACAAGAAGCCCACCCGGCGCCACCCCGGCGCCTCCGTGCCGGCCTCGGTTCCCCATTCCCACGGGGTCTCAGCACCGCAGCCGCAGTCGGCGGCCGTCCCGCCGGAAATGCGCCCCCAGCCGGCAGCGCAGGCCCCTTCCCCGCAGCAGGAGCCGGCAGCGCCTCGCGAGCAGACGGACTATGGCGCCCAGACGCAGGATCCGCGCCTGCATGAGGCGCCGTCCTATCAGCCGCACGCCTATCAGCAGGCCCAGCCCCAGCCTCGCCAGGCGGCGTCGCCGCACGGCTATGCGGGCTACGCGGCCCAGGTGCCCCCGCGGGTCGTTCCGGCCACCAAGGCCGATGGCCAGGTGGCTCCCTATGCCGATATGGGGCGCTACAAGAAGAAGGGCAAGAAGAAGGCGAGCGTCGTCTCCATTATCGTCTCCGTGGTCATTCTGGCCGCCATCGGCGTGGGGGTGTACCTGTATCTGAACCCGCTGCAGTTCAACGTGACGGTCAACGGCATGACGCGCACGGTGGATCGGGGGACGACCTTGAACGACATGATCGCCGAGGGCGTCGTCTCCCCGCAGCCGGGCAATCTGCTCGCCGTCGACGGGGAGGTTCTGGAAGAGGGCGGCGGCGCTGCCTTTGCCGGCACGGTCAACGGCAATGAGGTGACCGACGGCGCAACTGAGCTGCACAAGGGCGATGTCGTTCAGCTGGACGACGGCGCCGACGCGACCGAGGACTACGATGTTACCACCGAGGAGACGACTCCGGGTCAGGTGGAGCTGGGCGAGGGGGCCATCCACGTGTACGTGCCCGGTGAGGCGGCCCAGGTGGAGAAGCGCACCGGCAAAGTGTCGGGCAAGACGGTGGAGGAAACCGTGAAGGAGGGCTCCGACAACGTCTATCTGAAGTACAACGCGAACACGAACGGCGAGAAAGTCATCGCGCTCACCTTCGACGATGGCCCGTGGCCCACGACCCAGGAACTGCTCGACGTGCTGAAGGAGAACGACGCCGTGGCGACGTTCTTCACGATCGGCGAGCAGATTTCCGATAAGACCGATTACGTGGAGACGATCAAGCGCATGGCGGCCGAGGGTCACCAGATCGGCACCCACTCCTACGACCATGCGGCCACCGGCGGCGGCAACGGCGTGGACATGACGCGCCAGAGTCCCGAGAAGCAGATTGAAGAGGTGCAGATGGGCCAGCAGGCCATCGCGGATGCGACGGGCGCCGAGGCGTCGAAGGTGTTTCGTTCGCCGGGCGGCAACTTCCACGACGAGATCATCTGGAACTTGCAGCCCTACATCACGGGCGAGATCGGCTGGAACGTGGACACCGAGGACTGGCGGCGACCGGGCGCCGACGCCATTGCGGAGCGCCTGCTGTCGGCAAAGTCGGGGGATGTCGTGCTCATGCACGACGGCGGCGGCGATCGCAGCCAGACCATCGAGGCGCTGAAGATCGCCCTGCCGCAGCTTAAGGCGGAGGGCTACAAGTTCGTGACCATCGACCAGCTTCTGGCCTACGACGACGCCAAGGCGCTGGCCCAGGAACTGGCCGCCCAGCAAGAGGCGGAATAACAGCATCTTTCGGAAAACTCGTCGGATAATCTTCGTAGGGGGCGACCTTGGTCGCCCCTTGTCGCGAGCATAGCCGTTGTCGGGAGGGCGGACCAAGGTCCGCCCCTCCGGGGGACCGACCGTTGCCGACGGCTTACTGGCCGAGAAGTTCGCGCGCGTGGGCGAGGGAGGTCTCGGTGGCGGTGCCCGACAACAGGCGCGCCACTTCGGCCACGCGCTCGTCGCCCTCCACCGGGGTCAGAGCCGTTTCGGGCGCGTCGCCCGCGGTTTTCGTCACGGTGTAGTGGGTATCGGCGAGCACAGCCACCTGGGCCAGATGCGTGATGGCGATGACCTGGTGGCTTTCCGCCAGCTCCGCCAGCACGGCGG
>OGQQ01002543.1_pt1 | contig 11562 bp, 9 predicted proteins | sample 1553281 | NCBI WGS metagenome assembly OGQQ01 (sample SAMEA2579937, study PRJEB22360) | human gut metagenome | biome: human gut; feature: human-associated habitat; material: faeces | place: Denmark | collected 2008/2010 | reverse complement strand
GGAAGAGGTTTCGGTCTCTTCCCTTTATTTTTGCCAATGATAATTATACTCTAAGTAATTAATGTTCCGCCCTTTCCGTTAGAGGAAATAAAAATTTTGGTATTATATGAGATTTACTGCCTAAGCTTCTAGCTGTTATAATAAATCTGTTACCGCCCCTATACCGGTACAGGAAGGGGGTGTCCTGTATGGAAATAGTTCTATCTTTTCTAGTCACTGTTACGGCTGGTGTAGTTTGCCACTACATTATCAAATGGTTAGACAGTGATAAATAGTCGGTAACTAGCCTAAGGCATAAGCCACCTTCGCAAAACGGAATAGAAAACCTCAGAGCTGCAACTCTGAGGTTTTCGTTTTGTTGTCCTGCATGGACTAATTCTATCTTTTTGCCTACTGGCATTATAGCATATGTGAAAAATGAAATCAATATGCAACGACTTGACTTCTACTGTCCGGTTGCTACATTAAATACATTTTCCGCACCGTAAGTATCCACACATGACTGGCAGAACCTCATGCCGCTGTTAAAGACGGCAAACCCATTCGGCATGTAAGCCCCGCAGAGACTGCAGTAATTATATCCTCCACATTCATTACATAACCCGGTAGAGAAATCATCCTGGGGATTCCTTCCGCATTGCGCGCACATAGGCGTCTTGTATTGATAATAACAAGTATCGCAAGTCCATGTTCCGTCAATGGTATCTAACGTCCAATCGGCACATCTGTCCTCTAAACTTGTCCCGCAGTAATCACATACCATGCAGTTGTAGCATCTCCCTAACGTGGCAGTCATGTTATCTTCAAGAGCGGTTCCGCATATCTGGCATTTCGGAAGTGTGGGAATAATCTGCTCATCATAACAAATCCGGCAGACACCGTCTCGAATGAGATACACATTGCTGACACCGCAATACTCGCATTTGTACTGTGAATTACTGGGGTTTGCTTCCGAGTCAGAATACCCGAATTTTTCCTTCTCATATGCGATGACTTCCTCTCGCCGTGATTGCTGCTTCTGCTCAGCTTCTTTTTGCTTCTGTTCTTCTTCCTGCTTTTTCTTGTCTTCTTCTGCTTTCTGTGCGTCCTCCTGTTTCTTCTTTTCCTTTTCTTTTTCTTGCTCTTCCTGTTCCGTCTGCTTTTTGGACGCTTTTGTGTCTGCCTGGGAATCTTCGGAGGTGCCGCATCCGCTGAAACATAATAGAGAGATGATTAACAAAACAATAACTGTAATTTTTTTCACACTATCTCCTCCCAACGCGATTTTCTATTAACTATATGATAACAATACGGATACGTTTAAGCAAGAATCTAAATTGCTGAATGTAATTGGTGTTATTCATATGTTACTATTCACAGCCACCCCACCCACATGCGCACTCGTCGCATCTTCGATGCTCCAGTCCCGCTCCTTACGGAGCTAAGACTGCTTATGTGGGCGGGGTGACTGTTTCACAGTCCTGACTCCAAATTGACACCAGCGGTTTACGTGCAAGCACGACACCTCTGCTGACAATTTGGAGTCGGCTGTGAATAGTAACATTACCGAAAATTTATCTGTAGGTCTGCCTGCATCACTGCTCTGCGGGAGACCCTGCGAAAAACATCGTTGAGATACAGGTGTCGTCTGCAATTTCTCCGCTCTGCGCTTCCTCAATGATAATTTTACACGAATCAACAGTGATTGTCTGTCCGAAGTCGATGTAGAGGGCAGAATCTTCCGCATATGCAAAGCTGCTTAAATCCGCTGTCCCCACCAGTCCGTTGCTGAAGATGAAGCGAAGTTTCAGAGGGCGTCCGTTATCCTGGTAGTCTTGGGCGGAAGCAGCCAGTCCGGGTTCAATGTACAGTCCCTGGATATCCTGGGGGAAGGGGGAATCATAGGAAAAGGACTCGCCTGTTCCGAGGCCCACTCTGCCATCCGCCCAGTATGTAGTCCGGTCGGAATCCTCCATAAGACTGGAGGGGTGTTCCACCCCGTCTTTTTGCAGATAAGATGATGAGGAAACCATGAAATCCGTGCGGGGATATTTTCCGGGCTGACGTTCGCAGGTTGTAACATCGAAAGTAGGGATGTTTTCCTCCTCCTGTTCGCTGATACTTAAATCAGACAGTTTTTTCCAGTCCATATCTGTCCTGACAGGGTGCTGGCTTTCCCAGTCTGAAAGTGCGCTCTCGTATTGCTCCGCTGTAAGCTCATTTGCCTCAAGTCCGCCGGAACTTCCCTGGAAGTAGTACCCTTCGGAGTATGCAAGGCTGGTTTCTAAATTGAGATTTACAGTCCCGGAAGTGAGGCTATAATATTCCGTAGATATATTTTGCGAGTCACTATTTTGTACGAACTTGAAAAGACCATCTCCACAGATAGAACATTCCGGGAGACTTTCTGACTGTCCATCTCCCGTGAAAGCGCGTATGCCAAGTCCCTGGACAACCGACAAATGCTGGGGCGTCTTGTCATCATACCCATATATATCTAAAATTTTGTATCCCACATCACTTTGATTTGTCAGCTCTGCGATGATAAGTTCGGGGATGTCGTCTGCGCTCATGTCTTCGAGGGTATAGTACAGCTCTCTTTCCCCGCTGTCTAAGAGAACAGGATTCACATAGGGAAAATCTTCGTATTCCCCGGCAAATCCGTTCTGCTCCGCTTTCTGATATTCCGTGAGGATACGAGAATAATACGTTTGGGCAGTATCATCTGCATAAGCTGCACCGTTTGTTTTGGAATTATCATTTTCCTCACCCTCTGTCATGTTTGTCTTAGCGGATTTATCCTTGTAGGAGTCTTCAAGATACTGCGTTTTTTCTTTTTCTAACAGATACCAGTATACCCCTCCTGCTGCAGAAGCACCCAGGCATATTGCCAAAAATAGGATTCCTGCAATCAGTAAAGCTTTGTTCCGTCCTGATTTTTTCCCTTTATTGTTATGATGCATGTTCCGTTACTCTTATCCTTTCCTGTTTCCGTTTCTGTTTCAATGCTTCTCTCGCTTGCTGCCTTATCAGTGTTCCACATAAGGCACTAGTGTACTGCGTCATGATACTGAAAGCCAATGAGACAGTACACTGGTTTTGTTAATAAATATTTCCGTCGAAATCCAACCATAGCAAATCGCCGTTGCTGGACAGCTCGAAAAGCCCATAGTTAGCTGCTATATAATCACCGCCATCATACTCTTCATGGTGGAGAACCTGGTTTTTGTTGTTCAGAACAAACACCTCTCCGTCTTTGGCGGCGACAATCGTTGTGTCAGATATAGGTAGGCAATTGTTGGTATATTCCAGGGGGATGATTTCCCTGCCGGAAGAATCGACACATCCCCATGCTCCGTCCTTTGATACTTCCACGAGGTTGCAGGCATATATATCGTTTTCCATAAAATGCCTGACAGTGTCATATTCCAGAGGGATGACTTCTCTTCCTTTGGCATCGATACAGCCCCATTTATCGTCAATGCGAACTGCCGCAATGTCGCTGCCTCCGAATCCACGGGCTTCGTCATAGAGAAATTCGATGACATCTTCCCCCTGCTCGTTGATAAATCCCCACTTTTCCCCTCTTCTCACAGGAGCCAGACCGTTGCTGCCAAACAGTCCTGCCTCATCGTATTTTGCATTGTATAGTGCTATTGCGGAATCTGAATCGACAGACAGAAGTTCCGGGGGGATGACCATTTCTCCATTTTCATTCAAGTATCCCCAGCCGTCTTCCGTCTTTACAGGAATCATGCCGTTGACAGACATGGGTTTGATGTCATCGTAAATAGCAGGGATAACCCAGTTCATATTTCCGTCCATGTATCCGTACTTATCCTGATATTCATCGTACATGCAATACCAGCCCTTATCAACCATTATCTGTGTCGCTTCATCTGACCCCAGTCTTAAATTATCGGGAAAATAGGTTATGCTGCCTTCTTCGTCCATAAAAGCGTATTTTTCATCCCAACCATCGCTGCTCCAGGAAATCATGGCTTTTCCGTTTACAAAATCATTCTGCAGATAGAAGCTTGTTTTGTTGCCGGCGCCTGCTATCTCTTGTTTGAAATCGACTTTGTTTTTCAAAGCTCCGGATTTGTCGATAATCAGTGCTTCACCGTCCTTCATGACAATGGCTGTTCCATTGTTGGTAAAGAAATTTGTCCCATCATATACAGGCTCTATCACCCATTCCCCATCCAGATTTTTATATCCCCACAGCTCTCCATACTGCGCCGGAAGCAGAAAATCCTCTGTCAGAGCTTCCCGCCATGGCTCATCCGTTGCTTCCTGTGACAGAGCTTCCTGCGATGGCTTACTCTTTGTCTCCGGTCTTCGGATGAAATAGAGCAGCAGGAAAACGCACAGGGCTGTAAAAACCATTGCTGTAAGAACCGCTGCTATTTGTACCGCAGCCGTATTTTTAGATGGTTTGTTCTTGTTTTTTCCATTTATCGTATTTTGTAGGGACCCGCAAAATCTGCAGTATCGGCTTTTATCTGAAATTTCTTTCCCGCAATTTCTGCAATACATGAAGATACCTCCCTTTCCTCTCAAATGTAACCGTTCTATAGAGTAAGTACCTGTCTGTTGACGTTTGGTTTGAGTTTATTATAATATTTTTTAAAAATGTGGGGCAAAGCATAGTTGTAAGAACTTTGTAAGAAGTCTCTGGTTTAATAAGAGTATCCCAAAGGGAAAACTGAAAATAAGGAGAGACCACAATGGAGATTTTATCGGCAAAGGGACTTGTGAAATATTACGGGCAGGGAGAGAGCCTGGTAAAAGCGGTGGACCACAGCAGCTTTTCCGTGGAAAAGGGAGAGTTTGTCGCTATCGTCGGCACCAGCGGCTCAGGAAAGACAACGATTCTGAATCTGGTGGGCGGGCTGGACGTCCCGGACGAAGGAAAGATTATCATAGACGGACAGGATATCTCCGGCATGAAACCGGATGAGCTGACGATATTCAGACGGCGGAAGATAGGCTTTATTTTTCAGAATTATAATCTGGTGACCGTGCTCAATACGTATAAAAATATCGTCATGCCGGTGAAGCTGGACGGCAATAAGGTGGACGAGGCGTATATCAGGAGGATTGCCGCGATGCTGGGAATCGAGAAGAAATTAAAAGCCTATCCCAATCAGCTCTCCGGCGGACAGCAGCAGAGAGTGGCAATCGCGAGGGCATTGTCCGCAAAACCGGCAATTATCCTCGCGGATGAACCCACCGGGAACCTGGATTCCAGAACCAGCCAGGAGGTGATGGGGCTCTTAAAAATGACAAGCCGGGAGTTCTCCCAGACCATCGTGATGATTACCCACAACGAGGAAATCGCGCAGCTTGCGGACCGGATTATCCATATTGAGGATGGAAAGATTGTCGGAGGTGAGCAGTGATGTACGAGAACTCAAACAAAGAAATGGTAAAAGAGATTGCCGGAGCAACCATGAAAGCCCATCGGCTGCGCAATATCATGGCAGTCCTCGCCATAGCACTCACCGCAATTCTCATCACCATCGTGTGCGGAGCAGGGGTGAGCACAGCAAAGGCGGTAATGACAGAGTCGCAGATGAATCCGGGACCGGGTACCAATGGCGCGGGCATCTACGGAAATACAGAGACTCTGGAAAAAGTGCGCCGTCAGCCGGAGGTGGAGTGGGCGGATATTGCCAGGCTCTGCATGAAAGGCTCACCGAGAAATCAGGAATTTGCCGGACTGACTGTGAAATTTCTGGGAGTGAATGAAGGGTACTACGGACATCACTATGTGGATTTAATAAACGGCAAGTACCCGGAAAATGCCGGAGAAATCCTGATGTCAGACACTCTGGCAAAAAGAACCGGCAGAAAGATGGAGCCGGGGCAGAAGATGACCATCAACCTGATGGCGGAAAAAGGAGGAGAGCGTGTTCTTGAACCTGTGGAAGTGACCATCAGCGGATTTTACGACAATCCGCTGGAAGCCATCGAAGACTATGAAGAACTGTACACCACAGAGGACTTCCCGGATATTTACAACCCGGAAATAGGAGATACAGGGACTATTTATACGAAGCTTGCCGGTGTCACAACCCAGACTTCTGACACAGAACTTGCCGAAAAGCTGGAACGCTTAAACGAGGCGGCAGGAGGGGAAGGCACCTGTATGATAACAAGTCAGGATTTCACGCTCCTGATTGTGGGAGTGGCAGGCGTGCTTCTGCTTCTGATTGCCTACGGGTATATCCTGATTTATAATATTTTCTATATCTCTGTGGTAAACGATATCCGTTTCATGGGGAGCATGAAGACCATCGGCATGACGGGGAAACAGATTCGCGGGATGTTAAACTGGCAGGTGCGCCGCCTGGGAATCGCCGGGATAATAGCGGGGATTGCCATGGGTACGGGCTTGAATCTCCTTGTCATCCGGCTTTTAAAAGATTCAGAGTTTTCTTTTTCCAGGTACTACGAGGCGGGAATTTCCCTTCTCTACGCGGCGTTGATTTCCGCTGTATTTTCCGCAGTGACGGTTTTCATAAGCAGCAGAAAAGCCCTGTCTTTAGCGGCAAAAGTTTCCCCTGTGGAAGCGGCGAGATTTCGCACGACGGGCAGGAAAAAGACGGTGTTTGCCATCCTCTCTTTCGGATTGAGCGGTATCCTGTTCTGCGTCCTGTACACGGCGCTTATCGGCTATGATACGCAGTGGATGGCGGACAGGATGAATGAGGCGGACTTTAAAGTCTACCAGTATCATGCGACACAGTTGATGGATGCCCCCTATGAGCCTATGAATATCGAGTTTGCAAATGAGATAAGAAGTCTGGATTTTGCGGAGGAATCCTATGTCTATTATCGGGGAGTAGATTTTAAGCAGAAACCAAGCTACGGCAGTTATGGGGAGTCCAAGGCTGCGCTGAAATACGAGGGAGATTTGCGGACTGTGATAGAGAAGGAGTTTGCGGAGAGCGGGCTGCCTTCCGATAAGCAGACGAGCATCGAAGCCGACGGGAATTATCCGGCGGGAATCCTGGGGATGGAGCCGGAGGCGCTTCCCATGGAGTCGGAAAATGTCTATGTGTACGACGGCAGCCTGGACGAAGAAACATTTGCCTCAGGAGATTATCTCATCTACCAGCCCTATTACGGACATTTCGCGGGAGAGGATTTTCGGTTTGAGGCGGTGGAAGCCGGGCAGGAGCTGACACTGTCCTTCTACAACTATGAGAGAGGAGAGTATGTGGAGAGAACCTTCACTGTCATGGCGGTGGTGGGGACGAAACCGGATAATTACGCGGGAGAATTTGGAACAGACACACAGTTTATTCTGCCGGATACTGTATTCCGTGAGATTTACGGCGGGCAGGCGGATGACATGGTGAGCGCTGTTCTTATCAATACAGCGGAAAACGAAGACAGTAATCGGGAGAGCAAATACCAGGAAACACTGGAGGAAATGACAGCCCGCAGCCTAAATTCTCAGATTCGCGTGAGTTCAAAGTATGAGACAAGACTTCAGCAGGAGACGCAGAAGGCACAGAAGGTATGTATCGGCATATTTGTGGCGGTTATCGTGGGACTGATTGGCATAGCGAACATCGTCAATACGCTTGTGACCGGCGTGCTCTCCAGGAAAATCGAATATGCGGCGCTGCAGTCCATAGGAATGACGAAGCGCCAGATGATAAGAGATATTTTCGGGGACGGGATGAAGATGGTACTCATCAGCATGGCGCTTGTTATTCCGGTGGGAATCCCGGTGGCGCAGGCGTTGTCGCAGTATCCTCTGTCTACGGGATTTGTACCTTCGCTGTTTGCGGCGGCGGTGTGCATGGTGCTGGCAGCAGGCGTAGCCCTTTCCATTCTTACCTCCGTCATCCTGACAGAAGTCCTGAACAAAAAGACCGTGGTGGAAAGACTGCGGGAGGCAGAATAATAAAAAAACTGTGGCGCAGTGGCTGCGGGCGACAGAAAAAATATTTTCCAGAGGGGGATAGAAGATGTACCGGATTCTGGTAGTGGAGGACGATGAGGTTTTAAGAAATGGCATGGTATATGCGCTGAAAAAAGAAGGATATGCCGCGCAGACGGCGGGAAGCCTTGCAGATTTGAAAAAAATGCCGCAGATTGAGGCGGATGCGGTGCTTCTGGATGTGACACTTCCCGACGGGGACAGTCGGGATTATCTTTCTGTGCTGCGCAGGACAACAGAGATTCCTGTAATTTTCCTGACTGCGCGCAATACAGAGCGGGATATGATAAAAGGCTTTGACGCAGGGGCGGATGACTATGTGACAAAGCCCTTCTCCATCCCTCTTCTGATGAGGCGGCTCAAAGCGCTGTTAAAAAGGAGCGCAGGGAAGGCGGATGGAAATTACCATGCAGGGAATCTGACCTATGATTTTGAGAAGAAATCCTTGACAAAAGAGGGAAATCCGATTTCCTTAAGCAGGACAGAGATGAAGATTCTGGAGACATTGATACAGAACCGCAATCAGGTGCTGACATGGGAGATACTGCTTGAGAAAATCTGGGATATCGACGGGAATTTTGTGGATAAAAACACTTTGAGCGTGAATATTTCCAGGCTTCGTGATAAAATCGAAGAGGATAAGAAAAATCCGAAATGGATACGGAATGTATTCGGAATCGGTTATAAATGGAGCGACCAAGATGCAGAATCATAAAAAGAAAGTCAGGATTATCATAGGAATTACGGCGGGGATATGGCTTTTATCCCTTGCCGTATTTCTTGTCGTCGGGAGAACTGCGGGAGATAAGTGGCGGTGGTATCCTGCGGCAGCGGCATACGGAATCTGGAATCTTCTGCTTTTTGGCGGCGCGTATCTTTTGATTTCCAGAGACATCAACCAGGTGTTGGGAAAAGTTGCCGATTGTATCCAGAGTATGATAGACGGGAAACCCGCAGTGAAATTTGCCGTGCAGGAGGAGTCCCTGACAGGGAAATTTCAGATGCAGATACTTAAGCTCTATCAAATTTTAAATGACGCAAGGGAGCGGGAGAGAAAAGCAAGCAGGCAGATGAGCGAACTGGTGGCGGATTTGGTGCACCAGGTGAACACACCACTCACCAATATCCAGATGTACTGTGGCTTCCTTACCCAGGATTCGCTGTCACAAAAAGAAAGGGAGGACATCTGCCATACCATTGATTCTCAAGTAGAAAAACTGGGGTGGTTTGCGGACGGCTTTACAAAGACCATCCGCATGGAGGACGATATCCGCAGGCTGGAGCCGCGCAGACAGCCTGTACTCAATATGGTGCTCTCGGCAATTGACCAGACGGCGCTGAAAGCGAACCGGCATGAAAACGAAATCTGTCTTAGTGGAGAGCAGGATATCGAAGCGGTCTACGACCGGCGCTGGACGGAGGAAGCTCTATTTAATGTACTGGACAATGCGGTGAAATATGGAGAGAGAGGGACGCCAATCCAAGTGACAATGGAAGCCTATGATTTGTTTGTGCGCATCGATGTGACAAACTCAGGCACACCCATTCCCAGAGAGGAGTATACCAGAATCTTTCAACGCTTCTACCGCGGAAAAAATGCCGCGCTCATCAAGGATGGGGTGGGGCTGGGATTATATCTGGCACGGCAGATTATTTCACAGCAGGGCGGTTATATGAAGGTGGAGAGTAAAAACGATGGAAAGCACGGGAGAAATACAATCAGTATTTTTCTGAAAAAAGACGGATTAGAAAATGTGGAAGGAGGTAAAGAGTCCTATGCTGATTGTATCGAATTTTCAGTCTGAAAGTAACCAAAAGGAAATACTGCCTTTTAAGCAGGAAGCATTGCCTTACGCCTGTATGTACCGGAATATGAGCAAATACGGGGATGGGAATTTCCCCTGGCACTGGCATGCTGCCTTTGAGATTGACTATATTGCCAATGGAGAGTTGGAATTTCGCACAGCAGACACTAATTTTACTCTGAAAAAAGGGGATGCGGTCTTTATCAACTCCGGGGTGATGCATGCGTACCGGGCGAAGACAGAGAGCGAGTGTGAAATCTATGCGCATCTGTTCGATGCCCACTTTCTTTCCGGGATGCATCACAATGCCATAGAGGAAAAATATGTGCTTCCGGTAATGAACAGCCAGGAGCTCCAGATATTTCCTATTCGTCCGGACAGTTATGAGAATGTCTGTATGATGGAGAAAATATTGGAGATGATACGGCTTTCTCATGAGGAGCCCTTTGGGTATGAGCTGGAGATACGCGCTCAGCTTGGGCGGTTCTGGTGTCTGTTTCTGAAAGCTACAGAAGAAATACGCGCCCGAAATGTACCGAAAAGCAATACGGATATCGAGCGGGTGAAAGTGATGATGCATTTTATCCATGAGCATTACAGGGAAAAGATTACGCTGGAGGATATCGCTGCTTCCGCAAACATCAGCGAAAGGGAATGTACCCGTTCTTTCCAGCACTGTATCGATAATTCGCCCGTTAATTATCTTAATTCTTACCGGGTTTATGTGGCGGCACAGATGCTTTTGCAGACCGGGGACAGTATCATAACCATCAGCGAAAACTGCGGCTTCAGCTCCAACAGTTATTTTGGGAAAGTGTTCCATGAAAGCATGGGATGCACCCCTTCCGAATACCGCAGGGGGAGAAAACCTGCTTGATTTTAGAATGATTTGACCGTATTTTACTATAAATCTGAATAAATATACAAAAAACGCACCGAGATTAAGACCGGATTTTACTATTACCTGTCTTTATCTCGGTTTTTTTGTATCCTGATGCTGCCTATAATAAAAGTAAGATAACAGCAGAAGTGCAGAAGGAATACCAAAATTCTTGCATTTTGCTGCAGAAGAAAAACAGAGAGGTATGTAAATAAAACCAGAAAGGAGTAGGGTGATGTTAAAATATAGTATCAAATTAAAGACAGTGGAGGATTTCAGACAGTTTGCGAACCTGACTGTAAAATTTCCCGTTCGGGGATATGTGGAACTTGACGGAGAGTACACGGATATGTATTGCCTGTTGGATATCATATCCAGATGCCCGATTAAGAAGATGGACCTGATTCTCACCAAATATGACGAGACAGATGCCGAAGAGATAGGGAGATACCTCTCTGTATCCGGGCTGCTTTCCGGCGAGCGCCGGTTGGAAAAGACCTATGACAAAATCGCATAGGGCATAATAAGACTGGTGGCAACCGAACGGAAATGAATTTTTATCGGCGGCGAGTAACTCCTGTCTTTTGGCGAGCGGTACTGTTTGAATACTAAGCAGTACCGCTGGCGCTTATGCCGCGAAAATGACCGTGGTTGAAACTGCAAACCGACGAGGGGAAATTCTGCCTCTTTGTAAAGAAACAGTAAAATCATACAAAAGATAATAAAAGAAAGAGCACTACATATTGTATATAATAATAAGAAAAAACACCTTATATTTGGGGCGAAAAAAAGGTTTGAAAAAAAATAAAAAAAGTACTGGACAATGGACCGGATATCGTGTATATTAAATAGCGGACGTTTTGGAGAAGTACCCAAGCTGGCCGAAGGGGCTCCCCTGGAAAGGGAGTAGGTCGTTAATAGCGGCGCGAGGGTTCAAA
>OGQQ01002538.1_pt1 | contig 11578 bp, 8 predicted proteins | sample 1553281 | NCBI WGS metagenome assembly OGQQ01 (sample SAMEA2579937, study PRJEB22360) | human gut metagenome | biome: human gut; feature: human-associated habitat; material: faeces | place: Denmark | collected 2008/2010 | reverse complement strand
TGCTGGCATATTAGACACATTTCTAAAAGCAATTGCATCTTCCAATTTTTTAAGTTCTTCCTCATCAGTCGTCTCTCTTTTTATCATTTCTATAAATGTTTTTATAATCTCTTTTGCTTCTTCAACAGTTTTGCCTTTTAATGTATCTATCATTATTGATGTTGATGCTTGTGATATTGCACATCCATGTCCTGAAAATGCCATATCTTCTATTTTATTTCCATTTAATTTTAATTGTAATGTTATTTCATCTCCACAATTTGGGTTATGACCTACTTCACAGTAGTCTGCATTTTCTAGTTTCTTTTTGTTGTATGAATTCATACTGTGTTCCATTATTAGTTCATTGTAAACATCTGTTAACTCGTCCATTGAAATTTACCTTTCTTTTTTTATTAATTTATTGACAATTTTATAAATTAGTGTTAATATAATAATATAAAGAGACAAGAGCAAGCTCTTATCTCATGCGTGGGTGAGATTTATCTATCGGATAAATCTCTATTTTTCTTTTTTTTGAACAATATTTTAATGCATATCTCTTTTTTGAGCAAATATGTACTAGAAACGATAGTCCTAAAAAGAAAGCTAATATTATTAATAAAATCTTTATTAACTCCATAGCTGTTAACCTCCTTCTTACGAGATTTACATTTAAGTCATTAAAGACATAAATGCATAGATTAGCAAGCATATAACATAGACTTACTAGTCTATGCACTTATGCCTGAAGAAGGTTAACTTCCCAACCAAGAAGATTATAATATATATTTACTTAATAGTCAATATTTATTTTAATTATTTTATATAATTTTTAAACATGTTATAAGCCTTATCAAGAGCCTTAACCAACTTATCTACATCATCTTTTGTATTGTAAATGTAGAAACTTGCTCTACAAGTAGAATCAATACCCAAGAACCTCATAAGCGGTTGAGCACAATGATTTCCAGAACGCACACATACACCTTCTGAATCCAAAATGCTTGCAACATCATGTGGATGAACCCCATTAATGTTGAATGAAATTACACTTGAATGATTTTCTTCATTTGGTGTTGTGTATAATGTTAGATAATCTAGTTTTGATAATTCTTGTCTTGCATATGATATTACTTCATGTTCAATTTCTTGTATTTTATCATATCCTAAATTTTCAATGTAATCAATTGCTGCTCCTAAGCCAATTACACCTTCAACATTTTGTGTACCTGCTTCAAATTTATTTGGAAGTGGTGCAAATGTTGTTTCTTGTTCATAAACATATTCTATCATATCTCCACCCATTAAAAATGGAGTCATTTTGTTTAGTATTTCTCTTTTTCCATATAATACACCTATTCCAAGTGGTGCAAGCATTTTATGTCCTGAAAATACTAGAAAGTCTGCATCTAAATCTTGAACATCAATTTTCATATGTGGTATGCTTTGTGATGCGTCAACTATTACTATTGCACCTTTTTTGTGTGCATATTTTATTATTTTTTTCACATTGTTTATTGTTCCTAAAACATTTGAAACATGTGTGATTCCTACTATTTTTGTTTTGTCAGTAATTTTACTTTCTATTTCTTCGTCTGTAATTTCATAATTTTCGTTGATATACATGTAGTTTAATTTGCTACCTGTTTGCTTTGTCATTTTTTGCCAAGGAACTAAGTTTGAATGATGTTCCATTATTGAAATTACTACTTCATCATCTTTTTTAAGGTTGTCCAATCCATATGAATATGCAATTAAATTTAAGCTTTCTGTTGCATTTTTTGAGAATATTATTTCTTCTCTGTGTTTTGCATTTATGAATTTTGCTATTTTTGTTCTTGTGTTTTCGTATTGTTCAGTTGATTCTACACTTAATGAATATGCTCCCCTATGTGGGTTTGCATTATATTTTTGGTAGAATTCTTCTACTGTTTTTATTACTTGTATTGGTTTTTGTGTTGTTGCTCCACTGTCTAGATATGTAATGTTTTCATTTTCTAGTAATGGAAAATCTTTTTTTATATTATTCATTTTATCTCACCTTTTTCTTTTAAATGAATCCTTTTCTTTTAATCCAATCTTTTATCAATTTCTTGTAAAATTTCTTCTCTTAATTCTTCATTTTCAATTTTCTCTAATATTTGATTAAATCTAGCTCTAACCATCAACTTCATAGCCTCTTTAAGTTCAAAACCTCTACTCATAATATAGAATAATTCTTTTTCGCCAATTTTCCCAGCAGAACTTGAATGATTACCCTCAACCTCTTCTTCAGAACAAAGTAACATTGGTAAAGCTATTGATTTTGCTGTATCTGATAATAGCATACAAGCTTCATTTTCATTTCCTGTAGCTTTCTTACAACCTTTTTTGAAATCAATTGTTCCTTTAAAATATTTTTTAGATGTATCTTTTAAAGCTCCTTGAACTTCTATATCAATATTAGATTTTTTACCTCTCAATTCACCTATATAATTTAAGTCAAAAACTTGGTTTTCTTTTCCTAAATAAATTGTGTTTAGTTGATTATCGCAATTGTCACCTAATAAATTAGAATAATAATTTGTAATGCTGTGTTTTCCGCCAAAGTCAACAATTGTATAATTGATTTTTGCATTTTCTCCAAAATCATTTTCAATTGCTAAAAAGTTATTTGATTTTGTATTCATTAAATTAACTACTACTATATTTAATTCTGAATTTTTTTTGGCTTTTGCTTTTATTATTCCATTATGATAACTTTCATTTTCTTGTTTTGATATGTATTTTATTATTACTGTTGATTTTGTGTTTTCATTTGCAGTAATTTCTATGTTGTCTATTAATGCAGCATTTTCATCATCAAATTTAAAATCTATTTCCGCTTCTGATTTTTCATTTTGATTACTATTTATGTTTAATTTTATTTTTTGATTTGCTCCGTGTTTTACTTGATTTGTAAGTTCTTCACTTAAACCATAAACTAAATCTGTATTTGTATTATCTGCATTTTGTTCTATATTTATTTTAGATGTGTCACCAATTATTGTTACATTTTCAAATGTTGGTATAACCTCTGGAACTTCAATATTTTCTAGTTTTATACTATTTATTCTGAAGTTTTTTGCTGTTCTAACTGGTGTTTCATTTAATTTTATCATCCTATTGCCCCCTCTAATTCAAGATTAATAAGATTATTCATTTCAACTGCATATTCTACTGGTAATTCTTTTGCTATTGGATGAGCAAATCCTCTTACTATCATAGCTTTTGCATCCTCTTCTGATAATCCTCTGCTCATTAAATAGAATATTGTTTTATCACTTATTTTACCAATTTTTGCTTCATGTGAAAATTCAACTTCATCTGTTCTTATATCATTTGTTGGTATTGTATCTGAAACTGATATGTCATCTAACATAAGTGATTCACATGATACTGATGATTTTGAATTTTTTGCATTTTCATTTATTCTTACTAAACTTCTATATGTGCATTTTCCACCATTTTTTGATATTGATTTTGCATTTACTACACTTGATGTATTTGGTGCATTATGGATTACTTTAAATCCATTATCTAGGTTTTGTCCGCCACCGGCAAATGATATTCCTGTGAATTCTGTTTTTGCACCTTCTCCATTTAATATACTCATTGGATATAACATTGATATTTTTGATCCAAATGAACCTGATACCCAGTCCATTTTTGCATTTTTTCCTACTATTGCTTTTTTTGTATTTAAGTTAAGCATATTTTTTGACCAGTTTTCTATTGTTGAATATCTTAAATAGGCATTGTCTGCTACATATAATTCAACACATCCAGCATGTAAGTTGACTTTGTTATATTTTGGTGCTGAACATCCTTCTATAAAGTGTAAGCTTGCTCCTTCTTCTACAATTATCAATGTGTGTTCAAATTGTCCTGATTCTGGTGAGTTTAGTCTGAAGTATGATTGTAATGGAACATCTACTTTTACTCCTTTTGGTACATATACAAATGAACCACCTGACCATACTGCTCCATGTAATGCAACAAATTTGTGATCATTTACTGGTACACATTTCATAAAGTGTGATTTTACTAGTTCTGGATACTCTCTTACTGCTGTTTCCATATCTGTATAGATTACACCTTGTTTTATTAATTCTTCTTTCATACTATGGTAAACAACTTCTGAATCATATTGTGCTCCAACACCTGCAAGTGATGTTTTTTCCGCTTCTGGTATTCCTAATTTGTCAAATGTATTTTTAATATCCTCTGGAACATCATCCCATGAACTATTTAATTTTGACTTTGGTCTTACATATGTTGCTATTTCATCCATATTCAATTCTGATAAATCTGGTCCCCATGTTGGCGTTTCCAAGTTGTTATATACTTCTAATGCTTTTAACCTGAATTCTCTCATCCAGTCTGGGTCGTTTTTTTGTTTTGATATTTCTTCTATTATTTCTGGTGTTAAACCTTTTTTTATTTTGAAGTCATATTCATCTTTGTTTTTTATATCATAGATATTTCTATTAATTTCTTCTAAATTTGTCTTTGACATTTACTATATTTCCTTTCCTGTCAAAAAGGCCCGTCCCTATTGACATTTATATTGTGCATATCCATTTTCTTCAATCTCTGAAGCTAATTCTTGTCCACCTGTTTTAACAATTTTTCCATTAACCAAAACATGAACATAATCAACTTTTAAACTATGCAAAATTTTAGTATTATGAGTAATAATTAAAACAGCATTATTCTCATTTTTAAACATTTCTATACCTTTTGAAACAGTCTTTATTGCATCAACATCAAGGCCTGAATCTGTTTCATCAAGAATAGCAAGTTTTGGATTTAATACAAGCATTTGTAAAATTTCATTTTTCTTTTTCTCTCCACCTGAAAATCCAACATTTAAGCTTCTTTCCATGTTTTTAGGATTCATATTTAATTCTTCCATATATTTTTTCAATTCATCTTTAAATTGGAATATTTTTACTGGTTCACCTGTAATTTTATTTTTTGCATATTTCAAGAAGTTTGTAACTGAAACTCCTGGTATTTCTTCTGGTAACTGGAATGACATAAATATTCCTTTTCTTGCAATTTCATCAGTTCTTGATTCTGTAATATCTTCACCATCAAATGTTATTGTTCCATTTGTTTTTGTATATTCTGGGTTATTCAATATTGCATTTGCTGTTGTTGTTTTTCCAGAACCATTTGGTCCCATTATTACATGGATTTCTCCTTTTTTAATATCTAAATCTATTCCTTTTAATATTTCTTTTTCTCCTGCGTTTACATGCAAATCTTTTATTTCTAATAATTCACTCATTGTTTTAAATCCTTTCTTTCTGTCAATAGGGACGCCCCTTTTTGACAATTTTTATTTATTATCTGTCAAAAGGGCCCGTCCCTATTGACATTGTTCTTCTTACGCAACATCTGCACTTTTCTTTATTGATATCATAATCACAGTCTAAGTTTGTTAGTCCTAGTTCTTTATGCACATATTTTGCCAATTTGTTTATTGTTTTATCCGTTATCGCTAATTTTATTTTTTCCGCTTCGCTTTCGGCTTCTTTTTCTTCTAAATTTAGGACATCTTTTAAAAATACATATACTATGTCGTATGCTTCTAGAATTTTCTTTGCTAAGTCTTCCCCTTTTTCTGTTAGTTCTATTGTTCCATATGATTCATAGTTTAGCAGTCCACTGTCTTTTAAATTGTAAATTGCTTTGTTTACACTTGGTTTTGTACAGTTCATTTTTTTGGCTATGTCTGTTACTCTTATGTTTCCATTTTGCTGTTTTAATATGTACATTGTTTTTAAGTATTCTTCTGATGATTTTGATATCATGTTTTTTCTCCTTTTTTATTTTTGTTAACTCCGGTTAACATTATACTCTCTTATATATTGTTTGTCAAGGCTAACACTTAAAAAAATGACACATTTTGCTAATTTCAGCATGTGCCATTTTTTAATTTAAAATATTTTATTAATTGTTTAATTTATATGGAGGTGATAATTTAGCGATGCCAAAACATCCTCCCGCAAATAGTAACTCTCCAGTTTTAGGATTAACCTCTAAAGAATTTGTTTCAAATCCTCCTTGTCTTCCCTGTTTTACAATAGAATTTGTTGTATTGCTTGTTACAACTTGGAAAGATTTTCCACCGTCAACAGAACGATATAATGCACAGTCATTTAAAAATGTATTTCCAGCACCTCCGCAATAAATAATATTAGGATCTATTGGGTCTACTGCAACTTTAGAAATGCTATATCCACCTTTTAAGTTTACAGGTGCTCTTTTATATTCTTCAACATATCTATTTAAAACACATTCTACACTACCATCTTTTGTTGATGTTTTATATAAATATCCACCTTCACAGGCAGCATATGCTACTTCATTTTTCCAGTCATATGCTACATCTAATATATGTGCTGATGCGTATTTAGGATTTGGTATAAATTCTGTATTGTTTACTTTTTTCCAAGTCTTTCCGTCATCATAAGATGTTACAATATATTTTCCAGTTTCGTCCATTCCATATAATTCTTTTTGACCTTTTGGGTTGTGTGTATAAACATTTATACATCCATCCATTTTTGCCCAAGTATGTCCACCATCTTCACTTCTTAAATCACATGCAAATAATACTTTTGGATTTATTGGTGATTGATAAGATGATTCTATTCCTGTGTTTATATTTTCTTTTGTAAAATACATTCCTGTATCTATAATTGTTTTTCCACCATCAAATGTGATTTTCAATTTTCTTGGATTATGCCATGAGTCTGATACTCCAACAAAATATGTATTTTCGTCTACAGCATATCCTCCGTAACAGAATCCACCCCATCTGTATCCTGACATACTAATATATTTCCAAGTTTTACCTCCATCTGTTGTTACACATCCATCATAATCTTGTGAACCAAAATATATAATATCTGGATTGTATACATTATAGTGAACATTTCCTCCACTTAGTATTCCTGTAATTCCGTTACTGTCCCATTTAAATGTTTTTCCACTATCTGTACTTGAACTTGTATAATCTCCTTGTGTATGTATCCATACTTTATTTTCATCAATTGTGCTCCACATTGGAATACTTATTCTGTTATTATAAGGCATAAAACTTAATTCTTCTGATAATGTTGAGTTTTTCCATGTTTTTCCACCATCTGTACTGTAATATGGATAATTTTGGTATGTTCCTTGTCTATCTATCAATAACATTTTATTTGAATTCAATGGGCTTACTTTTATGTTCATTGGCTCTGTTGTTGGATATGAAATTGATTCTATTTTTTCAAAAGTTTTTCCGTCTTTAGAAATATATGCACCTTTATTATTACAATAATAAACATTTATCTTTTGGTCTTTTTGTGCTGTTAAATCTAATCCTGTAATTGTATCATCTACTATTTTTTCAAAACTTTCACCTTTATTTGAACTATAATATATTCCGTCTTTTTTTGAAACATATACATCACCTGTATATGGATTTATTTTTATTGTTCCGTCGCTTAAATCATTGTTTACAAGATTCCATGTATAACCACCGTCTGTTGTTTTATATAGGCCTTTTTCGTTTTCTTCTAAATAGTTGTCTTCTGTTTCATATGCTGTTGACCAATATGCAAGCATACATCTATTTTTTTCTTGATTATATGATGATTCGTCATACGCTATTGATTCTCTTATGTCTCTGTGACCTTTTATTAACATCATTTTAGTAAAATTCCAAGACTTTCCTCCATCTTCTGAAATATATAGTCCATTTGTATTAAATGGTGAACCATTTATTCCAACTGCTACAACATATGATGGGTTTTTAGAGTCTATAGAAAATGCTCCTACTCCTCTTGATTGTAGTCCTGCATTTGACTGCTCCCAGTTTTTTCCTCCGTCTTCTGAACGGTATACTCCACCTACATCTGTTCCATATAATAATGTTTTTCCATCTTTGCTTATAGCCATTCCTATTGGCCATTGACAGCCTTCCCCTCCTGTTGTAACGCCTTGTTTTTGTAATAATTCTTTTGAAACCATTGGTACTGCTGACCATGATGTTATGTTTGTTACATTGTTTTTGTCATAAGGACATTCTTTTTGTTGTTTTATTAATAATGATAAATCCATTATGCTTAATTTGTTGTCACTGTTCATGTCTGCTTGTTCTAATAATGTTACATCCTTTGCTTTTATTAAATATTCTTGCATTATTTGTATGTCTTCATCATCTATAACTGAACTTTGGTTTATGTCTCCTACAAATATTTCTGATGCTGCAAATACTGTGCTTTGGCTTATTAGTATTCCACATATTATAAGCATTATCATTATTTTTCCTATTTTTTTGTTTTTATAGTATAGTATTATTGCTAATATTGTTATTATAATTATAGCTATTAATATAGTCCTACTTGCTCCTGTTTTAGGAAACATTTTTGGCAGATTTTCTTCTGTTTTATTTGTATTTTTGCTTTCATCTGTTGAATTATTTTTGTTTGAATTTATTATGTTATTTTGTTGATTGTTTTCTACTTCATTTTTTACTGAATTATTATTGTTACTTTCTGTTATGTTGTTTATTGTATTTTTATCTGAATTTCCTGTAGTATTTCCAGTTGTTGTGTTCTCCTCTGTGTTACTTGTTGTATTTCCTGTTGTTGTGTTTTCCTCTGTGTTACTTGTTGTATTTCCTGTCGTTGTGTTCTCCACTGTGTTACTTGTTGTGTTTCCGGTTGTTGTATTCTCCACAGTATTATTAGTATTATCTCCAGTTGTGTTTTCAATTGTATTTTCTGGTTTTGATGGTTTTTCAGGAGTAGTTGGTTTTTCTGGTGTACTTGGCTCTGAAGGTTTTGATGGCTCAGTTGGATCTGTTGGTTTTTCTATTAAACTTTCATTTACTTTTATTGAAATTTCTTTTGATAATTTTTCATTTTCAAATTCTGTTTTACCATCAGATGCAGTTATTCCATCTATTGTTATTTCTGTTTTTCCAACGCTTGCACTATTCTTAGCTTTTAAGTTTATTTTTAATATTTCTTTGTTAGTTTCTTCTTGTTTATTAATTACAATAAACTCTTTATTTTCTTTATTGAATTTTAAACTTTCCCATCCTTCTTTAGTTTCAAAACTATTCTCTTCTAATTCTTCCCAAATGTTTTCATCATAGTTTATTTTGGCTTGAAATGCATTAATTTGTTCATCACTATCTATCTTTAGTGTAATTGATGTTTCTTCTCCTTGTTTTATTTCTGTCTTTTCTACTTCTATACTGCTATTTAATGTTTTATCTGTCGCTTGTATTTTATTACTAAACATTAAAACACTTGTACATATTAGTATAATTGTTATTAAAAAAAATACCCTTCTTTTCATTTCTATTTCTCCTATTCTTTTACTTATTACATTGTAACCAACATACGATATTCCATCAGGATTTGCACCGCTCACATCTATTATTCCAGTAAATGGTGTGCTTGTTTCATACCATTGCACCTGTCCTGCCTCATCATCAGCAATATACATAATAAATACATTCAGCTCACCGCTTACACTTAGTCCGTCCTCTGTCATTCTTGTGTTGACATTTCTTACATCTACATCGTCCCATACAAGACTTCCTATATCTGCCTTTCCATTAGGAACTGACACAGTTTCCTTAATTCTTAAGTTATCTTTCATATTAACGTCAGCCTGCACATATTCAAAATCCTTTAACAAAAGTTCTGCGTTACAGTCACCGTCCTCAATTCCTGTTGATATGGAAATATTCTTAATCTCCTCACATGTTACCGTCAAAGCCACAATTGCCTTTACACTTATCTTTCTTGAATTAATGGATTTAATCGTCAGATCCTCAAGCTGTGCCTTGCAATTTACATCAAGCCCTGTAGCATCACACGACAGATTGACATTTTCAAGAAAATTAAGTGAACCATCCATTCTTACCGGTATAAATCTTTTATCGTTCTCACTGCTTCCTGTATACATAATCGCAAATACAAGTGTTCCGTCAATCTGGGCTTTATCCTGATTAACCCTCACACCGTTAACTACTGCCATTCCCCATTCTTTGACAATTAAATCAATATCCGGTTTGCTATCCATAACATTAAAATCATCATCAAGAGTAATCTGGGTTGTATTAGTACATTTTATAACATATTCGTGAATATTTTCGTGTTTAAGATTCACAACAGACCTCCCAATATACATTTCTTATTCAATATATGCACTCTTTCCTAAGCATATTACTTAATCTGCTGTTATTCTCTTTTATTAATAATCTGACTGCAAAGTGTTTATATATCGTTTAATCTATAATATTTCATCTGCATATTATAATCTACATCTTGAACACTACTGACTCGTCACGTTTTTCATATTTCAACACAATATATGGAGTTGTGCTTACTTCATTTACCTGCTCGCCCTCTGCTGGTCCTATAAGCTTAAAATCTGCATATACCGCATTACCACTCACATATACATCATCTACTCTTATGCTGTATCCAGACGTCTCCTTCGTTCCATATCCTGCAACAATATAGGTATAGTCCTTTGTTGTATAAGTCAGTCTTAAGGTGGACTGCTTCTTATTGTCTATTAGCTTCTTTAATTCTATTGGTAAATCTTCGTTCTCAACAACTGTATAGTCAATCTTCTCGTGATTATCTGCCTGACCACCTGAACACGCCATACAAAAGCTTATTGCAAGCATAAGTGCCACTACAACCGTGATATTAAGAAACATATGCTTTCTCATAAAGACATTTTTCCTAATAAAATGCTTCTTATACTTAAACTGCTGATAACTTCCCATAAAAAATCCCTGTTAATAAGACTTGTTATCATCTTATTAACAGGGTCGTTAATTTATTCTACCGCATAACCTTTTTCTTTGATTACTGCTATTACATCATCAACATATTTCTCACATTCTTCGTGAGTGCCAGCCTCAACCATAACTCTTACAACCGGCTCTGTTCCGCTTTCTCTTACAAGAATTCGTCCATCATTGCCAAGACTTTCTGCTACCTTGTCAACTGCCGCTTTAACATCTGTATCGTCCTGTGCTGCTGTCTTGTCATATACACGGATATTCTTAAGCACCTGTGGATATATCTGAAGTGGAGCTGCAAGCTGTGAAAGTGTCATCTTCTTGGCTATCATAACCTCCATCATCTTAAGTGCTGTTATTATGCCATCACCTGTAGTCGCATATTTGCTGAATATGATGTGTCCTGACTGCTCACCGCCAAGACGATATCCGTTATTAACCATACATTCATATACATACTTATCGCCAACCTTAGTCTTCGCATAATCTATTCCAGCCGCATCAAATGCTTTATAAAGTCCGAAGTTAGACATTACTGTTGTAACAACTGTATTGTCTATAAGCTTTCCTCTTTCTTTCATATAACATCCATAAATATATAATATATGGTCTCCTGTTATAACATTGCCATTCTCATCTACACAAAGACATCTGTCGGCATCGCCGTCAAATGCAAAGCCTGCATCAAGATGTTCCCTCTTAACAAGATCCTGTAAGCCTTCTATATGTGTAGAACCACAGTTA
>OGQQ01002537.1_pt1 | contig 11578 bp, 9 predicted proteins | sample 1553281 | NCBI WGS metagenome assembly OGQQ01 (sample SAMEA2579937, study PRJEB22360) | human gut metagenome | biome: human gut; feature: human-associated habitat; material: faeces | place: Denmark | collected 2008/2010 | reverse complement strand
GATGACGAACAGGCCGCCCTCGCGCACCCACTTGGCAGCGGCGGGGTGCTTTGCCGCAAAGTTATTCCAGAAATTCATAGCCTGCTTCCTTTCAGCTGTTTTTCAAGCGCTCTTCCATGCGGCTGTTCAGCACGAGGTTTTTCACAGCCTCCACGATCACCCGCACAAGGCCGATGATCCAGAAGCCCTGCAGCTCCATCACGATGCCGTCCACCATGCCCATGCTGATAGCGCCGTTGGTCATTTTGGACAGCGCACGCAGAGGCATATTGTACTGGAACAGGATGTTCAGGTCGGGCTTGCCCTTTTTGATGCTGCGGCGCAGCAGGGTGCCCAGCACGGCAGCCGCCAGCCAGCCGATGGGGCTGCGTCCGTGCCCCATCTCGCCCAGCGTCATGTTGCGGTCGATGTGCACCTTGTTCTCCGGGATGGGACGGCCCAGCAGCGCCTCAAACTCCGCGTCCGGCACGTTCTGCACCTGTGCAGTGCGGTAATGTGCAAGGTCTTTGCCCGCGTAGGGGTCGGGTGCGCCGGTGCCCGCCACCGTGACAGCGGCAGTCAGACGGATATCGGCGCTGGAAGCGCCCACCAGCAGCTGATAGCTGCCGCCCTCCACCTCCCAGCGGTCGGTGGCAACGTTCCAGTAGCGGAACGCCTTATCGTCCAGCGGGATGGTGACGGTCTTGCTCTCTCCGGCTTCCAGCTGCACCTTGGTAAAGCCCTTCAGCTCCTTGGCGGGGCGGAAAACTTTTGCATCCGGCTTTGCCACATACAGCTGCACCACCTCTGCACCTGCACAGCTGCCGGTGTTGGTGACAGTCAGGGTCACGCCCTTTTCGTCTGCTTTCAGGTCACTGTACGCAAAGCTGGTATAGCTCAGGCCGTAGCCGAAGGGGAAGGCGGTGGGCACACCGGCGGTGTCGTAGTAGCGGTAGCCCACATACAGACCCTCGCGGTACTCCACAGTGGGGCCGTCGCCGCCGAAATGCGCTTTTGCGGGGGTGTCGGCGTAGCTGCGCGCCCAAGTCTCAGCCAGCTTACCGCAGGGGTTCTGCGCGCCGGTGAGCACCTCGACCAGTGCGCCCGCACCGGCCTGACCGCCCAGACAGCCGTAGACCAGCGCCTTGCAGTCCTTGACCCAATCGCTTTCCAGCGAGGAGCCCGCACTCAGCAGCACCACCACGTTGGGGTTTGCCGCCGCCACAGCCGCCAGCAGCTCCAGCTGGTTCTCTGCCAGCTTCATGTCGGCGCGGTCGATGCCCTCGCTCTCCTTGATCTCGTCCAGACCCATGCAGAGCAGAACGACGTTGGCGTTCTGCGCCAGCGCCACGGCTTCCTGCTTCAGGGTGTCGTTCGCCTTGCCCTGCCGCTCAAAGCCCTGCGCATAACCCGCGCTCACAAGGCCGCTCTCGGTCAGACAGTCGAGGAAGGAATCCACCTTGATGGAGTTGACGGCACTGGAACCGGCCCCCTGATACCGGGGCGTCTTGGCGAAGTCACCGATGACGGCCACCTTCTCGCCCGCTTTCAGGGGCAGGATGCCGCCCTCATTCTTGAGCAGAACGATGCTCTCCCCCGCCGCGCGGCGGGCCAGCGCATGATGGGCGTCGGCGTCAAAGGTGCGGGGGGCCGCTTTGACGGCGGCCTTGGTGTCCAGCACCAGCTCCAGCAGCTCGTCCAGCCGGGCGTCCACGTCCGCTTCCGAAATTTTGCCGCTTTCCACGGCCTTCATCAGCTCCCGGACGGAGTCGTCGCCGGGGAAGGGCATCTCCAGCGTGGAGCCGTTCTTCACGCCGAGGGCATGGTCGTTGGAGCCGCCCCAGTCGGTGACGACGGCGCCCTCGAAGCCCCAGTCCTTCCGCAGGATGTCCTTGAGCAGATGGGTGTTCTCGTTGGCATAGGTGCCGTTGATGAGGTTGTAGGAGGACATGATGGTCTTCGGCTTTGCCTCTTTGACCACGATCTCAAAGCCGGTGAGGTAGATCTCCCGCAGGGTGCGCTCGTCCACGATGGAGTCGCTGGCCATCCGGCGCAGCTCCTGACTGTTCACCGCGAAGTGCTTGGGGCAGGCCGCGATGCCGTTCTTCTGGATGCCGCGGACATAGCCCGCCGCCATTTTACCGGCCAGATAGGGGTCCTCAGAGAAATACTCGAAGTTGCGGCCGCACAGCGGGCTGCGCTTGATGTTCAGGCCGGGGCCCAGCAGGACCGAAACTTCCTGTGCGGCGGCTTCCTCGCCCATGGCCTCGCCGACGGCCTCGCCCAAGGCGGGGTCCCAGCTGTTTGCCACGGTGGCGGACGTCGGGAAGCAGGTCGCGGGCACGCTGGGGTTCAGGCCCAGATGGTCCGCCGCGCCCGCCTGTTTGCGCACGCCGTTGGGGCCGTCCGACAGGGTGATGGAGGGGACGTTTTTACCCGGCAGCGCGCGGGTGTCGAACACCGTCCCGCCGGAAAGCAGGGCGCATTTCTGTTCCAGATCCAGTGTTTGAATGATGTCTGCGTGTTTCATCGCATTTTCCTCTTTGTTTCCTGAGCAGGGCAAAGGCCCGCTGTTTTTGCGCAGCGGGCCTTTGCCGTTGGTTCAGTTCAGGTGCTGCATCGGTTCAGAACCCAGAGTGCGCATCAGGCGTTCTCGGTTTCCTCTTCCTTGCGCTTTTTGTAGCCCTTGATGGCAGTGTACTCCAGACCAACGATGAGCAGGGCGACGATGACGTCAGCGCCGATCATGATGATCTTCCACTTGGGCATACCGGGGTTCAGGTTCTCCTCCGCATAAGCGCGGCTGTTGACCACGGTGTAGAGGATGTTCTTGGAAGCCTCGCGCAGAGCCTGCTTGCTGCTGTTGGTCAGCACGGTAACGGTATTGAAATCGTTGCCGGTGGTGCAGAGCATCAGGTCGCTGCCGTTGCGGACGCCCTGATCCGCGGTCATGTAGCCGTAGACACCGAAGTAGTCGGTCTCAACAAAGCCCACGAAGCCCCACTCCCCACGGAGGACATTCTTCAGCAGCTCGGAGCAGCCACCAGCCCAGCAGTTGCCAATGTAGTTGAAGGAGGACATGACTGCGTGGCAGTCCGCATCCTTGACCGACATCTCGAAGGGACGCAGGTAGATCTCACGGATGGCCTGTTCGTTGGACCAAGTAGCCGCCATGGAAGTACGGTTGCCTTCCTGATCGTTCAGGGCGAAGTGCTTCATGTAAGCGTAGACGCCGTGTTCCTGAGCGCCCTTGATGGCATTGGAAGCCATGACGCCGGACAGGACGCCGTCCTCAGAGTAATACTCGAAGTTACGGCCAGCGAATGCAGTGCGGTGGATGTTCATAGCGGGGCCGTACCAGCCGGAGGTGTCCATCTCATTGGCCATCTCGCCGATGCTGTCGCCGAAGGAGTAAGCCAGCTCCTTGCTCCAAGTCATGCCGATGAGGGTAGCAGCCGGGAAACCGACAGAACCGACGCCGGTGAAGTTGTTATTGATGGAAGCAGGGCCGTCGCAGTCATTGGTACGGACCTTCTCGATGCTGGTAACGGCAGCGGTCTGGTAGCCGCCAAAGCCGATGAGCTGCTGCATATCCTCAATGGTCATCTGATCCAGCAGGTCATCCCACTTGGAGTCGTTGTAATCCACGCCGCGCAGGTCAACCAGCTTCAGGCCGTTCTTTGCGCCGGTGGTGATGTCCTCAGCATTTGCGTCGTCGTCAGCCTCATAGCCAGACTCGGTGTAGCTGTGGGCGTTGTAGAACACAGCCTTGTCCGCATCGGACATCTCATAGTTTGCGGGAGCAGCGGTAGCCTCGGCATAGTTTGCGAAGCCGTCGGCACGGGACAGATAGGTGACCTCGCCTTCTGCGAAATCGAACTCATTGGTAGCGGCCACAGCGTCGCTGCTGCGCTTGTTGGACTCGTTGTAAACGATGTCGGATGCGACGGTGTAGGTCTTGGAATCAGCCACATTGTGGGAATCGTTGTTGGCGCTGATGATATAGTCGCCAGCTTCCAGCACATAGCAGCCGTTGGTCTGGTAATCATAGGAAGCCAGATCCTCCACCGGGATGGAGAACTCCATGGTCTGAGACTCGCCGGGAGCCAGCTCATTGGTCTTGGCGAAGTCCAGCAGATTTGCAGAGGCCTTCTCGATGCCGCCATTGGTGTACGGAGGATTGCTGTAGATCTCCACAACGTCCTTACCGGCAGCAGAACCGGTATTGGTAACGGTGACGGTGAAGTTCAGGTTGGTGCCGTCGTTGGTGATGCCGCTCATCTCCTTGGTGAAGGAAGTGTAGCTCAGGCCATAGCCGAAGGGGAACACGACTTCATCGTCGTAGTTGATCAGGCCCTCGTCCGCAGCAGTCTCATAGAACTTGTAGCCGACGTAGATGCCTTCCACGTAGTTGACGAAGGAAGGAGTGGCGCCTTCCGGGTCAAAGAAGCTTGCATCCGAGTTCAGATCCTCGGTGTTGGTGTACTTGAAGTCGCCGAAGTTGTTCCACCAAGGAGCAGCGGTCAGATCCGAAACATAGGTATCCGCGGTACGGCCAGAGGGGTTGACCTCGCCGGAAACGACCTTGCCGAAGCCCTCAAAGCCGGACTGACCGGTGCCGGGGCAGAGCAGAACACCCTTGATCTGAGGATAATCCTTCAGGAAGTCCATCTGGAAAGCGTTTGCGCCGTTGTAGACCAGAATGACGTTGTCGAAGTTGGAAGTGACCAGATCGAGCAGATCCTCTTCGCGGTTGGACAGCTGCAGGAAGTGGTCGCCCTTATCCCAGTCGTTGCCCTCGTTCAGGGAATCGTCGTAAGTACCATTGTAGTAAGCGGTGCCGCGCTCAGAGCCGTAAGCCTGTGCCACGCGGCGGATCCAGCTGCCGTCCACGACGGAAGCCATATCGGTGGGCAGGTCAGCGCCCTCGCCGCCGACGCGGGTGATGACGACCATGGCGGTGTCAGAGAATGCCTTGGCGTTCTCCATCATCTCATCGGTGTACAGATTGACATTGGGTTCGGGCAGGGTCCAGTCCTGCTCCACCATGCCAACGCTGGGGCGGTCCGCCTTGTAATCGGTGTAGAACTTGCTCAGTTCCTCGTTGGTCTCGATGCCGGCATCGTGCAGACCGGTCAGCAGATCGGTGACAGGGTAAGCGGTGTTCAGCGCACCGGAACCGGTGCCGCCATAGCAGGGGTTGGTGGAAGACCAGCCGAAGACGTTCAGCTTGGAGCCAGAAGCCACCGGCAGAACATTGTCCTCGTCCTTTGCCAGAACGACGCCCTCTGCGGTGATCTCATTGACCAGCTCCGTGGCCTTTGCAGAGGTCTCCTCGTTGATGGTGCCGCTGCCGGAAACGAGGTCCAGCATGGTGGACATGGGGCCGGTGCAGATCAGGTTGATAACGATGGTCAGCGCCAGCAGAATGGCAAGGCCAGACTGTGCACGGATCATCTTCTTTTTTGCTTTGGGCAGCTTCCGCACCGCAACCATCACAATGATCGCCAGAGCGAGAACTACACCAAACGCGATGAGGTAGCTGCGAACGTTCGTCAGAACCTGCATCACGTCATCCAAATTGATGGACAGCATAATATTTCTCCTCCTTCTTTTCGGGTTGATAAACGGATGGCGGAGCGCACAACTCCGCCGAACTGATCTATAGGATAACAAATCCACACAGAAATTTTTCAGTTTCTTCATAATCTGTCGTTTTGGAAACATAATCTGTCAAAAGTTTCAAATCGGTTTCAATTTCTATTGTGCTAATATACAAAGAAAAGGAGGGAGCATTTGTGCAATTTGCAAAATGCTCCCTCTCGTTTATGCTTTTTTCGGCAGCGGCAGCAGCATTATCAACCCGCGGGGGCAGCAGCATCCGCACCGTGAACCACTGGTTCTCCCAGTGGACGGTCATGCTGCCGCCGTGCTGCTGGGCCAGCGCACGGAGGCTTTTCAGGTCGTAGCCGCCGTGGGTGCTCCGGGCGGGCAGACCGTCCGGGCCCAGTTCTACGGGATCAGCGCAGTAATTTTCAAACCGGAACATGACAAAGCCGTTCTGGACATAGACCGCCGTTCGGATGAGCCGCTTTTCGGGGTCCGGCTCAGCGGCGCAGCTCTCAATGGCGTTGTCCAGCGCAGTGCCCACGATGGTGCAGATCTCCCGCGTGGTCAGGAAATTCAGCGCCCGGCCGTCGGCTACGCTGGTCATCTGGATGTGTTTTTCCTGACAGTCCATGCTCTTGGCCGTCAGCAGGGTGTCCAACACCGGGTTGCCGGTCTTGTTCTCGGCCTCATATTGCAGGATGCCCGACTCCATCCGAGCCAAGGCCGCGTCCTGCTTGGCGCGGTCCCGCTCGGCGCGGATGTCGGCGATTTGAACTTTCAGCTCGTGGTAGCGCCGGTTGATGAGCTTGACGCCCTCCTTGCTCCGCTTGTACTGCTCGTACTGGCGGTGAAGCACGCTGTCCAGCGCGGTCAGCTCCTTGTGCAGGGCCGCTTCCCGCAGCTGGTCCTGCTGGACCGTCAAGATCAGCACGCCGCAGATATCCACCAGCGTGCGAACATAGTACAGCATCATCGTGACCTTGCCGTTGCCCAAAAACAGCAGGTTGCTCACCGCAAAGACGGTCCCGGCCATAACCACCGCCACCAGCGCCGCTTTGTTGCTGATGTCCAGATGTCCGCTGGGCTGGGGGCGGCTGGTCTCCAGCCAGTACATCTCCCCATACACCGCACCGTACACGACCACCAACAGCAGCAGTGCCAGCGGGTCGCCGCCCCTGCGGTGGGGGAAGACCCAGCAGTGGAGCTGCCACTCCACGCTGGCGGCCAGCTCGGCCAGCATAAAGGCCCGCGCCGTGGTATACAGCGCTTCCAGCCAGTTCACGCACCGGGTGCCCCAGAGGTAGATGTAGAGCAGACTCACCGCACAGAGCATACAGGGGATCCACCACATCAGCGGCACAAAGCCGGTGCATTCCAGAAAAGCTCCCAGCACGATCACCCAGACCACGGTGATCGCCCCTGTGGCGGTCTTTCCGCACCGCAGCGGCAGACGGTCGGCGTACAGGCAGACGGCCAGCACCTCTGCCAGCGCCGTATAGAGGCGCGGGATATTGGGCAGCTCGATCATAAGCCGTCACCCCCGATGTAGTCGGTCAGCGCCGCAAGGAAGCTCTTCCGCTTGGGGCGGCTGACCTGCAGCTCATAGGGCCCAACCTGCACCGTGTTCTGCTGCACGGCCTGTACCTGTGCCAGATTGACAAGGTAGCCGCTGTTGCAGCGGGCAAAGGGGCGGTCGGCCAGCTTTTCTTCCAGTGCCTTCAGCGCGCCGGGGGCCGCAAAGTCGCCCTCTTCGGTGTAAAAACGCACCCGGTGGCCCTCGCTTTCTATATAGTAAATGCGGGAGGTGTCCAGCCGCCGCAGACCACCCTCCACCGGCACAGCCAGATAGTGCCGGGTACGGCGGCGCAGCTGCTCCTCCGCCTTTTGAAGCTGCTGGGAGAACGCAAAATAGGGCACCGGCTTCAGCACGTAGTCCAGTGCCCCCACCGCATAGCCCTTGATGGCATACTGCGCCATGTTGGTGATGAAGACGATCATCACGTCTGAATCCAGCGCCCGGATGCGCTGGGCCGTTTCCATGCCGTCCAGATGCTTCATCTCCACATCCAGCAGGATGAGATCGAAAACCGGGCGGTACCCCTCCAAGATCTCCACTCCGTCCGAAAATGTTCTTACTTCAAAGGTCGTGCCGTATTGCCGGGTGTAGCGCTGCACATAGCCCAGCAGCTGCTCCCGCACCGCCTCTTCGTCCTCCACGATGGCCACTCGGATCACGCCCCGCACCTCCCCTGTTTTCCATGTTCGGCAAAAATCCAGTTTTATTATACAAAATTACGCAAGGCTTTTCAATCACTCCGTTTTTCTTGACACTGCGTGCAAAATCTGCTACGCTTGACCTCCAAGAAAAAGAAAGGGGAACCCGCCATGATGTACACGCTGCACTACGATTCCCAGCTGGGCGGCATCCTGCTGGCAGCGGATGAGGTCGGCCTGACCGGACTCTGGTTCGATGGCGAAAAATATTTCGCCGATACGCTGGACCCGGAGCATAAGGCGCAGGAAACGCCCATCCTCCGCGAAGCAAAGCGCTGGCTGGATGTTTACTTCCGCGGGCAGGAGCCGGACTTCACTCCGCCGCTCCACCCCATTGGTTCCCCCTTCCGGCAGGAAGTCTGGGCGCTGCTGCTCCAGATCCCCTACGGCCAGACCACGACCTACGGTGCGCTGGCGAAGCAGCTGGCGGCGATGCACGGCCTTCCCCGGATGTCGGCACAGGCCGTGGGTGGGGCGGTCGGGCACAACGAGATCTCCATCATCATCCCCTGCCACCGGGTCGTCGGCACCAACGGCAGCCTGACCGGCTACGCAGGCGGCATCGACAAAAAGGCAAAGCTGCTGACGCTTGAAAAAAGCCGCATGGAGCACCTCTTTCCGCCAATCAATTACTCTCTTACTCCATCCACCAGATGAAAGTAATCATAGTACGGTGTTGTATAGGTTTCATACCGCCCCACCACGGTAATGGGTGTGCCTTCTTCCGGGTAATCGCCATCGGTCAGCACGAACTCCACTCCCTGCTGGCAGCAGGCAAGCGCATCGTAGATGACACAGGAGTGATACAACTCACCGGTCTGCTCATCTATGTACTCCTGATATTCGCCCGTCATACGAATAATTTTACCGGTGTAGTTCTCCGGGGTAACCAGCATATTGTAAACTTCTGCGTTCACAACCGTATCACTGAGTAAGGTCAGGTCAATCTCTGCATCCATCCCGGCGTGAATATCGCCTGCATCAGCAGTGCTGCTTTCCGGGAGCTGCATAGAATGTTCCGGGGCGGGCGCAGTAGCAGCATTGGAGGATGCGGGCTCCGGCAGGACCGTCATCACAGAAGATGCTGTTTCAGATTTTGCACCGCAGGCGGTCAATGCAGCGGCGATCCCCAGCAGCAGAAGCCCTTTCAAGAATCGTTTCATGATGCCCTCCCCAGCAGTTTTCCGGCCAGACAGCACAAGCCAAATGCCGCCATGTCAACCGCAACAATGGTCGAGCCAACCGGCGTTCCGGCTAGGATGGAAGCCACGATGCCCACAAAGGCACAGCTCACGGACAGTACCGCCGAGCAGATGGTGACGGCGCAGAAATTCTTGCACAGGCGCATGGCCGAAAGAGCCGGAAAAATCACCAGTGCAGAAATCAGCAGCGAGCCGACAAGGTTCATGGCCAGCACAATGATGACGGCAATGACAATGGCGATCAGCAGATTATATCCGTTCGCATTGGTTCCGACCGCCTTTGCAAAGGTTTCGTCAAAAGTGACAGCAAATATCTGATTGTAGAACAACACAAACACCAGAACTACAACGATGGACAGTCCGATGCAGAGCCAGACCTCTGATTTTGTCAGGGTCAGAATCGAGGTAGAACCAAACAAGGTGCTGCACACATCGCCGGACAGGTTTGCCGAGGTCGAGAACAGATTCATCAGCAGATAGCCCATTGCAAGTGCGCCAACGGACACCATCGCAATGGCAGCATCGCCTTTGATCTGGGTGTTCTGCCCGGTGTGCAGCAGCAGGACTGCACAGGCCACAGTCACGGCCAGCGTCAGCGGCATATGGTCGGACATTCCCAATACGGTCGCAACGGCCATGCCGCCGAACGCCACATGAGAAAGGCCATCTCCGATAAAGGAGAATCGCTTCAGCACCAGCGTCACGCCCAGTAGCGAAGAACACAGGGCAATCAGAACGCCCACGATGAGCGCATAGCGGACAAAAGGATAGTTCCAGTAAAAGGCCAGCTTTTCCAATACGTTCATACGGCACCGCCTTTCCCAGCCGCAAACAGCCGCCCCTGCGGGCTTTGCAGATACTCTCCCCGTGTGCCGAAAAAGACGCTTTCGCCGATATGGAGAATGTGGCTGGCATAGCAAACCGCAGCCTGAATGTCATGGGAGATCATCAGGATGGTGATGCCCTCCTGTCGGTTCAGCGTTTCGATCAGATGGTACATCTCCGCAGTCACCTTTGGGTCAAGTCCGGAAACAGGCTCGTCCAGAAGCAGCATTTTCCGGGTAGCACAGAGGGCGCGCGCCAGAAGGACGCGCTGCTGTTGACCGCCAGAAAGCTCCCGGTAGCAGCGTTTTGCCAGCGGTTCGATCTGCATTTTGCGCATGGCATTCTGCGCAAGCTGCTTTTCTTCACGACTGTAAAATGGACGCAGACCGCAGCGGCTCTGGCAGCCAGACAGCACGATTTCCTGCACCGACGCCGGAAAATCTCTCTGCACGATGGTCTGCTGGGGCAGATAGCCGATCTCGTTCTGGCGCAGACCATCGCCCATCTCGATCTGCCCGGAAATGGGCTGCTGCAAACCGAGCAGCGTTTTCATCAAGGTGCTTTTGCCCGCACCGTTTTCTCCGACCACGCAAAGATAGTCACCTGCGTGGATCTCAAAGTTCAGAGGATCCAGAATGGCCTTTCCCTCATAGCCAACGAGGAGGTTCTTACAAATGAGCTGAGACATAACGGTTCCTTCCTTTAGTTCAGAGCCTGTTTCAGCACGTCAAGGTTGCTTTCCATCCTGATATTCGCCATCCAAAGCGGCCAGCTTTTCCAGATAGGATGCAGCGTTGGCAGCATAGGCATCTTTGTTGGCCGGGTCGATTTCTTCCAGTGCATCGGTGATGGCGTTGCAGAGGGGCTCGGCGTTCTTCAGGGACAGCCAGACGTGTTCATCATACTCCGGCTCGTCTTCATCCTCGGATTCTTCTTCCTCGGCCTCCATGCCTTCTACGACTTCTTCCTCTTTTACCTGCTCGCCCAGCACATCCAGCAGGTTGATGACCTGCATATCCTTATTGGCGGCTTCCTTCAAGGCATCCTCCACCCAGCCATCCGATTCGCCGCCAACATAGATGAACAAGTCACAGTCCGAGATCTTAATGATATCATCTGCGGTGGGCTGATAGCTGTGCAAATCTACGCCGTTGTCCAGAAGCATAGTAACCTCGGCATGATCGGCCTTGTCGCCGAGGATTTCGCACACCCAGTCATACTCCGGGAAAATAGTCGTGACGATTTTCAGCGGCTTGCTGCCACTCTGCGATGCAGACGGTGCAGGAGCGGACGAAGATGCGGCCTTCCCACAGCCACCCAAAATGCCAGAAGCCAGTAAAAGGCAAAAAAATACAGCGAATATACGTTTGAGTTTTTTCATAGAAATGCTCTCCATTGTTTGATATCAAGAATCATACGGACAGGCATTTCTTAATCCGACAAGCAGAATCCACGCAGCGCGGCGTTGTTTTGCAGTGCAGTTCATTCCATTGCCCTCCCCTCTCTAATTTGAATTTGCAACTTAGTTGCAAATTGGATTATAGCAAGGCAATATTGGATTGTCAAGTGGAAATTTTTGGGGTTGCATAATAAAAAAGAGCGTTGAATCTTACGATTCAACGCTCTTTTGTGAGTGCACCTCCAGGGACTCGAACCCTGGGCCCACTGATTAAGAGTCAGTTGCTCTA
>OGQQ01002517.1_pt1 | contig 11647 bp, 9 predicted proteins | sample 1553281 | NCBI WGS metagenome assembly OGQQ01 (sample SAMEA2579937, study PRJEB22360) | human gut metagenome | biome: human gut; feature: human-associated habitat; material: faeces | place: Denmark | collected 2008/2010 | reverse complement strand
TGCAAGTTCCGTTTCGTCGACGTGGGCGGCGGCCTGGGCGTCAACTACGACGTTCCCGAGAACGAGCCGATCCCCAACTTCGCGTCGCTGTTCTCGATCGTCCACAACCACCTGCGCATCGGCGACCGCGAGGTGCACTTCGAGTTCGGGCGTTCGATCGTCGCCGAATGCGGCGAGCTGATCACGACGGTGCTGTTCAACAAGACCACCGCCACGGGCCGCAAGCTGGTGATCGTCGACGCTTCGATGACCGAGCTGGTCCGCCCGGCGATGTACGGTTCGTACCACAACATCGAGAACATCACGGCCAAGGACGACGAGGTGCGCGAGAAATACACGGTTGTCGGCACGGCCTGCGAATCGACGGACGTTTTCGACGAGAACGTCACCCTGCGCCGCACGCATCGGGGCGACCTGCTGACCATCAAGTCGGCCGGGGCCTACGGCATGTCGATGGCTTCGCGCTACAACCTCCACGATCTTCCCGGCGCCGTTTACAGCGACGAAATCAAATAGATAAAGGCGGCTCCGGCCGCCTTTCCTCATCGCTATGTGGCTCACTTTGGCATTCACCTCGGCGGCGCTGCTCGGCTTCTACGATGCGGCTAAGAAAAAGGCCCTCACCGGCAACGCCGTGCTGCCCGTGCTGTTGCTCAACACGCTCTTTTCGACGCTGTTCTTCCTGCCCGCGATCCTCTCGGCGGAGTTCGGCCTCGGATGGTTCGACCATACCCTGCTGGCGACGGCTCCCGGCACATGGGAGGCCCACGCCCTGGTCGTTCTGAAATCGGCCATCGTGCTCACTTCGTGGATTTTCGGTTACTTCGGCATGAAGCACCTCCCGATCACCATCGTCGGGCCGATCAACGCCACGCGCCCCGTTATGGTGCTCGTCGGGGCATTCGTGATCTTCGGCGAGCGTCTCAACGCCTACCAGTGGACCGGCGTTGCGCTGGCCCTCGTGTCGCTCTTCCTGCTGAGCCGTTCGAGCCGCCGCGAAGGGGTCGTCTTCACCCATAACCTCTGGATTCTGTTCATCGCCCTGGCGGCCGTGACGGGCGCCGTCAGCGGGCTGTACGACAAATATATCATGGCGCGCCTCGACCCGGTTTTCGTGCAGAGCTGGTATAACCTCTACCAGCTCGGGATGATGTCCGTCGTGGTCGGCATCCTCTGGTGGCCCCGGCGGCACGCCACCACCCCGTTTCATTGGAGCTGGGCCATTCCGCTGATCTCGGTGTTCCTTTCGCTGGCCGACTTCGCCTACCTGTTCGCCCTGCGCGATCCGGACGCCATGATCTCCGTGGTCTCGATGGTCCGCCGCGGCTCGGTCGTGGTGTCGTTTCTCTGCGGCGCGGTGCTGTTCCGCGAGCGCAACCTGCGCTCGAAGGCCGTCGACCTGGCCTTTATCCTCGTCGGCATGTTCTTCCTCTGGCTCGGTTCCCGCCCCGCTTAAGAAGCGAGTTTTAGGGGGGGCGATGGAATGTCCCTCTGGTCTCCCGCCCCGTTCTGCACCTCCGGCGCAAAACAAAAAGCGAGACCCGAAAGTCTCGCTTCTCCTATTTTGAGCGCAGCTTCAGATAAGATGCTCCAACTGGTTGATCGTCTTGCGGATCTCCTCATCGCTCGGCGAGAAGTCCTTCAACGCTCCGGCCAGATACTGCTCGTAGGCGTAGAGGTCGATCACGCCGTTGCCCGAGAGGTTGAACAGGATGGTTTTCGACACGCCTTCCTCCTTGGCTTTCAGCGCTTCGCGGATCGTCGCGGCGATGGCGTGCGTCGACTCCGGAGCCGGGATGATGCCCTCGGTCTGGGCGAACAGAACGCCTGCGGCGAGGGTCTCGACCTGCGGCATCGACTGCGCCTCGATCAGCCCGTCCTTCATCAGCTGGCTGACGATCGAGCCGGCTCCGTGGTAGCGCAATCCCCCGGCGTGAATGTCCGACGGCTGAAAATCGTGGCCCAGCGTGTACATCGGGATCAGGGGCGTGAATCCCGCCACGTCGCCGAAGTCGTACTGGAATTCGCCGCGGGTGAGTTTCGGGCATCCTTCAGGCTCCACGGCGATCACGCGTATCTTCTTCCCCTCGGCGAAATTCTTCCGCAGGAACGGGAAGCCGATGCCCGCGAAGTTGCTGCCGCCTCCGAAACATCCGATCACCATGTCCGGCTCGGCGTCGGCCATCTCCATCTGCGTCACGGCCTCCTGGCCGATGACCGTCTGGTGCAGAACCACGTGATTCAGCACGCTTCCCAGGCAGTAGCGCGTGTCTTCCGGACGGCGCAAAGCCATCTCCACGGCCTCGGAAATGGCCAGCCCGAGGCTTCCCGAACAGTGCGGATCGCGCTCCAGCGCCGCACGGCCCGATTCGGTCAGCGTCGAGGGTGACGCCACGCACTCCGCGCCCCACGTGTTCATCATCAGGCGGCGGTAGGGCTTCTGGTCGTAGCTGACCTTGACCATGAATACCTGGAGGTCGATGCCGAAGTGCTTGGCCGCGAAGGCGATCGACGCGCCCCACTGTCCGGCGCCGGTCTCGGTGGTCAGGTGCTTGATGCCCTGTTTGTAGTTGTAGTAGGCCTGCGGCACGGCGGTGTTGGGCTTGTGCGAACCCGCGGGCGACACGCTTTCGTTCTTGAAAAAGATCTTCGCGGGCGTTCCGAGGGCCTTTTCCAGCCCCGTTGCGCGCACGAGCGGCGTCGGGCGCCATATCCTGTAAATCTCCTGCACCTCCTCGGGAATGTCGATGTAACGCTCGGTCGACATCTCCTGGTCGATCAGTTCCTCGGCGAAGATCGCCGACATCTGCTCCTTCGTGACGGGCTTTTTCGTTCCGGGGTGCAGCGGCGGGAGCGGTTTGTTGGGCATGTCGGCCACGATGTTGTACCATTGCGTGGGCATCTGTTTTTCGGTGAGGCAGAATTTTTTCGTTTTCATAATGGGTATCGGTTTTTGAATTTGAAATGTGCAAAAGAAAAAGCCCGCTGCTTACTTTTCGTAAACAACGGGCTTGTGTATTTTTCGGGGTTCAACTATACACGCGCGGTTCCGCACTCATTGTTCACGAGAGTCAACGAGCGCCACCACCATGCCTGTATGTTGAAATTGCGGATCATCTTTCAGCTTTGTTTCTGCAAATATATGCGGTCGGTTCGTAAAATGCAAATTTTTTACGAATTATTTTCGACACCTATATATGTAAGGAATTTTTACCGTACTTTGCGGAAAAATTTATATTTTTGCATGATTATCCGCAAATTCAAAACTTAACGATATGAATATTTCGTATAACTGGCTCAAACGTTATATCGCGACCGATCTTCCGGCCGAAAAGATCGCTGAAATCCTGACGGACATCGGCCTCGAAGTCGAAGGCTTCGAGAAGATCGAAACCGTGAAAGGCGGCCTTCGGGGCGTTGTCGTCGGCGAGGTTGTGACCTGTGCCGATCACCCCGATTCGGACCACCTGCACGTCACCGCGGTGGACGTGGGAGCCGCCGAGCCGTTGCAGATCGTCTGCGGCGCCGCGAACTGCCGGGCCGGATTGAAAGTCCTCTGCGCCACGGTCGGCGCGGTGCTCTACCCCGACGGCGGCGACGAGGAGTTCAAGATCAAACGTTCGAAGATCCGCGGCGTGGAGTCGCTCGGAATGCTCTGCGCCGAGGACGAGCTGGGCATCGGGTCTTCGCACGACGGCATCATGGAACTTCCGGCCGACGCCCCCGTGGGCATGGAGGCCAGGGAATACCTGCATGTCGAGGACGACTACCTGATCGAGATCGGACTCACGCCCAACCGTGTGGACGCCGCTTCGCACATCGGCGTGGCGCGCGATCTGGCCGCTTACCTGAAGAGCCGCGGCGAAAATGCCGAAGTGAAACTGCCCGATGTTTCGGCTTTCGCTCCCGACAATCACGACCTGGAGGTGGCGGTCCGCGTCGAAAATCCCGAGGCCGCGCCCCGCTATGCCGGCGTTACGGTCACGGGCTGCAAGATCGGTCCGTCGCCCGAGTGGATGCAGAACTGCCTGCGCGCCGCGGGCATCAATCCCAAGAACAATCTGGTCGACATCACCAATTTCGTGTTGTTCGAGCTGGGCCAGCCCCTGCACGCCTTCGACGCCGCGAAGATCGAGGGCCGCGAAGTCGTGGTCCGCACCTGCGCCGAGGGCACGCCCTTCGTGACGCTGGACGGCGTGGAGCGCAAACTCACGGACAAGGACCTGATGATCTGCTCGGCCGAGCGTCCCATGTGCATCGCCGGCGTTTTCGGCGGACTGGACTCGGGCGTGAGCGACACCACGACCGACGTATTTATCGAGAGCGCCTATTTCAACCCCGTGTGGGTACGCAAGACGGCCAAGCGTTTCGGCCTGAATACCGACTCTTCGTTCCGCTTCGAGCGCGGCATCGACCCCAACATGCAGGTCTACGCCGCCAAGCGCGCCGCCCTGCTGATGAAGGAGCTGGCCGGGGGTACGATCTCCAGCGGCATCACGGACATCTATCCGGAGCCGATCGGGGATTTCGTCTTCGACATCTCGTTGGCAAGGGTCAACGCGCTGATCGGCAAGGAGATTCCCGAAACGGTCGTCCGCACGATCATCGCGGCGCTGGAGGTGAAGATCCTCGCCGAGAAAGACGGCGTGCTGACGGTCGCCGTGCCGCCCTACCGTGTCGACGTGCAGCGCGAAGCCGACCTCGTGGAGGACATCCTGCGCATCTACGGCTACAACAACGTCGAAATCCCCACGCAGGTCCGTTCGACGCTCTCCTATGCGCCGAAACCCGACCGCAACCGTCTGATGAACCTCGCGGCCGATTTCCTCACGGCCAACGGGTTTACCGAGATCATGTCCAACTCGCTGACGAAAGCCGCCTATTACGAGGGCCTGACCTCCTGCCCCGCCGAGCGTTGCGTGCGTATTCTCAACCCGTTGAGCGCCGACCTGAACGTGATGCGCCAGACGCTGCTGTTCAACATGCTGGAGGCCGTCGGTCTGAACGCCAACCGCCGCAACGGCGATCTCTGCCTCTACGAGTTCGGCAACTGCTATTTCTACGACGAGGCCAAACGTTCGGACGAAAACCCCCTGGCGGCCTATTCCGAAGAGTACCGCCTGGCCATCGCCGTGACGGGCATCGCCGTGCCCGCTTCGTGGAACGTGCAGCCGCAGGCCGCATCGTTCTTCACGCTGCGCGCCGTGGCCGAAAAACTGCTGCGCCGCTTCGGCATCGACATCTATGCGCTCAAGACCGAAACGCTGCAAAGCGACCTCTTCGGCGAGGCGCTCACGATGGCGCTCAACGGCAGGGAGCTGTTGCAGATCGGTACGGTCAGCCGGAATATCCGCCGCAAACTCGACGTCAAACAGGATGTCTTCTACCTGGAGATGAACTTCGAGGCGCTTGTCAAATCGACCAAAAAGCACCGGATCGTGGCCGAGGAGCTGTCGAAGTTCCCCGAGGTGAAGCGCGATCTGGCGCTGCTGATCGACAAACGGGTAACCTTCTCGGAGCTGCGCGACGCGGCCTTCGCCGCCGAACGCAAACTGCTGCGGAGCGTCTCGCTCTTCGACGTCTATGAAGGCGACAAGCTTCCTGAGGGCAAGAAGTCCTATGCGCTGAGTTTCGTGCTGGAGGACAAGACCCGCACGCTGGACGAGAAGACCATCGAGCGTGTCATGGGGAACCTCGTCCGGCAGTTCGAACAGCGCTGCGGCGCGCAGGTCCGGGCCTGACGCCGCGTGGCGGAAACGAAAAAGGCAGCGGCCGGATCACCCGGCCGCTGCCTTTTCGTTATGTGCGAATCTTCCTCCCGGGTGCGGGGTTACAGCACCGGCTTGATCTCCGGGGGCATCACCACGACGATCGGCGTGCCGTTGCCGTCCGAGGTGCAGACCAGCCGCACGGCCTTCACGGACCGTTCGGGGCGCAGCAGGATGGCGCCTTCGTCGAGCTCCCCGGCGCGTTCGAACGTCCGGCCGTCGTACGACACCTCGGCATACCCGGTCACGAACTGCATCTTCGTCAGGTGCGAATAACCCGTGCGGAGCAGCATCTCGCGGCAGGAAACCGGTTCGTCGAAGGTATAGAGCACCCAATCCCCCTTGCGTCCGGTGCGGCTCGTGTAGGCGTAGCCTTTGTAGGTGTCCACGTTCGAATAGGGGAACTTCGCACTCTCGCGGATCGAGGAGGTGAGCGTCACGGCGGGCCGGATCGTGCGGTAGCGGGAATCGTGGGCCGCATAGGGGCTGCGTCCCGTCCCCCGCTCCGAGCGGAAACGGTAGCGGTGCGGCTCGGAGGTCTCCACCGGGGCCGTGTAGTCGGACTCCTCGTCCGGACGGTCGTCGCGCACGACGCGGATGCGCGAGCCGTCGTCGGTCGCCGCCGTCAGCATCCCGTCGGCGTAGCGTACCTGCGGCGGAGTCAGACGGAAGCGGATGCCCATGGCTGTCATGCGGGGATAGTGTTCCTCGCACAGCTCCTTATAGTATGCGTCCCACCCCTCGTCGTTGCCGCTCCAGGCGATCCGTGCCAGCGCGCAGACCCGCGGGAAGAGCATGTAGTCGAGGTAGTCGGGCTTCTCCGGCTCGTGCGCCACGTAGAGCTCGCTGAAAAAAGCCCCCTGCAAACCCTCGACGCGGCGCATCTGCGCGGCGGAGAATCCGGCTTCGGCGAAGTCGAACGAATAGACCTTCCGGGCGTCGAAGATCGCCGCCCACTGGTGGCCCGGCTCGTTCGGCGACTGCCGCATGTCGAAATAGAAATACTCGCCCGGCATCACGACGGTCCGGTAGTCTTTGGCCGTGGCATCGAGGCACGCCTTCGTGCTCTCCCAGCCGTTCACGCGGCAGTCGTGCGAAAAGGCGCCCGTGCGCACGGCTTCGTTCCAGACGGCGGGCCGCTTGCCGTGCTCGCGCAGCCGATCAGGCGGCGGCCGCGGGCGTTCAGAAACTTTTCGACGCGCGCCGTAGCGTAATTCTGCAACTGGCGCGGGCGCCTCAGCCCTTCGGCCTTCATGCGCGCCTTGCAATGCGGGCACTTCTCCCACATCACCGTCGGACATTCGTCGCCGCCGATATGGATGTATTCCGACGGGAAGAGCCCGCAGATTTCGCCCAGAATATCCCCGAGCAGCGCGTAGTTCTCCTCGCGCGCCACGCACCAGGCGTTGCGGTAGTCGTATCCGGCGGTGGCTGCCGTGTCGGCGGCGTAGGCGCAGCGGATTTCGGGATGCACCGTCCCGACCGTGCGGCTGTGCCCCGGGAGGTCGATCTCGGGGATCACCTCGATGTTGCGGACGGCGGCATAGCGGACGATGTCGCGCATCTCCTCCTGCGTGTAGTAGCCGCCATAACGTTCGAACCATTTGCCGTAGATGGCCTTCACGGGCGAATCGCCGCCGCGGAATCCGCCGACCTCGGCCAGTTCGGGGTGGGAACGGATCTCGATGCGCCATCCTTCGTCGTCCGTGAGATGAAGATGCAGTTTGTTGATATTGTGGTATGAAAGCAGGTCTATATAACGCTTTACCGCATCCACATCCATCCACGTCCGGGCCACGTCGAGCATCATTCCGCGGAATGCGAAGCGCGGGGCGTCCTGCGTTTCCGCACAGGCGATCACGGTCCCTTCGGGCAGGCCGCGCTTCCCGTAAATTGCGGGCGGCAGCAGCCGGAAGAGCGCCTGCACGCCGTTGAAGGCCCCGCCGTAGTCGCCGCTGCGGACGACGATGTGGTCGGGGGCGATTTCGAGACGGTATCCTTCGGCCGGGATGTCGCCGGAAGCGTCGAGCACGAGCGCCACGGTGCCGTCGCCCGAGTGGTCCTGCCGCACCGGGCAGCGGAGGTATTCCGCGGCGTAATCCGCTATCGGACGCAAGGCCTCGTCGGCCGTGAGCGTCGTGCGGGAATCGAACGGGAAGACCCCTTCGCGGAAGGTCGTGCGCCCCGGGCCGGGCTGTGCGGAGACGGAAACGGCGCATAGCAGCGCCAGCGCCAGAGAGAGTCGTTTCATCGGCAGGTAGAATTTTTGTACGACGCAAAGATATGTTTTTTCGACCGATTTGTTATCTTTGCCTTGCTAAATCGAATCGGATTCATGGAAGACAAACGTTTGGAAGCCACGGCACGCCTGCTGGAGGTGATGAACACGCTCCGCCGCGAATGTCCGTGGGACCGGGAACAGACTTTCGACTCGCTGCGCAGCAACACGATCGAGGAGACCTACGAACTGGCCGATGCCATCACGGCGCACAATATGGAGGGAATCAAGGAGGAGCTGGGCGACCTGCTGCTGCATGTGGTTTTCTATTCGAAGCTGGGCGAGGAACAGGGCGCGTTCGATTTCGGTGATGTGGCCAATGCCTTGTGCGACAAGCTGATCTACCGCCATCCGCACGTTTACGGCGACATCCACGCCAATACGCCCGACGAGGTGAAGGAGAACTGGGAGGCGCTCAAGCTGCGCAAGAAGAACCGCAAGAGCGGCACGCTCGGCGGCGTTCCCCGCTCGCTTCCGGCGCTGGTGAAGGCGTTCCGCGTGGGCGAGAAGGCCGCCGGGGCAGGGTTCGACTGGCAGCGCAAAGAGGATGTCTGGGCGAAGGTGAAGGAGGAGATCGCCGAGGTCGAGGCGGAGATGTGCGCGGGCCGCAGGGAGGAGCTCGAAGGAGAGTTCGGGGACCTGTTCTTCGCCCTCGTGAATGCCGCACGGCTCTACGGCGTGGATCCCGAATCGGCGCTGGCACGAACGAACGAGAAATTCATCCGCCGCTTCAATTACATGGAGGAACAGGCTGCCGCACAGGGAAGTTCGCTGCATGACCTCTCGCTCGACCAGATGGAGGCTCTGTGGCAGGAAGCCAAAAAAGAAGAATAAAAAACGCGAAGAGTATGCACCTGTCGCGGACGGAATTGAAACGCTCGCTGTCGTATGCCCTGGCGTGCCTGTTGCTGGCAGCCTGCGGCGGCGCAGGGGTGCAGCATTCTGCCGCACCACCGGATCCGGAGCTGCTGCCCGAAGGTGCGGTCGCATTCCGTTACCACCGGGGACACCTCTATTTCGATGCGACGGTCTGCGATTCGATCCCGGCGCGTCTGGTCTTCGATACGGGTGCGACGGGGCTCTATGTCGATTCGCTGTGGCTCGCGCGCTCCGGCGTTGCGCCCGGGCGTGCAGCCCGGGGTATGATCGGCGGTACGGGAGTCTCGGTCGCGTCGACGCGCATACTGCTGGAGAAACTCGCATTCGCCATCGACACATTGCGCCGGGAGAGTGAGATGACGCCTGTCCTTGCCCTGAAGGAGGTGCTGGGACGCCAGTCCGACGGTATTTTCGGGCAGCGTTTTCTGGCGCAGTCGTGCGTGGAGTTCAATCTCCGGCGCGGTTACATGCGGGCCGTGTCGCCCGATACGCTCGCCGCTGCCGGCTTCGCCTGCGTGGCGGTGGAAAAACGCGATGACCGCATTTACCTTCCCGCCTGCGTGCGGTTCGATGCCGGGCATGCGCCCGAGGGGCTGCGTCCGGGTGACGTGGTCGTGGAATGGGACGGCGAGCCGGTCGGCGGGATGCGGATCGACAGTGCCGTGACGGCCCCCGGACGCCACCGCATGGCGGCGCTGCGAGGCGGTGTACGTACGGAATATACATTTGAAACCAAAGAGATATTATAATTATGGCATTGATCAGAGAAGTGCGGGGACATACCCCCGTGATCGGAGAAAATACGTTTCTGGCCGAGACGGCCGTGATCCTGGGCGACGTGACGATCGGGCGCGACTGTTCGATCTGGTACAACGCCGTCCTGCGGGGCGACGTGAACAAGATCGTCATCGGCGACCGCACGAACATTCAGGACGGCGCGGTGCTCCACACCATCTACGACAAGGCGAAGCATCCGTCGCAGACGATCATCGGCAACGACGTCTCGGTGGGCCACAACGCCGTGGTGCACGGCGCGCGCATCGGCGACAACTGTCTGATCGGCATGGGCGCCATCCTGCTCGACAACGCCGTCATTCCGTCGGGCTGCATCATCGCCGCCGGGGCGCTGGTACTCTCCAATGCACAACTGGAACCCAACTCGCTTTACGCGGGCGTTCCGGCCAAGCGGATCCGGGCGGTGCCCCCCGAGCAGCGCGAGGAGATCGTGCTCCGCACGGCACGCGACTACATGCACTACGCCTCGTGGTTCCGGGACGGAGCGGCCGAAGGCGAACCGGAGAAGTAACCCCTTCCCATGCGGCTGCAATCCCGATATTCCGACGTCGTGCTGAACCTGCTGGTCGCCGTGGCGATCAGCCTGGTGGTCAATTTCTCGTACCTGCTCCTGCTGCTCGTCGAGCAGAGCAGCGAGGCGCCGCCGCGTTCCGCCGGCGAGCAGATCGCCGAACGGCGCGACGCGGGTACGCTTTTCGTGCATCCCGACGGATACGGGTATCTGATCTACGCCAACGGCGACAGCGTCTATACCCCCTCGCGGCGTATGCGCTGGCTGGGGCTCGAGGCGGGCGACCGGATCGTGGCCGATCTGATGCCGCCCCGCAACGCCGGAGGACATCCCGTGCTGGAGCGGGTGCGGACGCTCAACGATGCGGAATATGATTACAGCGCCCTCTACAACCGCACTTCGCGGTGGACGGAGCTGCTGCTGCAACTGGTCTTCTACCTCATCATGTCGTTCGTGATGCTCTCGATCCTCACCTCGTCGCGCCGGAACTATTCGATGGCACGTTACGTGCGCCGCTGCCTGTGGTGCATCGCCGCGGCCGTTGGGCTATACTGCGTGGCTCCCGTCACGGAATGGCATTCCGGGCGGATCGTGATGAACTTCATGGGCGGCCGCATGTTCGACTACATGCTGCTGCTCAAATGTTCGTTCGCCGTGGTCGTCTCGCTGCTGTACAGCCGCATCTACGTGCTCATCTCGCAGCGGCAGGCCGTCGTCGTGGAGAACGAGCGGCTCAAGAACGAGAATCTCACCACGCGCTACAATCTGCTCGTCGGGCAGATCAACCCCCATTTCTTCTTCAACTCGCTCAACTCGCTGGCGATGCTCGTGCGCGAGCGGCAGGACGACAAGGCGCTCGTTTACATCGACCAGCTCTCCTACACGTTCCGCTACATCATCCAAAACGGCCAGAGCACGCTCATGACGCTCGGCGAGGAACTCAAATTCGCCGAGGCGTACAGTTATCTGTTCAAGATCCGCTATGCCGACAAACTCTTTTTCGACATCGCGGTCGATGCGCGCTACTTCGACTGGCGGCTGCCGGCGCTTTCGCTCCAGCCGCTGATCGGCAACGCCGTCAAACACAACACCATCACGCGCAGCAATCCGCTCCATGTCTCGATCCGCGTGGAGAACGGCATACTGGAGGTCTCGAATCCCCGGCGTCCCAAGCTCGAACCCGAGCCCTCGACCGGTATCGGACTGGAGAACCTGCGCAACCGCTGGCAGCTCATCACGGGGCGTGACATCGCCATTCTCTCGACGGAGGAACGGTTCACCGTGCGGCTGCCGCTGCTCAATCCCGACAAGCCATGATGAAGGCGCTGCTTATCGAAGACGAGACCGCCGCCGCGCGGAACCTCGCCGCCGTGCTGCGGGAGGTGGCCCCCGGCGTGCAGATCGTGGCGACGCTCG
>OGQQ01002506.1_pt1 | contig 11715 bp, 7 predicted proteins | sample 1553281 | NCBI WGS metagenome assembly OGQQ01 (sample SAMEA2579937, study PRJEB22360) | human gut metagenome | biome: human gut; feature: human-associated habitat; material: faeces | place: Denmark | collected 2008/2010 | reverse complement strand
TGATCCAGCATATCAAACGTATATACGGCATTTCTTCCGTCAAAGGAAATAACCGCTTCCATACGCTGTCTGTTGATACTTAGAATTTTTCCGATATCTCCGTTATAAATACCGGCACCTTGTTCTCCGTCTTTTGACCAAACAATGTCATAATTATTTTTAGTCTGCATTATTTTATCTCCCTCACGGAAAGTATATATAACAGACCTTGCCTCTTTTTTCATTGTACTGGCAGGATTAAGCTGTGCCTGCAGCGCCTTATTAAGTTCTATTACTCCAACGACGCCTTTTCTTGACGGAGATATGATCTGTATATCGTCAACTGATAAATAGTTATATGCTTTAGGCAGCCGTTTTTTAGCGAGATCAATTATAAGATTTATTGCCATTTCCGGTTGAGATCTTTTAAAGAAAAAGAAATCATTATTCTTCTGTGTAAGATCAGGCATTTCTCCTCTTACTATTTTATGAGCATTCGTAACAATACAGCTCCGCTCTGCCTGACGGAAAATTTCTTTTAATTCAATTACAGGTATACACTTACTTTCAATAAGGCTTTTAAGAAGATTGCCCGCACCCACAGACGGAAGCTGATCACTGTCTCCTACCATAATAAGACGGCAGTTTAATTTAAGTGCTCTTAAAAGACTTTCAAAAAGAATAACGTCAACCATCGACATCTCATCAACTACCACAACATCACATTCAAGAGGATCGCTTTCATTATGCTTGAATTTCAGTTTTCCTCCCGCATCAAATTCCACTTCAAGTAAACGGTGAATTGTTCTCGCTTCACGTCCGGTCAAGTCGGACATACGTTTCGCAGCTCTTCCTGTAGGTGCAGCAAGCATTACAGATTCGCCTTTTTTTTCATAAAGAGAAATAATAGCGTTTAAAGTAGTAGTTTTACCGGTGCCCGGACCGCCTGTCATAATCATAATACCTCTGGACAAAGCCGTTGTTATAGCCTGACGCTGAAGCTTTTCATAATGTATCCCGTTCTGTTCTTCCTCTATGTCAATAAGCTTTTCATAATCATAGTCGTCAGGACTTGAAAACGCCTGTATTACTCCGATCCTTCCTGCAATATAACTTTCAGCGCAGTAATAATCGTCAAGGTATATAAATCCCCTGTCATTCTTTATATACTCATAAATTTTCTGTTCTTCCATCAGTTCGTTATACACTTCATAAAAATCAGCCTGAGTGATTTTCAGATAGGTACATGCAAGCTTTTCAAAAACGTCAATCGGTATACATGAATGACCAGCATTTGCATTTTCGCTGAGAAGATATATAAATCCCGCTTCAATTCGCTTATGTGAATCTGACGGAATATTCATCTCTCCCGCTACTTCTTCCGCTTTTTTAAAAGACAAGCCTATGTAATTGTCACAAAGACAGTAAGGGTTAGCCTTAATCATTTCAATCGCCTGACGTCCCCACAGCTGATATGCACGCATGGCAATACCTGCTTTAAGGCCAAATTCGGAAAGATAAATCATCAGGTGTCTGAGATTAAAAATTTTCTGAACCTCTTCAGCTATACTGTCGCATTTTTTCGGAGAAATACCTTTTATTTCTAAAAGCCTTCTAGGTTCCTTTTCCATAATTTCCAGCGTCTGTTCGCCGAATACATCGACAATTTTCTTTGCAAGCGCCGGACCTATCCCTTTTATAGCACCTGAAGAAAGATATTTGCATATATTAACAGATGTATTGGGCAGCTTTCTTTCAAAGTATTCTACTTTAAACTGTACTCCGAATTTGGCATGAGTGACATACTGCCCCTCCATCAGAAGCGCTTCGCCCGCTTCAACGTCGCCAAGTTCGCCAACGGCAGTTACAAGCTCGCCACCTGTATCTATATCCAGAACAGTATACCCATTATTTTCATTTCTGTATATGACAGCTTCAATAGTACCTTCAATTTTCAGCGAATCCTGCTCCATGCTCTTCCCTTTCTTAAACGTCATTACACTATACCTTTTTTATTATACTATTTTTCAACAGAAAAATCAATTATTTTACGTATTTTTTTGCAAACATAAAATTCCTGTTTATAAAAGAAAGAATATTGACAATATGAAAATTACATGCTACTATAAAAATAACAGGAGGTGTTAGTTATGAAAAGAATAAACTTAAAAAGAATTGCGGCCGCAGTTATAGCGGTTTCATCAGTTTTTGTCGGCGTTTATGGAAGTACCGTTCCAAGTGCAGCGGAACCGGACGAATATCATGACGACTGGCTGCATGTCAATGAAAACGCAGAAATAGTAGATATGTACGGAAATCCGGTATGGCTTACAGGGTGCAATTGGTTCGGATACAATGTAGGCAGTCAGGTTTTTGACGGCGTATGGTCACGGAATATGCACGAAATGCTTACAGAAATTGCAGACCATGGATTTAATCTTCTTCGTGTTCCTATGTCTACTCAGCTGCTGCTTCAATGGAAAAACAACGAACCCGATCCGGCGACGCCAAAAATAAATGAATGGACTAATCCGGAACTGACAGTAGAGGGTGTTGTAGGCGGTAAAGTAAAATACAGCTTTGATGTATGGAATCAGGCAGTGGAATGGTGCAGAGAACTGGGCATAAAAATCATGATTGATATACACAGCGCTGAAACAGCTTCAGCCGGTCATCAGATCAGCCTATGGTATACTGACAAATATTCCACTGAAGACTGGTATGAAGCTTTAGAATGGCTTACAGATTATTATAAAGACGACGATACGCTTATTGCAATAGATTTGAAAAACGAGCCTCACGGCAAAGCCGACGTTCCGTCGCAAATGGCAAAATGGGACGATTCCGAGGATCCTAACAACTGGAAATATGCTGCCGAGTGCGCTGCGGAAAAAGTACTGGCAATTAATCCAAATCTACTTATAATGGTAGAGGGAATAGAAGTCTACCCTAAAGAAGGCTACGACTGGACTGCTCCGGCAAAAGACTGGACTACTAATACGGAATTTTATTACGGTGCATGGTGGGGCGGAAACTTTCGGGGTGCAAAGGAAAATCCTATTGATTTAGGTGAACATCAAAGTCAGCTGGTATACTCGCCCCATGATTACGGTCCGCTGGTTTATGAACAAAGCTGGTTCCATGAAGGCTTTACACAGGAAAGTATAATGGAAGAATACTGGTATGACAACTGGTTTTATCTTCTAGAAGAAAAAACTGCACCGCTTCTTATGGGCGAATGGGGCGGATTTATAGATGAACAGCACGATCCTGACGGTGCAAATACTAAATGGCTGACCTGTCTCAGAGACTTGATGATCGAGAACAGAATACATCATACTTTTTGGTGCTTTAATGAAAATTCAGGTGATACCGGCGGATTGGTATACGATAATTTCGGAACCTGGGACGAAGATAAATATGCGCTTGTTAAACCTGCATTATGGCAGGACGAAAACGGTAAATTTATAAGTCTTGACCACAAATTCGCAATAGGTGCAAACGGTATTTCACTTTCCGATTATTATTCCGGGGAACAGCCAACACTGCCGTCTGAAAGTATAGATACCTTAATTAAAGGCGATGTTAACAACGATAAAAAAGTAAATATATTTGATTCTGTTGTACTAAAAAGATTTGTTGCAGGCATCGAAACAGATATTGATAAAAATAACGCTGACTTTAATTCGGACGGTAATATAGGCATATCAGATTTGATCCAGCTTAATAAATTTCTGATAAAATATTAATTATTTTTCTGCAAATTAAATATCATATCATTTAAACTGTCGGGAGTTGTAAATTCCAGAAAATCATATTTATGACAGTAATTATTGCAAAGCTCTTTTTGTTCTATATTTAAACCACCGTCTATCAGAATTATCTTATTAATTAAATCTTCATCTATCCACTGCATTTTATTAACAACATGATTAAGTTTTAATTTTATATTTTCATTACCATAAAGTACAATTACAGAAATATTACAGTAATCTGAAATACATTCTTCGCCAAATATTTTTTTTAACATTCCGCATGCGCATATAAACAAAAATAATGATATAAAAACTATTAGTACAACAATTGTACTGTTCATAACACCACATCCTATCAACATATTTAATATAATATTATGCATTTTTTACGAAAATGTTAATAAACATATTGACTTTATTCCAGTCGTGTATTATTATATTTATGGAGGAGAATATGGGATCATATAAATACAAAGTTATAAAGATCGAAGGCGACTATGCTACACTTATCAGAACCGATATTTCCACGGAAGAAACAATGTTTATAGCTCTTGCTCTTCTGCCGTTCGGAACAGATTTGGGTACAGAATTATTATGGGAAAATTTTGAGTATAGTATCCTTTAAATATTTTTTCTTACATTTTAACTTCTTTTTTGATGAAAACTGGTAAATTATGAATTTTACATAAAATTTCTTGACAAAAAGAGGTTTTAATGATATTATTATGTATATTATAAAAATTGGAGGAATTACTTATGAAAAAAACTATTTCAAAGTTAATGGCTACTGCCGGAGCACTTTCTTTACTTGCTTCTGCTATTCCATTTGTAGGCGTAAGCGCTGATGAAGCAGCACCTTTTGAATATGAAAAAGTTGAAGGCGGCGTTGTAGTAACAGCTTGGAACGATATTTCTGTTGAAGAAGCTACAATTCCTGCTACAGTTACTGAAGGCGATGAAGAACTGGCTGTTATTGGTATTGCTGATTATGCTTTTGGTCTTTGCGAAAATCTGGCAGTTGTAAATGTTCCTGATTCACTTAAGCTTGATAACATGGGAAATACAGCTTTCCTGACTTCTACTATGGTTATGGATTTCTTTGACAACGAACTGTCTGAAGCTGCTACAACTGATGATATTATCAGATATGTTGCAGAAAAAGCTGATTACAAGGGCACTGGCGAAAACGGCGCTATTACAGACGCTGACATTAAAGAATTAAGCGTTAAACTTGTAAATCACCTTAATAAGGTTGATATTTCTGCAGCTACTACAGTTAAAGGCAAGCTTATGACATTGATCATGAATATTGACGAAATGGGCTTTTCACAGGCTAACGTTGACAAATTCAATGTATATGTTACAGCTATTCCTTATGGTGATTTAACACTTAAGGGTAATGCTGGTACATCTGAAGCTCCAACAGAAATCAAACAGTATGCTGACGGCAAGAACATTAAGTTTACTTCTAATGACTTTATCCCTGGCGATGCTAACGGTGACGGCAAGCTTACAGCTCTTGATGCTGCATTTATTGCTAAAACATTAGCTGATGCAATGGGTAAGCCGGTTTCAATTGATGAATATCCTGCTGCTGACTTCAATGGCGATGGTAAGATTACAGCTCTTGATGCTGCTGCAATTGCTAAGCACCTTGCTGAACAGAGTATTGGCGGTAAATAATTATTTACTGTTTTTACTAAAAAAACTCAATTGAAGTTCAAAAATAATTTGATGTACTGCCCACAGGATTTATCCTGTGGGCATCTTTGTTGTATATAAATAATGCCCTGCAAAAAAAAGCAAAGCGTTATAATGTAGTTTATCAATCAAAAGAAAAACGAGTGACTATATAATTATATTGCTTTTATAATAATTTATCAATATAGAAGTACTGTACAAAAAATCAGTAAATAAAACGAAAAATATTTTATCAGCGATTGTAGTTTTCGCCCAGAATTATTAAAAAATCTTGAGTATAATTAGATAATTTTTAAAGGATTTTTCAAGCTTTTTATGATATAATTAATTCATTAAAGGAAAACAGAATGCTTCAAATAGAAAATAAATCTGCATAGTCATTAAGCAAGATTGATATCAGCCATAAAATTACAGATGCGGTTGATATACAAAGCAGACTTATATATCTTTTCACACATGGTATAATTCTGAACTGCCGCAGTTTGTGCTGTATTGTGAAATGTTTATAATTTTTTGAAAATAAAATTATTATAAAGGAGGTAATTATCTCGATGTTATTTGAGATTGAGATAATGCGAATGAACGAACCTCGTCAGGTCGATAATGTTCATGAATGGTGGTATGCTGACGATGAATGCTGTCATGAAGCTTTGGAATGTATAACTGAGATCAATCAGGCGGCTGTTGACGGGCGACAGACCGGATTCATCTGTAACATCAGGAAAAACAGAAGAGGAAGTATCTGCGCTTAAGACTGCTGCCTGCAAAGAAGTTATTGCAGTTATTAACGTAAGACCTATGAGCCTTGAGCTTGATACAAATATGGGTCATGGCTCATGGAATACCAGTCAAGCTTCCGGAGAATATACAATTGACGATATTAATAATTTGCAGAATTTCCTTGTAAACAAAAGTACTCCGAATTTATATGACAAAGATTATGACCTGAACGGCGACGGCGTCTGGAACGCATTTGATTTATGCATTATGAAACAAAAATATATAAATAAGCAAAATGAAGGCAGACCGGTAATTGAAGGCGAAGCGGGTGTAATTACAGAACATAAAATTACATTTAAATCCGGAATAGGCAGTGAATTGATTCTTGAAGTTGAAAAGAAAGACTGCGTAGGCGGCGGAGGATGTATTTCTTTTATTGAGAATATTGACGATAATGAATACTGGGTTGCTTATGAATGGCAAACAAATGATTCCGGAGTAGTCAAGATTGATATGACAAAACCAAATCAGATTACATTGAATGATGTAACAATTGAGTACGATGCATCGTTGACAGGATTAGGTAACTGGAAGGCAATCGGTTATCAGCCAGAGTGGTATGAACCAACTTTACATGAATTTGGAAAGAGTACTGAAAAAATCCGTATCACCTACAAGGGAACAGACAAGTATCCATTTATGCAGAAGACTGTTACAATCACATTAAAAGACCTTCGTGAGGAAACTACACTTTCTATCAACGATGGAATTATGATGAAGTATCAGTCAACTGAGATGATGGATGCAGTAATCAAAGTTCTGATTGCTCAGAATGCAACTGTAACAGATAAAGCAGGTAATAAGATTGAGACAACAGCAGATGACTTTACTTATACTCCATCTACAGATGAATGGAAAGCAGGAGAACAGGAAATCACAGTTACCTATAACGGAAATGAAGATTATCTGTCAAGTTCTGCGACAACAACCATCACAATCAAAAAAGGTGATGCAAAGGTATGGGTAAACAGCCAGAATATTAAATATGGCGAAAGCTTCTCTCAGATATTCTCAAGTGATCCATCAGATGCAGCACCACTTGGAATGATTGTTGGAATCGATGGAAATGGAAAATCATTTGTTGGATTTGATGTTTCTAATATTGTTATCAAACAGAAAGTTCCTGTAATTGGTACAATAGAAGTACCATTGGAACAGGCAATTTTAGCATTAGTACCGGATGGAAAAGTGACCGTTGGAAATCTTATGACCGTTATCAACAAGCTTCCTGATTTAGGAGATAATGCAGGTATTATTTCCGCTGTACAGAAAGTTGTTAATCAGATTCTGAAGATTTATCCGGCAGCAGCAGACTGGTCTATTTCTTTCAAACGACCAACAGAATCAGGTGTATACCTTGCAGCAGGAGCATCTACAAGCCAGAACTACAACACAGCAGTAGGTGTTGGATACCTGACAATTGCACCTCAGTCAAAAGATGTAAAACTGGAGTTCAATAGTCCACTTCCAAAGAATTGTACTTTAACGTATGAGGAAGCACAGGAATTTGACTTTAGTGGAAAAGCAACACAGAACGGGCAAACTGTCAGTGCGAATATTAAGACAAAATATGTGGGTGTAACAGCTGACGGAAAATGGGTAAGCAGTAAAGGCAATGAGCCGGAAGATGCACTCAGAGAGCCAGGTAATTATGTAGAAAAAATCTACACAGTTGGTGGCAATTATGTAGCGGCACCAATCGTCAGATGCTATACAGTAAAAAAAGCTGAGACAGAGATTAGATTTGATGATAGTATAGATCTTGAAGTTCCGTATGATGGACAGCCACACGGCATAACAGCAGGTGTATACCATGGAGACGAAAGAATCGCAGAAGCAGATATCATTTATATGAGTTCATCAGGATATAAGAGTGCAGAAAAGCCGACAGATGCAGGAATGTATCAGGTAATGGCTTCTTACAAAGGTGATTCTAAGTATGCATGTGTAGATGCTAAATACACAAGATTATTTATAAAACAAAAAGTAGTTACAGTTACACCAAATGCTCCTCAGAATCCAATTTACTATCGTGATCAGTTACCAGAATTCACTTACACAGTAACAGATGAAAATGGTAAGGTATTATCTGAAGAAGAGATTGCAAGTCTTGGAACAGTCTCTGTTGTTAAAACACCAGAAGATGTAACACCAGGACATTACACAATCAAAGCCCAGGTTGAAAATGCAAACAAGAATTATGATATTACTTGTGGAGATAGAAAATTTGATATTCTTGCAAGACCAATCACAATCAAGACAATGAACATGGCCATCGAATATGGTGATGATGTACCGGATGTTGATTATTACATCTCCGACATGAACGGTGAACTGGCAGATCCAGCAATTGTAAGTGGAGCAGACTTCCCGTCATTAGACTTCAGCATTGAAGGACAGGACGAAGGAAAACACCTGGCAGCAAGCACTACACCATATGCAATTAACGTTAGTGGATTAGACAATGCAAACTTCAAGGTAACATATGAAGGCGGAAGCCTTACAGTTAACCCAAGAAAGATTAACATCTCTATCGACTCTAAGAAGAAGGTAGAAGATGACGCTGATCCGGAACTGACATACACAGTATCAAGAGCAACTGGAGAAGCTGTTGCACAGGCAGTTGAAGATACAACTGCAGCAAGTGCTGTTGTAGAAGGTGACGAGCTTGGAGTTACATTAACCCGTGAAGCTGGTGAGACAGTTGGATTATATGACATTTACGCAAATGTAGAAGGATTAAATTCAAACTATGCATTAGCTGAGACACCGGACGGAACAGATAAGTTCGAGATCGTGAAGAAAGGAACTGTTATCGATGATAATAAGAAACCTTCTGATCAGAACCCATCAGGCGATAAGACGACTGTAAAGGGTGACAACAAGAACAACAAGAATACAAACACTGCCAAGAAAGCTGACAATACAAAGAAGAATCAGCCGAAGACAGGTGACAATTCACACGTTATGTTCTATCTGTTCATGATCGAGGCTGCAATGGTTGCAGCATTCATTACTCTGATCTTCAGAAGAAGACGCAGAAGCTAATCAAAGATCATAAAAGATATAATAGAAATGTCTGTCAAAGACGATAAATAGGAGACCGCAGGTCAGGCCCGCTTAAGAGCCGGATCTGCGGTTTCTCTTGTATTTTCAAAAAGGTGGTTTATACTGATAACAGTTCAATACAACCAGGGGAGCTTGTGAGACAAAGCTGAGAGTAAGGTATGACCTTAGACCCTAGAACCTGTTTGGATAATGCCAGCGTGGAAGAGTTTGCAAAAGAACTTTCAATAAAAAGTTTATCAGGAAGATTTTAAAAGCAGCGTCAGCATTATTTGTTGGCCTTTTTCTTTTTTATCTGCAGGAACTTTTAATAAGAAGACATAAATTCTTTTTTAGATATAGCCAATGGCAGATTGCAGATCAGAAAAGAATAGCAGACCTTTTATGCGGCGTAAATACAATATTTATACAAGATATATGGAGGAATGAAGAATGAATGCAAGTGTAGCAATTCAGGTTTTACCATCTGTACAGGATGAAGAAGAAGTAATCCGTATCGTAGACGAGGTCATTGATTACATCAAATCCACAGGATTAAACTATTATGTAGGACCATGTGAGACATCAATTGAAGGCGATTATGATACTTTAATGGAAATCGTAAAGAACTGCCAGTTAGTGGCAGCAAAAGCAGGATGCAAAGCAATGAACACTTATGTTAAGATTTCTTACAAGGCGGAAGGAGACGTGCTGACCATTGACAAAAAGGTTACAAAGCATCACCAGTAAGCTTCCAGCAGTAGTAGCATTATGCCTTCTGATTCTGCTCTGGCAGTTTTTATGCCAGAGTGGGGCAGTTCCGGCATACATGCTGCCTTCTCCCGTGCAGGTGATAAAAGCGTTAGTGACTGATTTGCCAACGATATTAAAACATGCCAGTGTTACGTTGCAGGAAGCCTTTTACGGACTGTGTATCGGTGTTGGTTTAGCATTTGTTATGGCGACATTAATGGATCATTTTCAGATACTTAACAAGGCGTTGTATCCGATTCTGATTATCACACAGACGATTCCGACAATCGCTATCGCACCATTGCTTGTGCTGTGGATGGGATTTTACATGGCACCGAAAATTACTCTTGTTGTAATCACAACTTTTTTCCCAATTACAGTAGGCTTGCTTGACGGGTACAAGAGCGTGGATAAGGATTCCATTGATCTCATGCGGGCAATGGGAGCAACCAAAATACAGATATTTTTCCATGTGAAGTTTCCGACTGCATTGCCGCAGTTCTTTTCTGGTTTAAAGATTTCTGCTTCTTACGCAGTTGTAGGAGCGGTTATTTCTGAATGGCTCGGGGGATTTGAGGGACTTGGGGTTTACATGACAAGAGGTTCAAAGGCATATGCTTTTGATAAAATGTTTGCAGTTATTATTTTTATTGTCATTATCAGTCTTCTTTTAATGGGAGCGGTCAATCTCATCAAAACACTCTCTCTGCCGTGGGTGAGAGTGGAGAAAAAGGAAGCTTTGGAATAAAAAAAGATATATTTGGATATTTAAAATATCCTATATTAAAATCACATTCAAAGTAATCTATATGGATATATAATAGCATCCAAAAGAATCCATATGGGCATATATAATAATATCTAAAATAATCTATGTGATTTTGTACAAATAGTATCTGAAAATTTACAGGAGGAAATTATGAGAAAGTTAAACTGGAAAAAAATTGTTGCAGGAACTTTGAGTGCAATAATGTTATTATCTGTAACTGCATGTGGTTCTTCTAGCACAAAGAGCGAGAGTGCAAGCACAGAAGCAAGTAAAAAGGAGCTTACAAAAGTAACATTCTGCCTTGACTGGACTCCAAATACAAACCACACAGGAATTTACGCAGCAAAGGCACTTGGTTATTACGAAGATGCCGGGCTTGATGTTGAAATCGTACAGCCACCGGAAAATGGAGCAGCAACCATGTGCGCATCTGGTCAGGCTCAGTTCGCCATCGAAGCACAGGATACAATGGCAGCCGCACTTGATTCCGATGACCCCCTTGGAATCACAGCCGTTGCAGGACTGATTCAGCATAATACATCAGGAATCATTTCCAGAAAAGGAGATGGAATTACCAGCCCGAAAGGACTTGAAGGAAAGACTTATTCCACATGGGAATCTCCAATCGAGCAGGCTACTTTAAAAACAGTTATGAAAGATGAAGGAGCGGATTTCAGTAAGGTAAAACTGATTCCTAACAACATTACAGATGAACCGGCTGCATTAAAAGCAAAACAGACAGACGCTATCTGGGTATTCTACGGATGGGGTGGAATCAACGCAGAAGTAGAAGGCGTTGACTGTGACTACTGGAACTTCAAAGATATCGACTCTGTATTTGATTACTACACACCAGTTATGATCGCAAACAATGACTTCTTAAAGAACTCACCAGATGAGGCAAAAGCATTCCTTGCAGCAACCAAAAAAGGA
>OGQQ01002504.1_pt1 | contig 11747 bp, 10 predicted proteins | sample 1553281 | NCBI WGS metagenome assembly OGQQ01 (sample SAMEA2579937, study PRJEB22360) | human gut metagenome | biome: human gut; feature: human-associated habitat; material: faeces | place: Denmark | collected 2008/2010 | reverse complement strand
CAAGAACTGGCAGGGCATCACCGCCGCCGCCGCCGCACTGGCCCTGCGCACCTGCCGCGCCGCGCTGCTGGCCGAGTTCCCGGATGCGGTCATCGAGGCAGAGCAGCGCGAAATTTCCGCGCAGGAAGGCACAGAAACGGCAGCTGTGACCTATATTTTCACCGCCAACATCGCCGCACCGCCGTGATTCGACATATTTTGCTTAGTATGACGAAATGGCTGATAAAATTTTGTGCAATATTCATAGTTTCTTTTGCGAAAAACTGTGATATAATCTAAATGTATAGCTATGTGCTACACCATGGAACCGGGAGGATGAAAATTTGGCAGAACGATCTTTGGAACTGGACAGCATTGAACTGGCCGCAGCCATCTTTGGCAGCGGCGACCAGAATATCCACCTGCTGGAAAAGGAATTCCGCGTTACGGCGGTCTGCCGCGGCTCGGTGCTGCGCTTTACCGGTGAGCAGAAGGATGTGGACGCCGCCGCCCGCGCCGTGGACGGCATGGTCACCCTGATGGAAAACCACACCCCGCTTGAGGAGCAGACCGTGCGCTACTGCATCAGCCTGGCCCACGGGGGCGAGGAAAAGCGCCTGCGGGAGCTGACCGACGATTTCGTCGCAGTCACGGCCAAGGGCCGTCCCATCCACCCCAAGACGCTGGGCCAGAAGGAATATCTCGCCGCCATCCGCAAAAATGCCATCACGTTCGGCGTCGGGCCTGCGGGCACCGGCAAGACGTATCTGGCTGTGGCAATGGCGGTCAAGGCGTTCAAGTCCAAGGATGTCAGCCGCATCATCCTGACCCGCCCCGCCGTCGAGGCGGGGGAGTAGCGCACCGCCCCCCCCCCGCCGCGGGGGGGGGGGAGAAGCTCGGCTTTCTGCCGGGCGACCTGCAAAACAAGGTTGATCCGTATCTGCGCCCGCTCTACGACGGGCTGTTTGATCTGCTGGGGGCCGAGACGTTCCAGAAGCTGTTTGAAAAGCAGGTCATTGAGGTCGCACCGCTCGCCTATATGCGCGGGCGCACGCTGGATGATGCCTTCATCATCCTTGACGAAGCGCAGAATACCAGTCCCGAACAGATGAAAATGTTCCTCACACGCATGGGCGCCGGCTCCAAGGTCGTGGTGACGGGCGACATTACGCAGATCGACTTGCCGGATAAGGCACGCTCCGGCCTTGTGGACGTGCTGGGCGTTCTGAAAAACGTTGAGGGCATCGCCATGATCCATTTTTCCGAAAAGGACGTTGTGCGCCACAGGCTGGTGCAGGAGATCATACGCGCCTACGACAAAGCGCAGGCTGCGAGAAACAGAAAGTAAAGGATGTGTTTTTGATGTCTCATAAAGTATATATCACCAACAAGCAGAACACGGTGAAGGTGCCGTCCGGGCTGCGCATCCTCATCCGCCGCTCGTGCCACGCGGTGCTGGAGGCTGAGCATTTCGAGGGCCCTGCCGAGATCAGCGTCACTTTTGTGGACAACGCCGAGATCCAGCAGCTGAACAAGCAGTACCGGGATAAGGACCAGGCCACCGATGTGCTCAGTTTTCCGTTGGGGCAGGACGGCAAGTACGACATCAATCAGGAGACGGGCGCCGCGATGCTGGGGGATATCGTCATCTCGATGGAACGGGCCATGGAGCAGGCCAATATATACGGCCATTCCCTCCAGCGGGAGGTCGCGTTCCTGACGGTGCATTCCATGTTCCACCTGTTGGGTTACGACCACGAAGCAGGCGGCCTGGAGGCCGTGCGTATGCGCGAAAAGGAGGAGGCGGCGCTCATCCAGCTGGGCCTGCCGCGCACGGTTTCGTACAGCCAGGTGGACTGAGATGAAGCCGCGCTTCGTGGACAGCTTTCTGTACGCCGCCCAGGGCATCCGCACCGCGGTGCGCGAGGAGCGCAATATGCGGTTCCACCTGTGCGCCGCGTTTTACGTTTATATTTTTTCGCTGTTTTACGGCTTTGGCAAAACAGAGTACATTCTCATCACGCTCATGGTATGCGGGGTTTTGGCGCTGGAGCTTGTCAACTCCAGCCTGGAGCGCACGGTGGAGCGCCCCGCGCCGGACCGGTACATGACTGCGGGCGTGGTGAAAGACATGGCCGCGGGCGCGGTGCTGGTATTCAGCATCGGGTGCGCGGTGTGCGGCGCTGTCCTGTTCTGGGATGTCGCGGCGTTCCGGCGCATGTTCGCTTTCTTTGCGGCAAGGCCGCTGCTGGCGGTGCTGCTGGCCGCGTCTCTTGCCGTGGCGTGGCAGTTCATTTTTGGAAAACGGAAGGAAGGCAAATAATTGCAGCAGGAACAGACAAAATCGATCTTCGTGGCCATCGTGGGCCGCCCCAATGTGGGGAAATCGTCTCTTTTGAACAGAATGGTGGGGGAAAAGGTGGCCATCGTCACCGCAAAACCCCAGACGACACGAACGCGCATCACGGGTATATTGACGCGCGGTGCGGTGCAGTATGTATTTCTGGACACGCCGGGCATCCACCGCCCACGCACCAGGCTGGGCGAGCGCATGGCAAAAGCAACGGCGGATTCCGTGGCCGAGGTGGACGCGGTGGTAATGCTGTTTGAACCGTACGGCGAGCTGACGGAAGCCGAGCAGGCGCTGGTGGAGGACATCCGCGTGAAAAAAGTGCCTGCGCTGGCGGCGGTGAACAAGACGGATACGCTGAAAAAAGAAACAGACCTTGCCGTGCGCATGCAGTTTCTGGAAGAGCTGGGCGTGTTCCGGGGCGTGCTGCCGCTGTGCGTGTCAGAGGACAGGGGCTGTACGGAACTGCTGGACGCACTGCTGCCTTTCGCGGTGGAAAGCCCTCACTATTTCCCGGACGACGCCTACACCGACATGCCGGAAAAGGCTCTCGTGGCGGAGGTGCTGCGGGAAAAGATGCTGCTGAACCTGCGGGACGAGATTCCCCACGGCACGGCTGTGACCGTGGAACGCTTCAAGGAACGCGGAGACAAGGATATCATCGACATCGACGTAAACATCTACTGCGAAAAAAAGAGCCATAAGGGTATGATCATCGGTAAGGGCGGGCAGATGCTCAAGAAAATCGCGTCCGAGGCGCGTGTGGAGTGCGAGGAGTTTCTGGGCGCACGGGTGAACCTGCAGTGCTGGGTAAAGATCAAGGACGACTGGCGCGACAACGATTTTCTGTTAAACAATTTCGGCTTTCAAAAATAAGCGCAGGGCCGGGCAGGAGAAATAAATCCGCCGCGTTCCCTGTTTTTGGACAACATTTCCGCTTATATGCGCGCTACAATGGTGAATAGTACCTGTTAGCGGAGGTGTTCACCATGGAAACAAGCAACTACTGGAAACTGTTTGAAAGTACGGGCCAGGTAGAGGACTACCTTGCCTTTAAGCAGCACGGCACGCAGGAGGAGACACAAAATGCGGACGACGACAATGGGCCTGGTGCTGCGGGCGACAAAGACGGGCGAAGCTGACCGCGCTTTGCTGCTGCTGACGCCGGATGGCCTTGTCAGTGCCATGGCAAAGGGGGCACTGCGCCTGAAAAGCAGGCTGTTCAGCGGTACGGGGCTGTTTTGCTACAGTGAATTCACGCTGTTCGAGGGCAAAACCATGTTTGTTGTGGACGAGGCGGAGGTACGCCAGGTGTTCTGGGGCATCCACGAAAGCGTGGAGCATATGGCGCTCGCCATGTATTTCGCAGAGCTTGCGTCCACGCTCTCGCCCACGGGGCAGGAGGCCGAGGCGCAGCTGCGGCTTCTGCTCAACAGCCTTTACCTGCTGAGTGAAGGAAGGCGCGCTCCGCGTTTGGTAAAGGCCGTGTACGAGCTGCGCGCCATGACGCTGGCGGGCTTTATGCCGGACCTGGTGGCCTGCGCGGATTGTGTGAAATACGAGGGCGGCGCGTTCTGCTTCGATGCACGGAAGGGCCGCCTGTACTGCGGCGAATGCGCCGCGAAGCGCGAGCTGGAATGCAATTTGGACCCGGCGGCGCTGGCGGCCATGCGGCACATCGTGTTCAGCGGGGATGACAAGCTGTTTTCTTTTTCGTTGGCGGAGCACAGCACGCAGCTGCTGGGCGCGGTGACGGGGCGGTGGGCGCTTTATTGTGTGGACAGGCCGCTGCGTTCGCTGGATTTTTTAAATACCGTTCTGGATTAAAGCGTGCGTGCGGCATACATAGATAGACCGTCACCCGGCGCGGGCAAGGCTTGTCTGCGCCGCAATATTTGTTTAGAGTTGGCACGCCCGGCTCCGCGTAACGCCTTTGCGGTCCGATGCGGCGGGCGCAACAGCGGGGTGCTCCCGAAGCGGCTTTGCAGCCGCGGCACGGGAACGTTTCGGATGCTCCGGCGGCACGGCCGCCGGGAAAGGAACCAAGAGGAGAATATGGACGAAAAATACTTAGAAGCACTGGAATTCGACAAGATACGCGCCCGCGCGGCCGACGGCATCGTCTGTCCGGAGGCACGGGGCATGCTGTTGGGGCAGCCCGCATGGGAAACGCCTGACGAGGTGCGTGCGGCGCTGGAGCAGACAGACGCCATGACGACGCTGCTGATCAAAAACGGTTCGCCCCGTTTTTCCTCGGTGGAGAATGTGCGGGGTATCGTGCAGAGAGCGGAAAAGGGCGGCGTGCTCTCCATGGCGGAGCTGCTTACGGTGGCGGACACACTGCGCAACTTCCGTGAGCTGGTGAAATGGTACGGCCTGACGGAGCACGACGTGCTGCCGGTAGACGATTTGTTCTATGCCATGACGCCCCAGCCGACGCTGGAAAAGACGATAAAGGATTCGATTTTGTCCGAAAATGAAATGGCCGACACGGCCAGCGACACGCTGTATGATATCCGCCGCAAGATCCACGCGGCGGAAAATTCCATCCGCGATAAGCTGGACGCCATTACAAAATCACAGTCGGCGTCAAGATATTTGCAGGACGCCGTGGTTTCGCTGCGCAACGGGCGCTTTGTCGTGCCCGTGAAAGCGGAGCACCGCGGCGAGGTGGGCGGCGTCATCCACGACGTTTCTTCCAGCGGTTCCACGTTGTTTGTGGAGCCTACGGCCGTGGTGGAGGCCAATGCCAAGATCCTGCAGCTGCGCAATTTGGAACAGGCTGAGATCGAACGCATTCTGGCAGCATTTTCCGCTCAGACTGCGGCACTGGAGCCGATGTTTACGTTTGGCTACGGAGCGATGCTGGAGTTGGATGTGCTGCTGGCCAAGGCCAGGCTGGCGCTGGACCAAAAGGCCATGAAACCGCAGGTGAACGACGACCATGCGTTCAGTCTTGTGCGTGCGCGCCACCCGCTCATCGATCCGGCTGTGGTCGTTCCGGTAGACATCGCATTGGGCGGCGCTTACGACACCATGGTCATCACCGGCCCCAACACGGGCGGCAAGACGGTTACGCTTAAAACGGCTGGCCTTTTGTGTGCGATGGCGCAGCACGGCTATCTGATCCCGGCACACGAAAGCAGCTCTGTCTGTGTGTTCGGCGAGATACTGGTGGATATCGGTGACGAGCAGAGCATCGAACAGAGTTTGTCCACATTTTCAGGGCACATCAAAAACATCACAGGAATCCTGAAACTGGCGGGGCCTCAGACGCTGGTGCTTATGGACGAGCTGGGCGCGGGGACCGACCCGGCTGAAGGCGCGGCGCTGGCGGTATCCGTCATCGAGGCGCTGCGCGGTCTTGGAGCGAAGATCATGGCCACCACGCACTATTCAGAGCTGAAAATTTTTGCGCTGGATACGCCGGGCGTGCAAAACGCCTCCTGCGAATTCAATGTGGAAACGCTGCGCCCAACCTACCGCCTTTCTGTGGGCGTACCGGGAAAATCCAACGCGTTCCTCATCAGCCAGAAGCTTGGCCTTGCGCCGGAGATCATTGAGAACGCCCGGGCGCATCTGTCCAACGAGGACCAGCAGTTTGACAATATCCTCAACCAGCTTGAGGATCTGAAGGTGGAGCTGAAGGCGCAGCAGGACGAGGTAGAGCGCCTGAAGCACACGGCCTCTCATGCACTGGAGCAGGCCGAGGAAAAACGTGCTGCGCTTATCCGGCAGGGCGAGGAAGAACTGGCCGCTGCGCGGGAGAAGGCCCACGGTATGGTGCAGGACGTGCAGAACACAGCCTACGGCCTGATGGATGAGCTGCGCAAGCTGGAAAAAGACAAGCAGCTCAGCGCGTCCCAGCGCGCGGCCCGTGCGCGGGAGATCGCGAAAAAGGAAACGGAAAAGCTGTTCGGCAAAACGGACGTGGTGCATGCGCCTCAGCGTACTTTCAAGCCGCTGGACAGCGTAAAACTGGGGCAGGAGGTGCTGATCGCCGAGCTGGACAAGCCCGGTATCGTGACGGCTCTGCCGGACCGTGACGGCATGGTGGAGGTGCGCGCGGGTATTATCAAGACAAAAGTGCCGCTCAACGGCCTGTGCGCGCCGCACAAGCAGCAGCCCGCGCCGCAGAAAAAGTATCAGCCGCGCCGTGCGCCGGCCTCCGCGTCAAGCGGGGATAAGGTAACACGTACGCCCAGCATGGAAATCAACCTGATCGGCATGACGGTAGAAGAAGCTCTGCATGAGGCGGACAAATTTATCGACAACGGCGTGATGAACGGACAAACGACGCTGTACCTCATTCACGGCAAGGGACGGGCGCGCTGCGCAAAGGCATTCATGAGCATCTGCGCCGTCATAAAAATGTGCGCAGCTTCCGCCTTGGCGTTTACGGCGAGGGCGAAGCGGGCGTTACGGTAGTAGAGCTGAAATAGGGGACGGCACGGGGAAGCCTGCCGCCTGACGGGGGATTCGCGCCGCGAAAAACAGAAAAGCTTCGGTTCCGGGGAGCGCGTAAAACAGCAAAAGGCCGTGTATCGCATTGGATACACGGCCTTTTGTATATGCCGGGTCCGGGGCAGGCACGCCCCGACAAGAGCATGAAGCAAATTTGACGCCATGACAGAATCGTTCTCCTGCCCTTGGACGCTGAATGAGAGGCTAAAGGTATGATTCTGTCGGAGCTTTATATGCTGCCGGTAAACTGGGATTTCATGCGAAAAAGAATATTCTTACGTTGCAAATAGCTTATCGATTTCCTTTCTATCGCAATCTAAAATCCATTGGTTAAAATTATGATAAATAGGCCACAGTGTTTCTTTGCGTTCTGCAACTAAATCTGCGCCCCTATCATCGTAAATATGATACAAATACACTTCTTCTGTATTTGCAAAATAAACGCTTGAAACCAAGGATGAAATACCGCCCAGGTCGGCTTTAATGATTTCTCTTAGCAGCAGCTCTGGCGAAAAATCAATCTTACACAGATCTCAATAGAGCTGCAATACCATATACTGTTCGTCTCCGTCATTTATCTGTTGCTCCCTTTGTTCGTGGGGAAAAGAAACCAGATTCTGAAGCACACTCAAATCCAATCCGTTTCCATACCCCGGCCCATCTTCGTTGGGATGGGTATCTATCCGTAACAAGTTCGGAGGTTGTGGAAGAGAGCTATATATAGCTTTTGCCCGTTGTAGTGACGCACCGATATATTGGGAATTTACAACCGTATCACGAAGAAGTGAAGCGTCTGAATATACAGGTGTTTCACCTCCTATTTCAAAGCGAATGGCAACGGGGCATTTATAAAACACGGGATGCTCCAGCGTTGGGTTCCCTATTCTAATAAGAAGATTATCAAACCTTTCTGGCAGCATAGAATATCGCTCCTTCCGTAGAGTGCGCCTTCTCATCAGATTTAAGGCAACACCGCACAATTCACGGCTGAAGCCTTAAGCGCCGCCTCGCTTGCAGATTTTCCGGCAACTGTCACAAAAATGCTCGCGAATACACAAAGTATTCGCTGCGCTTTTTGTTTAACCTGCCAAAAAATCTGCCGGCGCGATTCGACTCTTAGAATTGTGCGGTGTTGCCTTAAATTTATTGATTATCCATATTGTAGCATAACTGCATGGCTAATCAACAACAAACTTTCAGGGCTTGCCGGGAGTTTTTTTATAAATCTTTTACGCACTGTCCATTCCGGCAGGATGCGCCGCGTCTTCGGAAACCATGCTTTGGGCGTGATTCTGTCATTTGCCGGCTGCCTAATTCGCCTTGCGGCCGGCGTCATCCGGCTTCGTGCCCGTCGCCGCTTTCAACCGCTCCAGCAGCGCGGCATAGCGCGGCTCCTGCTTCAGTGCGTGCAGCGGTTCAGAGCTCTCCAGTACGAACAGCGCGTTTTCACGCAGAAAATCATCCGATACATCCATGATGCCGGAGGAGGAGAGCCGGTCGAAAAACAGCGGCGAATATTCCTGCGCGCGGCAGCCCGTAACAGCGCTTTCCGCGTAGGCTTCGGCGGCGTCCAGCGCAGCCGGCGTCTTGCCCGCCAGAGCCAGCAATTCGGCGCGTGCCAGCTCATAGTTTCCGTGCATGCCGGGCGCGTTTTCACCATGAAACAAAACGTCCAGACGGCAGGCTGCGTCCAACAGTGCGAGGGCCTTCTCCGTATCCCCGCGCGCACGTGCCTCGGCGGACAGGCTGTATAAGCACAGTCCCGCGTCCCGCACATATCCCCAAAGGCAGGTCTGGTGCAGCTTTTCCGCTTCCTCCGCTTGTCCCGTCTGTCTCAGGATGGATGCTTTCAGCATGCGGGCGTCGTAATCGGGCTGAGGGAGTTTTTCTACGGCGTCCAGCGCACGACCGGCTTCTCCATTCATCATATACAGGCCGGACAGCGTGTAGAATGCGGCCTCACGGGTCTCGGTGTCCGTGCTGTGCGTGCTGTCCTCAAACAGGCGGATGGAGCGTTCCAATTGCTTTTGTACGAACGCTTCGTCTTTCAGCGCCGCCATATAGCGCATATACAGCGATGCGATGCGGAATTTGAGCGCGGTGTCGCCTGGATGGGAAAGCAGAATATCTTCACAATAGGCGCAGGCTTCTTCGGCGCGGCCGCTTTCAAACAGGACGCGTCCTTTTTCCCAGATGGCTTTCAGTTCTTCCTCGGAAAGAAGAGGCCGAAAATCCAGCAGTGTGTCGGGTGTGGTGCCCAACGCCCGCGCCAGAGGGCACAGCAGCAGAATATCCGGGGAGGCACTGGCCGTCTCCCATTTGGACACCGCCGCGGCGGTAACGCCCACGGCCTCGGCAAGCTGTTCCTGCGTCAGTCCCTTTTGTCTGCGCAGTGTTTGGATGGTTTTTCCGGTTGGCATTTCCATTTCGGCAAATTCCTTTCGTTTCTTTTGGGCCCGGTTCCATCGTAACATACGAGCGCCGCGTATACAATGGAGCTGATGTTGAACGCAGATGCGGTTTTTTTGAATTGAATTCAAGCTGCGGACGGTGCGGGGCAGAGAAAACGCACTCCAACCTCCGGCATATGTTTCGGAAGGCGGAGCGCGCTGTGAAATAAAGAAAAATGTGCTTCAGGAAAGTGTGGCAGACAGCCCGGCGGCATGCTTGGCGCGCTGGGAACGGCGCAGTCTCTGCTTGACGCGGCTCACAAGGAACACGAACAGGCACATCAGCGCGGGAGTGGCGGCGGCAAATACGCCCAGCAGCGTCCACGCACGCCCTGAAAGAGGGGAAAGGCCAAACAGCGGCCCCAGCAGGACGCATGCACCGATGAAGCCCACGCCCATGGCGGCCACGATGGCAAAGCGCCATCTGGACAGAGGCCAGCACAAAAACAGCAGCACCATAAACCCTGCCGTGCCCGCCAGCAGCGTGCACACAGTGGAGATCTGCTCCATGGGAAGGCCCATCCCGGAGCCGATCCACATCACAGCCAGCAGGTTCACCACATTGACCAGCCCGCCGGGCAGTGCGTTCAGCAGCACGCTGCGCATAAAGCTGCCGCGTACACGCCCATAGGATGGCTCGAATGTCAGCAGGAACGAAGGAACGCCGATAAGCAGCCCGCTGAGCAGACTGATCTGCGCGGGCACCAGCGGATAGGGCATGGCCGCAAACAGAAGAACCAACGAAACAACGAATGAGAAGATGTTTTTTACAAGGAACAGTGTGGCCGAACGTTCGATATTGTTGATGACACGCCGCCCCTCTTTGACGATCTGCGGCATGGCAGAAAAATTGGAGCTCAGCAGCACCAGCTGGGCCACATGCTGCGCGGCCTCGCTGCCTGCCGCCATGGCGATGCTGCAATCCGCATCTTTTAAAGCCAGCACGTCGTTTACCCCGTCGCCGATCATGGCCACGGTGCGGCCCGTGTCCTTCAGCGCGCAGATGAGCGCGCGCTTTTGCTGCGGCGTCACACGGCCGAACACGGCATGCGCCTGCGCCGCGCCGCGAAGGTCCGCGTCTTCAGGTACGCGGGACATATCCAGATAATGTTCCGCGCCCTCCACGCCCGCCCGGCGCGCAACTTCCGCCACGGATACCGCGTTATCGCCGGAGATGACCTTTACATCCACGCCCTGTGCCTTGAAATAGGCCAGTGTTGCAGGTGCATCCGCACGGATTTTATCCGAAAGCACCACAAAGCCCAGCGCCTGCGGATCGTGCTGCAGCGTACCGCCCTCCAGCACGCCGTGTCCGCGCGCCAGCACCAGCACGCGCCGTCCTGCCGCCAGCTGCGGCTCTACCGTACCCCGGAAGGCGGCATACCCGCCGCCCAGCACGATCTCCGGTGCGCCGAGGATGTATTCGTCTCCGTCTTTCAGCACCAGAGCACCCCACTTGCGCTCGGAGCTGAAGGGGACGGCGGCTTTGGGCTGCCAGCCGCCGCCCAAAGCGCCGAAGCGTGCCCGCAGAGCCTGCGCCGTGGCGTTGTCCTCGCCCGCGGCGGCCTGCGCCAGAAAATCCTGCTGCGACAGACCTTTTTCCAGTACCAGAATATCGGTGACAGACGGTTTTCCCGAAGTAATGGTGCCGGTTTTATCCACACAGAGCACATCCACCCGGGCCAGATTCTCGATGCAGGAAAGCTCGTGAACCAGCGTTTTGCTGCGCGCCAGGCTGATGACGCTCACGGCCAGCGCTACGCTCACCAGAAGGTAAAGCCCCTCGGGGATCATGCCGATGATGGCGGCCACGGTGGAACTCATGGCGTACTCCAGCCCTGTGTGAAGAAAGAAATACTGCTTTGCAAACATGATGACGAATACGGGGATGATGGCAATGCTGATGAAACGCAGCAGCCTGTCCAATGCGCGCATCATCTCCGAGCGGTGACGTTTGCGGCGCCGGGCCTCGCCGGTGATGCGCGCGGCATAACAGTCGGTGCCAACCTTATCCAGCCGTGCCGCGCACGCGCCGGTCACCACAAAACTGCCCGAGAGCAGCGTGTCCCCGGGGCGTTTTTGCACAAGCTCTGCCTCGCCTGTCAGCAGCGCTTCGTTTACCTCCAGCGTCCCGTCCGCAACAACGGCGTCCGCGCACACCTGGCTGCCCGGGCGCAGCAGCACAATGTCGTCCAGTACCAGCTCGTCTGTGGGGACGGTGCGCGTTCGGCCGCCGCGGACCACACAAGCCGTGCTGCCCGAGAGCAGTGTCACCTTGTCCAGCGTGCGTTTGACGCGCAGCTCCTGCACAATGCCGATGAACACATTGGCGGCCACAATGCCCAAAAACATCATGTCGCGGTATGCGCCAACAGCGAACAGGCAGGCGGCCAGCGCCACGAACACAAAATTGAAAAAGGTAAATACGTTGTCCCGCACGATCTGCCATTCTGTTTTGGAGAGGCTGTCCTGCGCGGCGTTGTTCCATCCGGCGGCCCGGCGCT
>OGQQ01002499.1_pt1 | contig 11780 bp, 7 predicted proteins | sample 1553281 | NCBI WGS metagenome assembly OGQQ01 (sample SAMEA2579937, study PRJEB22360) | human gut metagenome | biome: human gut; feature: human-associated habitat; material: faeces | place: Denmark | collected 2008/2010 | reverse complement strand
GATGGTGGAGTTCATAAAGGAAAGTTCCGAGTAAAGCTGCCGGGGAAAGAGTATATGGCGGTGAGATTGCGAGTAGCGAAGTAATAACCATATTCATACAAAAAGCTCAGTTGTGTATGCAGCTGGGCTTTTTGAGCATAAAATTCTTGAATCGTTTTTCTGAATTTGTTATGATTCATATTAGAATTTATGAGAAATAAACAGAAATATTTTTAAACAGGGGAGGAGATTTTTTGGAAGAAACAAACATCAGTCAGGAGCAAAATCCATTGGGAACGGCTCCGGTAGGTGGTTTGATCGGGAAATTTGCAATTCCGGCAATTATCAGTATGCTGGTCAGTGCTTTGTACAATATTGTGGACCAGATTTTCATTGGTCAGGGCGTTGGAATGCTGGGAAATGCGGCTACAAATGTTGCATTTCCTGTAACAACTATTGCAACGGCGTTAGCACTGCTTCTGGGAATTGGAGGTGCGTCTAACTATAACCTGGAAATGGGCGCCGGAAGAGAGAAGAAGGCAAGCTCCATAGCCGGAACGGCGCTTTCCACACTGGTGATCACAGGTGTGATTCTGGCAGTGGCAGTACTTCTGTTTTTGCGTTCGCTTCTAAGCTTATTTGGTGCAACGACAGACGTTATGCCCTATGCGGTGGATTATCTTGGGATAACAGCTGTGGGACTTCCTTTTTATGCATTATCCATTGGAGGAAATCATATTGTCCGCGCAGACAGAAGCCCCACATATTCTATGACCTGTGTTCTTACAGGTGCCATCATTAACACAATTCTGGATCCCCTTTTCATCTTTGGGTTTGGTTGGGGAATCAAGGGTGCTGCCTGGGCAACGGTGATCGGACAGGTTATTTCCGGAATTTTGGTGGTTATTTATTTTGGAAAATTTCGTAAAATGTATCTGGAGATAAGCATGTTAAAGCCATCTTCAGAGTGCCTGAAAGCCATTATTTCTCTCGGAATGGCGTCCTGTATTAATCAGATTGCTATGGCAATTGTTCAGATTGTACTGAACAATATTTTACGTTATTACGGCGGTTTATCTGTCTATGGAAGTGACATTCCAATCGCCTGTGTAGGAGTTATTTCAAAAGTAAACCAGGTGTTTATGGCGATTTGTATTGGAATTTCTCAGGGCTGTCAGCCAATCTGGGGCTTTAATTATGGGGCAAAAAAATACGACAGGGTAAGACTTGCATATCGTTATTCCATGATTGCATGTACTGCGATTGCAACCGTATTTTTCCTTTGTTTCCAGTTATTTCCCCACCAGATTGTAAGCATTTTCGGAACCGGAAGTGACCTTTATTTCCAGTTCGCAGAACGCTATCTGAAGATATTTATGTTTATGACTTTTGCAAATGGAATTCAGCCAATGTCCTCAGGATTTTTTACATCTATCGGAAAAGCAAAGCTTGGAATCGTCATGTCCCTGACCAGACAGGTGCTGTTTCTTTTGCCTCTGATTATTATTTTTTCATTGATAATGGGAATTGATGGAGTTATGTATGCAGGACCGATCGCAGATGCAGCTGCATTTGCACTGGCAATATTGTTCGCAAGAAGAGAGCTTGGAGCTATGAAGAAATAAAGATGTTTTACAATGAAAGTCCCGGATAGCAGCCATGAATGGGCCATGTTTGCATGAGCAAATTCATGGCTCATCTATAGCTGTCGTTCGGGTTGGAGCGTGTTTAAAAAATCATTTCCGCAAGCTGCACGCTCCACTTTGGGGATATTTTACCCGATTAATTGCTCAAATTTTGCCATTTCCATTGGCTTATAATAATAATAGCCCTGTAGTTCATCGCATCCCTCAACTACCAGGAAGTCTACCATTTCTTTGGTTTCTACCCCTTCACATACAATAAACTTATTAGTCCTTTTCAGCAGATGAAAAATCTCCTGCAGCACGATTTTTCCATTCTCTGTGAGCCTATCTGAAAGGAATTTCTTGTCGATTTTTACCTCGTCAAACAGGATATCCTTTAATGTATTTAAGGAAGAATATCCAGAGCCGAAATCATCCATAGAGATTCGAATGTTTTTTTCATGGAAGAAGCGGATCATGTGATTAACCGCTTCAATATTATGAATATAAGTAGATTCCGTAATCTCAAAAACTAAATATTGAGAGGGAATTTCATATTTCTGGATTAAATGCGAAACCTTTTCTGTGAATGTGTGGATTTTTCGAAAATGGACCGGAGATACATTCAGGGACAGAGACAACAGCTTAAGCCCTTTTTCCCGTCTGTCTGTTAGCCACTGAAATGCTGTTTCATAAACATAATAATCCAGAGCTTCAATCTCCCCGGTTTCTTCCAAAATAGGAAGAAAACTGTCTGGAAACCACAGGTCTCCATTTGCTCTCTTCCAACGGACAAGTACTTCTGCACTGGCAATTTTCTGCTCCCTTCCGCTGATTTTTGGTTGGAAATAAATTTGAAATTCTTTCTTCCCAAGTGCTTCCTTAAAGGAGTGAATAGTGTCTGCACGTTTCTGTTCAGCAAGAGCAATTTCTCTTGTATATTCGCACACACCGCAAAGCTTATCCTTCGCCTTTATGCGGACGATATTGGAGTGCGAAATAATTTCTTCGCCTGGAATTTCCATGTTTTCCAGATAATAAATACCAGTGTTCAGGGAAAGATAATTTACAGGATAAGCAGCCAGAACTTCTTTTGTAGTCTGCTTGTTAGACTCAATAATTCGGTTTTTAACAGCTGTATGCTCCTCTCCGGTAATGTCAATAACAGCTACAAAGATATCTGAATGATACCTGTTTACAAACAAGGTTTGTGGAAAAAGTTCCATCTTTTTCAGAATAAAATTCAGAATATTAGTCCCGGTTTCATACCCCCAATAGTCATTAATAAGGTGAAAATTGCTTACATCTGTCATTAGAAAAGCATACTTTTTTTCACCGTTGCTATTATTTAAAATAGTAAAAAGTTTCTCTTTCAAAGACTCTGTAGAGATACTTTCTGCCAGTGGATTCCGGCAAAACTCCTGTGGCTTTTTTGCCATTTGTTCCTTTTTATAACGCTTGTCCTGATACATTTTCTGATCGGCAATCTGTAGAAGATCCATGATCAGGTAGTAGTGATTTTTGCAGCTGATATCGTATCCGACTGCATAGCTGATAGGATGGTCAGCTGTTTGATTATACACATCCAGCATGGATTGGAGCTGAATATTCATCTGCTCCAGCTGAGACCAGGTGGCGTGATTTTGCACGATCACGAACTCATCGCCTCCGAATCTGGCGAGAAAACTATCCTCAGTGAGTATTCGTGTCAGGTAAGAAGCAAAGGTCTGAATAAACACATCCCCCTGTTCATGACCATATGTATCGTTGATCTTTTTCAGATTGTTCAGGTCGAACATCATGACACCTACATTCAAGGTGTCGTCTGCATTCTGAAGCTGCTGCAGCTTCTTTTCTAATGATTTTTTATCGTGGACACCTGCTACGTCAAAGCCGGAACTTCGGATCATATTTCTGATATAATCCCCTAAAGTAAGGGAAACAGCACATCCTACAAGGGATAAAATAATCAGAAAAGCAAAGGTTTTCTGACTTATTCCGCGTCTGTGACGGGTAATTAATGCAGTCAAAAATACAATATAAAATGTTGTCTGCAGGTAGCAGAGTTTCATAATTGTTTTGTTTCTTTCCATACATTTCTCCAGTATATAGTGCCTGATATTTCACTTGTAACTATTTGGAAGACAGCATTTTGCGGAGGGCGTAACTGTGAAGATACTGAACAGTTACTCTCTGTTTTTTAATTAGCCTGCGTATACAATAATTTTCTTGGCAAGCTCCTTATCCAGGCCGATTTTGCTGCCCTTTACCATAACCACATAATACCCGTGTAATTCTGATAAAATCGTAACCTGCGTTCCTGGGACAAAGCCTAGGGATTCCAGATAATGCCGCTGTTTTTCCAGTCCGCACACCTTATTAATGATATAAAAATGGTTAAACTCAGTTAAACTTAAAGGCATTGTGACGACCTCCTTTAAATAACGTTAGCAAAGACTAACATAGTATAACACGCATTTCATACAGATGGTATAGAAAATACATTTTTGAGAAATTTTTTCAGTTGATATCTACAGAAAAAGGAGTGAGTAATACTGGAAATAAGTATTTTCAGAAGTAAGGAAAATCAGACGTTTATTTTACGTGAGTCATCAATCATTGGTTCTGTTCTGATCTTTGCGGGATTGGTAGTCTCACAGAAGAAGACGAGGGAGAAGATGCAGACTGTGGGAACACCACAGGCGCGGAACAGCTGATTTCCATATATGGCAATGTCACCGGTAGGCGACATATCCGCTTGGTGAACCAAGCTCACAAAAAAGACTGATATAAACAATACTGTACTTCAGGAGGTTGTTGTTGGAGTCCGGTATGTTATATCAGTCTTTTTTTATAAATACAGCCGATTAACCGCTTAGGTTAAATCTGTGTCTGCGATTAATGGCAGGAATGGCTTCCACAGCCATGATCGCCGCAGCTGTGTCCCTCTCCATGATGGTCGTGATGATCACAATGCACATCAGGATCATAGCCAAGATTTCCTGCAAGCAGTGCGTTTACAGCTTCGTCTGCATTTCCTGAGACTCCGCCGAAAAGACGGATTCCAGCCTGGGCAAGTGCATTCTGGGCACCGCCGCCAATACCGCCGCAGATCAGGGTATCTACGCCATGTGCAACCAGGAACCCAGCCAGTGCGCCGTGACCGCTTCCATTGGTATCGACTACTTCGGCACTTACAACCTTGCCATCTGCAATGTCATAGATCTTGAATGCTTCTGTGTGTCCAAAGTGCTGAAAAATTTCTCCATTTTCATAAGTAACTGCAATCTTCATAATGATATCTCCTTCATTTTGTAAATTTGATTTGGGAAGTGAACTATTAAATCGGTCAGCGGCTGGCAGTTCCTGTGAAAGGTCTAAGCTGGTAAGCGGAGTCTGTTTAGATTCCTTTCTGCAGCAGCATTTCCCGCAGCGCGTATGCTCCCGACCTTCGCAGAGCCGGTAATTTCCCCCGGCTATGACAAGGCGCTGTCCAAGGACGATGCATCGGGCAATTTTTTCCCGGGCAGTTTCATAAATTTCTGTGACAGTTGTCCGGGAAATATCCATCTGAGCAGCACATTGCTCGTGAGTTTTCTTCTCCAGATCTACCAGACGGATGACTTCATATTCATCCAGAGTCAGAGTGACAGCTTCCGACTCTCTGGGACATTCTTCCGGAGAAAAAGATTCATATTGGGGTGCCTGGCAGATTCTGCGGCATCTGGGCGGTCTGGGCATATATGTCACCTCCTTGTTTTCGACATATGTCGATTATAAACCAGAAGAAGAGAAAATTCAATACTAGTTGACAATTTTTTTTATTTGGAGTACAGTCCAAGAAGAGATAAAATCGTTACTGCTCAAAAGCAATTTTTTTCTGGAATTTCGGGCACAATTGGAGCAGTAATGTAAAATTAACAGAAGAGGTACGAATATGCTGAAAGTAAAGAACCTGACTTTTGAAGTGAATGAAGAAGGGAAAAAGCGCTGTCTGGTAAATCACATCAGTTTTGATGTTCAGGATGGAGAAATGCTGGTAATCACCGGACCAAATGGAGGTGGAAAATCCACCCTGGCCAAGGTACTGGCTGGCATTGAGAAAGCAGACAGCGGAGAAATTTATCTGGATGATGAGAACATTACAGGATACGATATTGATCATCGTGCAAATGCGGGAATTGGCTATGCATTTCAGCAGCCACCCCGCTTTAAAGGTATGACCGTGGCAAGAATGTTATCTCTTGCAGCAGGAAAGAATTTAACGGAAAAAGAGAGCTGTGACCTTCTCTCCGCTGTAGGACTTTGTTCCGAAGATTACCTGAACCGTCAGCTGGATGGAACCCTTTCCGGCGGTGAGATGAAGCGAATTGAGATTGCCACAGTTTTGGCGAAATCTCATAAAGTAAGCATTTTCGATGAACCTGAAGCAGGAATCGACCTGTGGAGCTTTTCCATGCTGATCAAGCGCTTTGAGGAGATTCATCGTGAGAAAAAGGAGTGCCTGATCCTGATTTCCCATCAGGAAAAAATCATCAATATGGCAGATAAGATCATGGTAATTGAAGACGGTGAAGTAAAGAAATATGGTACGAAAGAAGACGTTTTCCCAACCTTATTTCAGCAGGAAAAATGTCAGAAATGTCTGAATGAAGGAGGAAAATGTTGATGGTTAAAGTAGAAGAAACAACCCAGGGTGTGCTTGATAAGATCAGCGAAGGCTTTGCACAGAAAGGTGCTTTTAATCTCCGTCAGAATGGTATTTCCATCTGTCACGGTGACAGCGAACATATCAAAATAAAGAAAAAAGAGGACAAGCCGGGAATCGATATTTTCATTGACGGGGAGACAAAGGGAGAGAAGGTTTTCATCCCGGTAGTGGTAAGTGTATCTGGAATGACCGATCTGGTTTACAATGATTTTTATGTGGCAGACGGTGCAGATGTTGACATTGTTGCAGGCTGCGGAATCCACAATAGTGGCTGTAATGACAGTCGTCACGATGGTATTCATACCTTCCATGTGGGTAAAAATGCCAATGTACATTATGAGGAAAAACACTACGGAGAGGGGAATGGAACCGGAAGCAGAGTGCTGAATCCGGTAACCAATATTGAGCTTGGAGAGAACTCCGTATTTACGCTGGATACCGTTCAGATCAAAGGTGTTGATTCCACAGTCCGTACCACAAATGTGTCAATGGATGCAGATTCCAAGTTGTTTGTTCTGGAACGTCTGATGACAGACGGGGAGCAGAAAGCGGAGTCTGATATTGAAGTCTGTATGAACGGAGCGGGATCTTCTGCACAGATTATTTCCCGTTCTGTTGGAAAGGGAAATTCTTCCCAGGTTTTCCATCCGAAGGCTGTTGGAAAGAACAAATGTCACGCACATATCCAGTGTGATTCCATTATTATGGATCACGCAGAGGTGGGTTCTATCCCGGAAATCCAGGCGAAGCATGTGGATGCTGCAATTGTTCATGAGGCCGCTATTGGAAGAATTAACGATGAGCAGCTTCTGAAGCTAAGAACTCTTGGAATGACGGAAGCTGAGGCGGAAAATGTGATCATTGAGAATTTCCTGAGTTGAGAAAAACTTAAACAGAAAAATAACCATTCAGTAGGTATGTACTATTTCGCGGAGGGTGTAACTGTGAAGGTGCTGAATAGTTATACAGAGAATATAGAATCTTCTGGTTGGTTCGAAGATTTATGAAAAATGCCAGGCAGCGTCGTTCAAAGACGCTGACCTGGCATTTGACATTATTTGATTTTTACGGATTTTTTGGAACTCCATTTGGAATAATATTTTTTGCCGCTTACAACTTTGTAGGTGCGGATCCGTACATAATATTTTTTCTTTGAAACCAGTTTCTTTAAGGTTGCGCGTGTAGCAGAACCTTTTACGGTAAGGGTTTTCGCCTTTTTCATGCTGCTGTTCTGACTGTAGCTGATCTGATAGCCGCTGATGGATTTGGCCTTTTTCCAGGTAACAGTGGCTTGTTTTGCTGTTTTTGATTTTACAGAACGCAGGCTTGTTTTTGCAGGAATTACAGTTATGGTAACTGTTTTCGATGCAGCAGCGTACCGGGTTCCGGCTGCCACGGTAATGGTAACATTGGCTTTACCTGGGTTAACTGGAATTACTTTTGTTCCGGAAATCTTTACTACTTTTGTGTTAGAAGACTTCAGGGAAACTTTTCCATCTGATTCAATGCTGGTGATAATGTTTGCTTTCTTTTTGCTTTTTGTAAGCGTTATGTCAGAGGCATTGATTACAGCTGGAACAGGGGTGATTGCAGTGTCATTGTTCGCTTCATTGTTGGAGCTGTTGTTCTGATTATTGCTGTTATTATTGGTGTTGTTATTGTTTTGACCGTTATTGTTCTGGTCATTATTACCGGATGTATTTCCGTTGTTATTATTGTTGTTGTTGTTTCCTGGTGTGCTGCTGTTCTGGTTGCCTTTATCGGAATCATTTTTACTGGAGTTATCTTTGCCAGAATCATCTTTACCAGAGTTATCTTTACCAGAATCATCTTTACCAGGATTATCTTTTCCTGCGTCCGAGTCATCCTTGTCAGGAGCTGCTGTGATCGTAAAGGTTGTGTTAATAATGCCGGTGTAATTTCCGGCTCCTGTAATAGTTACAGTAGCAGTACCTTCCTTCACATTATCTTTATAAGAAACTGTGAAATCAGTGCCTGCTGCAAGCGTCTTGTCTCCGTATGTAACGGTAACATCCGGGCATTTCTCTGTTCCGTCACTGGTGTAGGAATACTGGGAAAGTGAAGCGGAATAGCGGCTGATATCCAATGGTTTAATGGTAAAGTCTTTCGTAACGGAACCAGTATAATTTCCGGTTCCAGTGAGGATTGCAGAAGCAGTACCTGCATTCACGTTGTTTGCATAAGTGACTGTGAAATCGGTATCTTCGCTAAGCCAGCGGGTTCCTGAATAAAGACGGACATACCGTTGTTCTTTGGCAGTTCCATCGTAATCAAAGGAATCATTGTATAATGTAACTTCATAATTACTGATATCAGCGGGAACAATCTGGAAATCTTTTGTAACAGAACCAGTGTAATTTCCACTGCCGTTTACGATAACAGAAGCAGTACCTGCATTCCAGTTGTTTCGGTAGGAAACGTAATAATCCTGGTTCAGAGTTAATTCTTTGTCCCCGCTTTTTACCGTGACGGTTGGGCGCAAAGAGGAGCCTGTGTAGGTAAGGCTTTCATCGGAAAGTGTAACCGTGCAGCTGCTGATGTCAGCTCTGTTTATGGTAAAGGATTTGGTTACATATCCCTGGTAATTTCCAATTCCGTCAATTCCAACCCACGGAGAATTGTAATAGCTGCTTGGTTCAATGTTGTTGTGGTATGTTACGATGAAATCCCTGTCTTTTACCAGGATTTTACCGCTGTGGGTAACTGTCACTTCAGGAGTTACTTCAGAACCAGTGTAGTATGCAGGGGCAACGGAGAAGCTGGCATTGGACATACTGAGCTTCTGGATGTTATAAGTGGTTTCCACAGAACCTGTATAAACACCAATTCCGGTAACCGTGAGTTTTACAGTGCCGGCATTGATAAGATCGCCATCATAGGTGATCTCGTAATCAGTACCTTCTGTAAGCAGTTTATTGTTTACTTTCAAATGAACAGATGGTTTATGTTCCGTTCCGTCGAATACAAAATAACTGGAAGGAAGGTACCAGCTGGCTGTATCATCGCTGATCATATTTACATAAATCTTGGCAGTAAATACAGCGGATGGATTGGTCTTCTCCTGGATGGTAAAGGTGGCAAATCCTGGTTTTAATGCTGTAATGGTACACGTATTCTTGCCGGTTTGCTCTACCGAGACAATGCTTTCATCTGAACTGCTAATCTTCCAGTTGGTGATTTGGTCATAGTCCTTATTTGCGCTGGCAAAATAGGAATACCAGAGAATATCAGCAGTTCCGCCAGGCTCCATCTGATAGATTTCTTTCATTTCCTGATAGAAAGTATTGGAGGCGTCCTTTTTCTGAACGTCTAATTCAACTGGGACAGAGAACTGCTTCTGATAACCACAGACGCGGCATGTTCCAGTGAGCAGTGCATTTTCAGCTTTGTCAGCGTAATTATATTTATGTCCATTTTCAATTCTGGCTGCATGGTTGCTGGAAAGATCATTCAGGCTGATTTCGTAGAAGGTATTAAACTGATTTTTCCAGGTGTACCAGATTGCTTTGCCGTTGCTGACAATTGGAGCACAATCAGAAAGGTTTCCAGCCATTTTGTGGGTTGTACCAACCTGCTGGCCAGTTCCATCTACAGCTGTGTAATAAACATAACCCTGGTTTGACCACAGCAGGATGAAACTGTTGTTTCCGGTTTTGACTAGGTGTGGTGTAAGCGCGCTGTCATCGGTGCCCGCGTAATTGGAATAAAAGTGCGTGAAGGTTTCCCCGCTGGATTTATCCATAGAAGTAATGAAAACATCTCTGGTGGTGGCGGTACTGTCCGTGTCTTTGGTGCCTGCAATTAAGTAGGCAGAATCGGAGTATTCGAAAGCACCCAGGGAAGCTCCTGTGTAATTGTAGTGAATACTGGTGCCGTTTACCAGAGACATAAAAGTAAGGCTTTTACATGGAGTGGCAATTCCGGACTGGAAGTTACCGCTGCTGATATCAGATACATATTTGGAAAGAACCAATGCAGTTGGGTAACCTTCTCCATGATCCACGCCAAGGAGAGTTCCATTGTCTACCTGTATAAACTGATTGAAAGAATGGCTTACATAACCATTGGAGGTATTCCATACACCAGTGAATTTGTCAACAATATTCATGCTTGACGTATCTACTGAAAATGTAACATTTGCCTGGTGTCCATTGTACATTTTGTGGCAGGTTCTTACAAAAAGGTAATTTCCGTTTATAACCATCCGCGCGGAACCGGCATCAAAGGGATAAGCTGTGTTGGCACCAAAAAGACCACAGGATCCAAGTGCTTTCCAGTCCTTCGTATATTTTGTTACATGATAAACCTCTACAGAATCATCGTGGTCCGTATTATTTTGTCCGGACAGAACATAGTAATTATCAGCGCTTTCATAGAATGCTCCAAAAACTGGTAGTGACAGTGGCACAGTCACTGTACGCTGATAATTATAGGATGAATCATAATATTCAACTAAAAGAGTTCCGTCCAGAGCTCCGGCTTGAACTCGCATCAAACCGCCATCCGGGCTTGTAGTTAAATAAGAGCTGACAGTGGAAGACCAGACCGTATAGTTCTGATATTCCAGGTTACGTCCTGAGTAGGAGTTGCATGTTGCAGTAATAGATGGATCAATTTCAATATCTGCTTCTACAATAGAAGCTCTGGGGGCTGCATTCGCGTAGTCAATAATGGAAGTCTCGTCCTCTATCTCCGTATCCGCAATTTCTTCCTCCGACACCTCCCCATCTGAAAATCCCTGCTCATTGATATCGGATTCATCAGATGCAAAATCACTTGTGGTTTCCGCCTCTGCATTGGAAAAGAAGCTGCTGTCTTCGTTGGCAGAATCCGGATCTTCTATCTGGAAGCTGTCTTGTGAAGTATCGTCTGAAGAAACGGATACTTCTGGGTCTGCTTCATCTGATGCGACTAAATTGTCGGAGAAATCTGAGAAATCCTCGCCATAAACAGGAGCGGTTCCCAACATGGACAGAGAAAGCAGGATAGACAAAAGCTTTGCTTTTTTGTTTTTCATACATTTCCTCCTTAAAGTGTGACCTATTTCTGGAATAATTTTACTATAAAGACATAGCGATTTCTATATGAAAATATTACGGAAATCCATTTATTCCGTGCTGAAAAATATAAGTCTGGCATTTACCAGGATCTACAATGCAATCACTGGAAATGCAGATGCAGTAGAGGAAAATGGCGAGGCAGTCCGTCTGTACCAGAATTTCTGGAGCTCCACAAGGGAAAATGTGAAAAGGGGCACAAATTTAGTTTTTCATTTAAGAAAATGTGAAAAAATGTGAAATTAGCACTCACCTCTTGACAATGGAAGTCGATTTTTGTCCTGGCTTGTGTATCCCGAAAGTGGCTATTTTACAGGCTTTCCGGGGCATCAGTCATTTTGTCTGGTATTGTAAAGCAGTGTCAGATTTGTCGTAAATGTCGTAAAT
>OGQQ01002498.1_pt1 | contig 11787 bp, 7 predicted proteins | sample 1553281 | NCBI WGS metagenome assembly OGQQ01 (sample SAMEA2579937, study PRJEB22360) | human gut metagenome | biome: human gut; feature: human-associated habitat; material: faeces | place: Denmark | collected 2008/2010 | reverse complement strand
GAAGTAGTAGGAAAAATATGTGACAAAATAAAAGAAATTACAGAAATGGGAGTAGAAGTCGGAATAGTAGTAGGAGGAGGAAACTTCTGGAGAGGAAGAAATGGACATCAAATGGAAAGAGCAACAGCAGACTACATGGGAATGTTAGCAACAGCAATGAATGGATTAGCATTACAAGATGCACTAGAAGCAAGAGGAGTACATTCAAGAGTTCAAACAGCAATAGAAATGAGAGAAATAGCAGAACCATTTATAATAAGAAAAGCAGAAAAACATTTAGGAAGAGGCAGAGTAGTAATATTTGCATGTGGAACAGGACACCCATATTTTACAACAGACACAGCAGCAGTTTTAAGAGCTACAGAAATAAATGCTGACATAATTTTATTAGGAAAAGCAATAGATGCAGTATATTCAGCAGACCCTAAGCTAGACCCTACAGCAGAAAAATTTGATAAAATATCATACTTAGAAGTATTAGAAAAAGACCTAAAAGTTATGGACTCAACAGCAACAGCACTATGCAGAGACAATAATATTCCATTATTAGTATTTGGAATAGCTGACCCAGAAAATATAGTAAGAGCAGTTAAGGGTGAACACATAGGAACTTTAGTAAAATAAATATTATAAAAAGGAAAATAAGGTAGTTTCGAATTTGGCAGACAAAATTTTAATTACCAAAAATGACCAAAAAGAACCGTCCCTAATGGACAAGTGAAAGGAGAAAAGATTATGGATTACACAAATATAAAAGAAAAAATGGAAAAATGTATAAATGTATACAACGAAAAATTATCAGAGGTTAGAGCTGGAAGAGCAAATCCAGCAATATTAAATAAAGTTAAAATTGACTATTATGGAACACCAACACCAATAAATCAAGTAGCAGGTGTATCAGTTCCAGAAGCAAGATTAATAGTTATTCAACCATGGGATATGAGTATATTAAAAGAAATAGAAAAAGCAATACTAGCATCAGATATTGGAATAAATCCAAACAATGATGGAAAAGTAATAAGATTAGCTTTCCCAGAATTAACAGAAGAAAGAAGAAAAGACTTAGTAAAAGACATCAAAAAAATGGCAGAAGAAGCAAAAGTTGCAGTAAGATCTGTTAGAAGAGATGGAATAGAAACAGCAAAAGCAGAACAAAAAGAAGGAAACATGACAGAAGATGAATTAAAACAAGCTGAAAATGATATTCAAAAATTAACAGATAAAAGTGTAGAAGAAATAGACCAAATACTAGCAAATAAAGAAAAAGAAGTAATGTCTGTCTAAATAAAATAATAATATAGTAGTATAGTAGTTTATAAAATAACAGATAAAAGACTAAAAAATCGGCTCAAACATCTGAGATTATGGAAGGAATATGGTAAAAAAATGGAATTTAAACAAAACTTAAAGAAATATCAAGATATAATAAATAATGAACTAGAGAAATATTTAAGAAAAGAAAATTGTCCAGAAAAAATACTAAACAATTCTATGGAGTATAGTTTAATGGCAGGAGGAAAAAGACTAAGACCAATATTAGTACTTGCAACATATGAATTATTTAGACAGGACATCGAAGAAGCAATGCCATTTGCAATAGCAATAGAAATGGTGCACAACTTCTCATTAATACATGATGATTTACCAGAAGTAGATAATGACGATTTTAGACACGGAAAACCAACAAATCATAAACAATTTAACCATCCAACAGCATTACTTGCGGGAGACGGATTATTAAACAATGCTTATATTGTAATAAGTAATGAAATGCTATATTCAATAGAAAACCAATACAAAGAAAATTTTCATGGTAGAGCAAAAGCATTTAATGAATTCACAAAAGCAGTTGATAGAATGATTGCAGGAGAATACTTAGACACTGAATTAGAAGGAAAAGAAATATCAAAAGAAATACTTGAATATATACACATAAACAAAACAGGAGCATTACTAAAATTATGTGTAAGAATGGGAGCAATTTTAGCAGAAGCATCTGAAAAAGATTTAGAAAAACTAACAACATATGCTGAAAAAATAGGATTAGCATTTCAAATAAAAGATGATATACTATCAGAAGAAGGAAATCCAGAAATAACAGGAAAGCCTGTAGGAAATGACAAAGAAATGGGCAAATGTACATATGTATCATATTATGGACTAGATGGAGCAAAAAAAGAATTAGATAAAATAATAGAAGAAGCAATAGAACAATTAGAAAAATATGGAGAAAAAGCTGAATTTTTAAGACAACTTGCACTATACATTAAAAACAGAAATAAATAAAATCTGTCAAAAAAGGGCGTCCCTTTTGGCAGAAAAAATTGTCAAAAGGGACGCCCCTTTTTGACAGATATAGGGGGAACAAAATGGAACAAGAAAACTTGCCAAAACACATTGCCATAATAATGGATGGAAATAGAAGATGGGCTAGAAACAAAGGATTACCAGTAAGCTTAGGACATAAAGAAGGAGCAAAAACATTAGAAAAAATAGTTAGATATGCAAATAAAATAGGAATAAAACATATAACAGTATATGCATTTTCAACAGAAAATTGGAAAAGGACAACAGAAGAAGTGAATGCATTAATGAACTTATTCCAAAGTTATTTAGATGATTATAGTAAAAGAGCAGACTCCGAAAATATTAAAGTAAAAATAATAGGAAATAGACAAGGCTTATCAGAAAAAATGCAAAAAAGCATAAAAAAATGCATGGAAAGAACTAAAAACAATACAGGAATAACATTCAATATAGCATTAAATTATGGTGGCAGAGATGAAATAATACATGCAGTAAAAAATATCGTAGAAAGAGTACAAAATAAAGAAATAGAAATAGAAGATATAACAGAGCAAACTATATCAGATAATTTATATACAGCAAATCAACCAGATCCAGACCTATTAATAAGAACAAGTGGAGAAATACGTTTAAGTAACTTCTTACCTTGGCAATTAGTATACACAGAGTTTTTATTTGTAGATAAAAATTGGCCAGACTTTAATGAAAAAGACTTAGACGATGCGATAGAAGTATATAGAAGCAGAAACAGAAAATTTGGAGCAAAATAACTATTAGATGATGAAAAAACATCAGGATTTATCATTTAAAAATTTTTAAATAATGAGGAACAAGCGAAGAGGAGAGAAAGTAGAGATATGGATTTAAAAAGAATAACATCAGGATTTATAGTAGGATTAGCACTTGCAGTAATACTATTAATACAAAATAATATAATAATAGGATTATTATTTACGCTTATAGCAATAGTAGCAATGCATGAGTATTTAGGAGCAATAACAAAAGTATGCAAACCAGTAAAATGGGTAGCATATTTAAGCTGTGCTATCGTTGCAATGCCAAGCTTTATAACAACACAACAATTAACAAAAACACTAATATATCTAATACCATTTGTATTATTAATATTATTTGCAAAAGTAATAGCAACAGATATGAAGACAACATTTAAAGACATAGCATACACATTATTAGGAATCTGCTATATACCAACATTTATTATGTTTCTAAATTTAATAGATGGAATGAAAAATGGAAAATTTTTATTGGGTTACATATTTATAGCATCATGGGGAACTGATGTGTTTGCCTATTGCATAGGTCGTAGATTTGGAAAACACAAATTTAGTAAAGTAAGTCCCAAAAAATCAATAGAAGGATGTATAGCAGGAACCCTAGGATCAACTGTTCTAGCATTAATATATACAATTATATTAAACAATGTTCTTACATTTGAATATTCATATTTTATAGTTGGAATATCAGGAATTGCACTGAGCTTAATAGGACAATTAGGTGACTTTTCAGCATCATGCATAAAAAGATATGTAGATATAAAAGATTATAGCAACTTACTACCAGGGCATGGAGGAATGCTAGACAGAATAGACAGTGTATTATTCATAGCACCATTTGCATATATGTTATTCACAATGATTTAAAAATCTGGGATTGAGGGACGTTCCTTAAAATCCCCTCAAAAAGGGAAAAAGGGACATTCTTTTAAATTTTAAACATTTTATTTTTTAAGAAAATAAGGACTGTCACTGTATCCCTGATAAAAGGGATTTTAAGGAACGTCCCTCAATCCCTGTCCGTGAAGGAGGAATAAATTTGACAATAATAATATCAGCCTTAAAAATAATTTTTCTGCTTGGTTTTTTGATATTGATACACGAGGCAGGGCATTTAACAGTTGCCAAACTATGCAAAGTAAAAGTAAATGAATTTGCAATAGGATTTGGACCAACAATATGGAAAAAACAAGGAAAAGAAACAAAATATGCACTTAGATTAATACCATTACGGTGGATTTTGCAGTATGGAAGGAGAAGAAGAAAGGTCAGAAAATGAAGGCTCTTTTTCAAAAGCAAGTATATCAAAAAGAATAGCAATCGTAGTAGCAGGTGCGACAGTAAACATTATATTTGGATTAATAGTATATTTTATTTTAATGTCAACAACTACAACATATGTAACAAACGAAATAAGCTCAGTACTAGATGGATATGCAGCACAAGAAATAGGATTACAACAAAATGATAAAATTGTAGAATTAAACGGCCAAAAAATAAAAAATAAATATGACTTAAACAAAGCGATGAGTAAAGCAACAGGAACAGAAACATCAAATAATCAAAAAAGAAATTCAAAACAAAAATATAATGGTGAAGAAATAACAATAAAAATAGAAAGAAACGGAAAACAAGAAGAATACCACATAAAACCAACAGAAATAAAAAGTAAAAATACAGGAATCTATTTAGACCAAAATTGCAAAATAATAACAATAGAAAAAGGAAGTAGTGCTGAAAAATATGGTTTAAAAACAAATGATAAAATAATAAAAGTAAATAACCAAGATGTTAATGGAGACTACAACAAAGTAATAGAATTAATTCAACAAAAGGGAATTAATACAATGTTAATTACAGTAGAAAGAAAGGGACAACAAATTTCTGTTGAATTAACACCAGATTATATTTCATCATATTATATAGGCGTCAATTTAAAACAATCTGAAGATAATGTATTAAATCATTTAATATATGCAGGAATAGAAACAAAAGAATTTACATCTTCAATATTAGACAATATCAAAATGATATTTACAGGAGGAGTAAGTGTAGACCAAATGATGGGACCTGTTGGAATATCAGAGGTTGTAGCAAAAACAAGTGGAATTAGAGAATTTATTTATATGTTAGCACTAATTTCACTATCATTAGGCGTAACAAATTTATTACCAATACCGGCATTAGATGGAGGAAAAATTTTGTTACTAATAATAGAAGCAATTAGAAAAAAGCCATTGAACGAAAGAACAGAAATAAATATACAATTAATAGGTTTTTCGATTTTAATAGCACTATCATTATATATAACCTATAATGATATCTTAAGAATATTTTAATGTGAGACATTTTGAACTGTTCATCTTGTCTCAAAAGGAGAAAAAAATGGAGGATAAAAAAAGTAATATAATATTAGGAATAATACTAACAATTTTAATGATAATAGCAATAGCAATTGTAATAATAAATCCTAATAAGGTAGAAACCGTAAATTATGTGACAAATCAAGAAAAAAACAATATAGAAGAAGCACTTATATCAACTCCAAATAAAGTAAGTAATGAAGAATTTGAAAAAGAAGAAAAACAAATAAGTATGCAACAAGGAGAAAAATTTTGCAAAATAGGAACAACAGCAGTATTCTATGAAGAAGAAAACAAAAGCATTTACACATATAATATAGATGAAAAAACAACAAAAAAGTTAGCAGAAGTTCCAAATGGAGCAGAAAAAATATATTTTGATGGAGAAAACATTTATACAATCCCATCTTATTATAAAGGAAAAGGAATATATAAAATCGATTTAAGTGGAACAGTTACAAAAATTTATGAAGGTTCATCTTTACAATTATGGATTACAGACAACAAAATATATTTTGTAAATCAAATAGGATATGATAGTATAAATCAAAATCCACAAGGTACATTGTGCTCTATGGACAAAGATGGAACTAATATAACAAACATTGCAGAAAAAATTAAAAATTATTTTGTTATAAATAATGATAAAATATATTATACAACTCAAAATAGAAAAATGTATCAGATAAATATAGACGGAACTGAACAAACAGAATTAGCACAAGGAAGAAAATTTATATTAACAATAAATGATAAATATTTAACATATATAGATTATGCTGAACAAGAGGCAAAACATATATTAAATTTAGAAACAAAAGAAGATGTGTTAGTAGGATATTTTGGAGAAGTAAAAACATATGCAGGCAACACATATATAAACATTAGAAAAAGATTAGATGATGGTTCAATAGATGAAAAATATACATTGTTTGAAGTAAAAGAGGATGGAACTGCAAATGAAATAGGACAATATGCAGATTTCGGTACAGATTTAGATTATATTATTAATGACAAAGCATATATTTCTAATAAAACTGACGGAACATCAACTATTAATTTAAAAGATGGTGATAAACAGTTAGCAGAAGAGTATAATAATTGTAAATATTATCTAGGCGGATATGGATATAAAATAGATGATTCAAATTTGGATGATATTAAAGTCGAAAGAATAGAATTGTAAAAAATCAAGATTAAAATTATCTTGATTTTTTTAATATGTTCGCTTTAACAAAAAGACAATTTATGATAAAATACAACAAAAGAAAAAATGCATATTTAGTAAAAATGTCCAAAAAGAACCGTCCCTATTGGACAAAAGGAGCGAAAAAGGATGTCAGAAAGCAAAACAAAAAAAGTAAAAGAAATATTCAGTGACTACGAAACAAGATCAAACATAAAAGAAGCATATGTAACAGCACTAAATGTAATAAAAAAGACAAACACACTAGGAATTACACTAGAAATGGATGAATACATAGAAGTAAAAGACATATGGTATCTAGAAAAATTTCTAATAGAAAGATTCCAATTCTCAAACATAGACATGACAATACACTATCAAAAAGACACACAATTAAAATCTATAAAAGAAGAATGGAAAAATATTATATGTTACATGGCCCACAAATATCCATTAATGAAGCCAATGTTATTAATGAAAAGTGATGTAGAAATAAACGATAATATAATAAATGTAAAAATGCATATAAGAGGTGCAGATTTTTTAAGAGCTAAAAAAACAGACAAAGAGCTAGAAAATGTAATAAAAAAATTATATGGAAAAGAATACAAAATAGAAATAGAAGAAATTTTACCACAAGAAGCGGAAATACAACATGAGAAGAAAATAAAAGAAATGGAAGAAAATGCAATAAAACAAACAGTAGCATATATTCCAGAAAACCAAGAAAACTCAGAAAATGAACAGCAAACAGAACACTCAACAAATTCAACATCAAGCCAAACAAACACAGCTCAAAATAAACAGCAAAGTGGAGTGCCAGAATACAACAACCCAGACTATATGCCACCACAAGATGGAGATTACATACCAATGGAAGAAATGGGTGGAATGCCAAGCGAAGATTTTGAATTAGATAATGCTGTTATAGAAGAGCAAAGGTACATAATGGGAAAACCATCAAAATCAAAAGAAAAATTAATCAAAATAAAAGACATAACAGCAAATGACGGCAGAGTAACACTAGAAGGAAGAGTACTAACAATAGAATGTAGAGAAACAAAATCAGGCAAAGGAATGCTTATAATTGACCTATATGACGGAACAGGCACTATTGTCTGCAAATCATTTGCAAAAGACATCAAAGAAGGAAATGATATAAAAGCACAAATAGAGCAAGCAAAAGGAATAAAAGTTATAGGAAAAGCCGGTCTAGACACATATGCAGGAGATGTAACAGTAATTGCAAACACAATAATTGAAATAGAAAACAATATTCCAGACCTTCCAAAAGAAGAGGAAGAAGAAGATACACCATTAATATTAGGAAAAACAATGAATATAACAGCACCACTTACAAAAGTTTCAGAATTAGGCCCAGAAGATGGAGCAGTTTCATTAGATGGTGAGATTATCTTTATGGAAGATAGAGAATTAAAATCTGGAAAAACACTATTGAGTTTTGATTTATACGATGGAACAAGTACACTTACATGCAAAGCATTCTTAGAAAAAGGAAAAGCTAAAAAAATAATAAAAAGAATGGGCAGTGTAAAAGGTGTAAAAATTGAAGGTAATGCACAAATGGACTCTTTTTCTGGTGAACTTACTGTTATGGCAAACACAATTGTAGAAAGCACAGGAGTAAAAAAAGAAGTAAGACAAGATAATAGCGAAGTAAAAAGAGTAGAGCTACACATGCACACCAAAATGAGCCAAATGGACGCAGTAACATCAGCAACAGACTTAATTAAGAGAGCAATGAAATGGGGAATGAAATCAATAGCAATAACAGACCACGGAGTTGCACAAGCATTCCCAGAAGCATACCACTTAGTAGGAGACGATAACCCAGACATCAAAGTAATATATGGTGTAGAAGCATATTTAGCACCAGATAATACAAAATCAATTTATAATGGAAAAGGACAAGACATAGATGCAACATATTGCGTGCTTGATTTAGAGACAACAGGATTTTCAGCAACAAATGACAGAATTACAGAAATAGGAATAATGAAAGTCAAAAACAAAGAAGTAATAGACGAATTTAGTTGTTTTGTCAATCCTGAAAGACACATACCAGAAAGAGTTACAGAGGTTACAAACATATCAGATGATATGGTAAAAGATGCAGAAACAATTGAAAAAGTATTCCCTAAAATGTTAGAATTTTTAGGAGACCAAAACGAGACTGTAATAGTGGCACACAATGCAAACTTTGATGTTGGTTTCTTAAAACAAAATGCAAAAAGATTAGGATATGACTTCAATTATTCATATCTAGATACATTAAGCTTAGCAAAAGACTTATTCCCAGATTACAAAAAATATAAGCTAGGAAAAATTGCTGAAAACCTAGGAATAAAAGTAGAAGTAGCACATAGAGCATTAGATGATGTTGATACAACAGTAAAAGTATTTAATGTAATGATAGATATGTTAAAAGAAAAAGGAGCTAAAAAGCTAGAAGACATAGATAATGTTGCAGCAGATCCAGCAGTAAAAGCAGAAGAATACAAAAAATTAAAGACATATCATGCCATAATTTTAGCAAAAAATTATGTAGGATTACGTAATTTATATAGATTAATTTCACTTTCACATGTAAATTATTTTTATAGAAAACCTAGAATATTAAAAAGTTTATATAAAAAATATTCAGAAGGATTAATCCTTGGAAGTGCATGTGAAGCAGGTGAATTATACCAAGCAATAGAACAAGGACGTCCAGATGAAGAAATAGAAGCAATTGCAAATGACTATGATTATTTAGAAATTCAACCAACAGGAAACAATCAATTCTTAATAAGAAATGGAACAGTAAGAGATGTAGAAGACCTAAGAGATATAAACAGAAAAATTGTTGCATTAGGAGAAAAACTAAATAAATTAGTTGTAGCAACATGTGATGTTCACTTTATGGACCCACAAGATGAAATTTATAGAAGAATATTAGAAGCGGGACAAAAATATGAAGATGCAGATAATCAAGCACCTCTATATTTAAGAACAACAGAAGAAATGCTTGAAGAATTCAGCTATTTAGGTGAAGAAAAAGCATATGAAGTAGTTGTAACAAACACAAATAAAATATCAGACATGTGTGAACAAATAAGCCCAATATCACCAGAAAAATGCCCACCACACATTCCAGGCTGTGAAGAAGACATCAAAAACATAGCTTACAAAAAAGCACATGAACTATATGGAGACCCATTACCTAAAATAGTACAAGACAGACTAGACAAGGAATTAGACTCAATTATAAGTAATGGATATTCAGTTATGTATATAATTGCCCAAAAACTAGTATGGAAATCAAATGAAGACGGATACATAGTAGGTTCCAGAGGTTCAGTTGGTTCATCTTTAGCAGCATTTATGACAGGTATAACAGAAGTTAACTCATTACAACCACATTATCGTTGCCCAAACTGCAAATATTCAGAATTTGGAGACTATGGAGTAGGAAACGGATTTGACTTACCAGATAAAGATTGTCCAAAATGTGGACACAAACTAGCAAAAGACGGGATGGACATTCCATTTGAAACATTCCTAGGATTTAATGGAGACAAAGAACCAGATATCGACTTAAATTTCTCTGGTGAATATCAAGCAAAAGCACATAAATACACAGAAGTAATATTTGGAAAAGGAACAACATTTAAAGCTGGAACAGTTGGTACAGTAGCCGAAAAAACGGCATATGGATATGTTAAAGGATATTATGAAGACAGAGGAATCCCAATGAATAGAGCAGAAATTCAAAGACTATCACAAGGCTGTACAGGAATAAAAAGAACAACAGGACAGCACCCTGGTGGAATTATAGTTGTACCAAAAGGAAGAGAAATATATGAATTTACACCAGTACAACATCCGGCAGATGACCCAAATTCAGACATAATAACAACACACTTTGACTACCACTCAATAGATGGAAACTTACTAAAACTAGATATACTAGGACACGATGATCCGACGGTAATTCGTATGTTACAAGACTTAACAGGAATTGCCCCAACAGAAGTACCACTAGATGACAAAGAAACAATGTCAATATTTAACTCAACAGAAGCACTAGGAGTAACACCAGAGCAAATTCACTCACAAGTAGGAACATATGGAATACCTGAATACGGAACTAAATTTGCCAGAGGCATGCTTTTGGACACAAAACCAACAACATTTGATGAACTGATTCGTCTATCAGGACTATCACATGGTACAGACGTATGGTTAGGAAATGCTCAAACATTAATCGAACAAGGAATAGTAACACTTCAAGAAGCGATATGTTGTCGTGATGACATTATGATTTACCTAATCAAAAAAGGCTTACCACCAGACAAGTCATTTAAAATAATGGAAGCAGTACGTAAAGGAAAAGTTGCAAAAGGAAAAGAACCAAAATGGAAAGACGAATACATCCCATTAATGAAAGAGCACGACGTACCAGACTGGTACATAAAATCATGTGAAAAAATAAAATACATGTTCCCAAAAGCACATGCAGCAGCATATGTTACAAACGCCTTCAGAATAGCATGGTTCAAAGTACACATACCACTAGCATATTATGCAGCATATTACTCAATAAGAGCAAAAGCATTTGATGCAAGTTGTATGATATTTGGAAAAGAAAAAGTCAAAAACAAAATGAAAGAAATAGAAATGAAAAACCAAAAGAAAGAAGCAACAAAAGCAGAATTAGACATGTATGACGACCTAGAAATAGTGCTAGAAATGTATGAAAGAGGATTTGAATTTTTACCAGTAGACCTATATGAATCAGAAGCAACAAAATTCAAAATACAAGAAAACAAATTAAGACCACCACTAAACAGTATACCAGGCTTTGGAGGCGTTGCTGCACAAGGTATAGTAGAAGCTAGAAAAGACGGTAAATTCATGTCAATAGACGACTTAAAAATAAGAGCAAAAATCGGAGCATCTGGAGCAGAATTACTTAAAGAATTTGGCTGTTTAGAAGGTATGAGCCAAAGCAATCAGTTGAGTTTATTTGGCTAGAAAAAATGTCCAAAAGGGACGGTTCTTTTTGGACATTTTCTTTAAAAGTCAAAAAAAGATATAGTTAGGGAGGAAAAATGCAAGATATACAAAATATATT
>OGQQ01002496.1_pt1 | contig 11807 bp, 8 predicted proteins | sample 1553281 | NCBI WGS metagenome assembly OGQQ01 (sample SAMEA2579937, study PRJEB22360) | human gut metagenome | biome: human gut; feature: human-associated habitat; material: faeces | place: Denmark | collected 2008/2010 | reverse complement strand
TCATGGCTCCTCCTATCAACACGCATGCGAACTCTTCGTCTCTCCACTCTACCCCACCACTCACCTAAATTCCCCACCACACACCCAAAACCGACGAAACACGCGTTTCTTCACAAAAAACTCCGCTTCCGACACCACTCATGGCGCACTGACAGCGGCGTCCACCGCCTCAGGCACTCGAAAAGAACCGCATAGAATACCTGAAAATTCATTTTTTCCACTCAAATTGCAATCCGGAAAGATTGATTTCGCCCATTGCGATGCCATACGGATTGTTCTTCCGGGCATACGCCCCCACGGTAGCCGCCGATTGGTAAGATAGTGTGGCTTCAGTCAGACTAGGGAATGTACGGGAACATGTCACAGTACTCTTCGCAGATTCAGGAAGAACAACAGGTAGTGGACCGCGCCTACGGCAGGCTCGACGACCTTCGCACACAGGCGCGCGAACGCCTGAGCGACGTGCGCGCGGCCGGATCCCACGGCTCGCCCACGCAACGCACCGAACGTGACTCCTTCGCCACCATGTACGAGGATCGGCTCACCCAGCTGCGCGCCGTCGAGGACCGTCTGGTGTTCGGGCGCCTTGACGACGAGTCGGGGAACCGACGCTACATAGGTCGCATCGGCCTTTCCGACGAGAACCATGAGCCAATGCTCACGGATTGGCGCGCCGAGGCTGCACGGCCGTTCTACGAGGCGACTCCGTCGCATCATGGCGACATCGTGATGCGTCGCCATATCACGTTGCACTTCCGCGAGGTCGTGGGCATTGAAGATGAGGTGCTCGACGTGCATTCACCCCACGTCAACACCGCGTCCGAGCAGGGAACGCTCACGGGCGAGGGCGCCCTTCTGGCCTCCCTCGGGTCACGACGCCCCGGCAAGATGACCGACATCGTGGCCACCATCCAAGGCGAGCAGGACCGCATCATCCGCGCGGCACTGCGCGGGGCCGTCATTGTTCAGGGAGGACCGGGCACCGGCAAGACCGCAGTGGCCCTGCATCGCGCCGCCTACCTGCTCTACACGCATCGCCGTATGCTCGACCGTTCCGGAGTGCTCGTGGTCGGCCCCAGCGAGGAGTTCCTGCACTATATCGATCAGGTGCTGCCGTCGTTGGGAGAGACGGGCGTGGTGAGCCGCACGATCGGTGAACTGATTCCGGGCATGGTGGCCGAGCGTCACGACGAACCGCATGTGGCACAGCTCAAAGGCGAACGCCGCATGGCCAATGCAATCGCCAACGCGGTGGCGGCGCGCGAACGGGTGCCGGCCAATCTGCCCACCGTGTATTTCAACGGCATTCCAGTCACCATGAGGGCAGCCGACGTCACCGAAGCCATCGCTGCGGCACGACGCACCCGTCAGCCGCACAACAAAGCGCGTGAGACCTTCGTGAACGAGATGCTCGAACGCATGCGCTCCCAGTACATCGAACAGCTCGACTACACCCCGGAGGCGGCTGAGGTCTCCGACTTCATGAGCCAGCTGCGCCTTTCCGATCCCATCCGCATCGCGCTCAACCTGGCATGGCTTCCCATGGACGCCAAATGGATGCTCGACCAGATGCTCTCGAAACCCGCGCAACTCAAGCGCTACGCCCCTTGGCTCACCGAGGCGCAGGTACGCATGCTCACGCGTGAACGCGGCGCCGCATTTACACGTTCCGACATCCCGCTGCTCGACGAGGCCATGGAACTGCTCGGCCCCGACCCTCGCGATGCTGCACGTGCCGCGGCGCGCAACGCCAAGCGGGAGGAGGAGGAACGCTTCGCCGCCGACACCTTGGCGCAGAATGGCATCGGCTCGGGCATCGTCAACTCGAAGATGCTGGTGGATCATATGAACGGCGGCGATGCCGAACTGGTGGCGCAACGTGCTGCCGCCGATCGCGAATGGACCTATGGCCACATTGTGGTGGATGAGGCGCAGGAACTCACTGCCATGGACTGGCGCATGCTCATACGCCGTTGCCCCTCACGCTCATTCACCATTGTGGGCGATGTCGCCCAGACTTCGGCCCTCGGCGGCACGCGCGACTGGAAGAAGACGATGACACCACTCTTCGGCGAGCATAACTGGAGCCTCAATGAACTGACGATCAACTACCGCAACCCGCAGGAGGTCTCAAACCTCGCCTCGTCTTTCGCCGAGCGCGAAGGACTCTATATTTCCACAGTCAAGGCGATTCGCTCGATTCCCGACTCGGTGCAGCGTCTGGTGGTGGACGACGACACGACGATGTACGACGAACTGAGCTTCCACGCGGCATCGCTCGCCAAGGAATTCATTGACAGCGACGGCAATGGCCGTGTGGCCGTCATTGTGCCCCAGGAAATCAAAGACGCCGCCCGCAGTGCCATCTCACGGAGGTTCAAGCGCATCGCCGACACCAGTCAGATGCACATCGAGGATTCCCAGTTGCTGGTCTGCGACGCCCAGTCGGTGAAAGGCCTGGAATACGATGCGGTGATTGTGGCCCAGCCGGGACTGATTGCACAGGAGGCCCCAAGTCGTCTGGCTGCGGCGGCTGATCTGTATGTGGCGTTGACACGCCCGACCCAGCGTCTGCTTATAGTACGGACAAGAGAAGATGAAAACCTACTGACCCTTTAAGGTGGGAAGCATGCCTAAAGCTCTACTGTTGGAAAACATTCATCCACTCGCCGCGGAGAGCCTTCGCGCCCACGGATTCGAAGTGGAGACCCGCAAGGGTGCGCTCTCGGAACGGGAACTCATCGACGCGCTCGAGGGTGTCGACGTGCTTGGCGTACGTTCCAAGACCACGGTGACCCGAGCGGTCATCGATGCACGCCCCACATTGACCGCCATCGGCTGCTTCTGCATCGGCACCAATCAGGTCGATCTGGCACATGCCGGCAAGCGTGGCATCGCCGTGTTCAACGCTCCCTACTCCAACACCCGTTCCGTGGTGGAATTGGTGATCTGCGACATCATCTGCTTGATGCGCCGCATTCCCGCACACACGCATCACATCAAGCATGGCCTGTGGGACAAGTCCGCTTCCGGCTCGCATGAAGTGCGCGGCAAGACCCTCGGCATCATCGGCTACGGCAACATCGGCTCCCAGCTGTCAGTACTGGCCGAGGCCCTCGGCATGCGCGTGGTGTTCTACGACATTGAGGAGAAACTGGCACTGGGCAACGCCCACCGTTGCGACACCCTCAACGAACTGCTGGAACAGTCCGATGCCGTGACCCTGCACGTGGATGGCCGCAAGTCGAACACCGGCTTCTTCGGCGAAGACCAATTCGCCCACATGAAGCAGGACGCGATTTTCATTAACCTTTCGCGCGGTTTCGTCGCCGATCTGGGAGCTCTGAAGCAGCACCTCGATTCCGGCCATCTGTCTGGCGCGGCGGTCGACGTGTTCCCCGTTGAGCCGAAGAAGAGCGGAGATCCGTTCGAGACTTCACTGGCCAATGAAGACAATATGATTCTGACTCCTCATATTGGCGGCTCCACCTTGGAAGCTCAGGAATCCATCGGCCATTTCGTCTCTCAGCGTCTTGAGGATTACTGGTTCAAGGGTTCTACCTCCTTGTCCGTGAACCTACCGCAGATCAACCTCGGTGAGTGCAAGGGTGTGTGCCGTATCGCCCATCTGCACGACAATCTTCCTGGTGTGCTGGCTCATGTCAATCATGTGCTCGGCGAGGAGAACATCAACGTTTCCTTCCAGTCGCTGGCAACCGAAGGCGAACTTGGCTATGTGGTCACCGACGTGGCTCAAAAGCCCAGCGCCGCCACGCTTGAAGCACTGCGCAACATCGAAGGCACCATTCGCATGCGTGTCATCAGCTGACGCAGCTCATCCTCGATTGATATGAAAGAGACCCGTCGTCGACGGGTCTCTTTCATAAGTGCTGGGCTTCATGATTGGCTCGCACCATGGTTTGCGAATCACTCGCATATCACGGTGCATGGCATTCGCATATTATTCACGCAAACCATCAATGGCGCTTTGGAAATCCTCCAGACCTGCAAAGTTCTGGTACACACTCGCGAATCGAAGGTACGCCACCACATCCAAGTCACGCAACGGTTTCAGGATGGCTTTGCCCACTTCATCTGAGGTGACTTCGGCAAGACCTCGGGAGCGAAGATCCTCTTCGACTTTCTGTCCCAGCAGCTTCAGATCCTCTTCTCTGACCGGCCGCCCCTGACAAGCTTTGCGTACGCCGGAAATCACTTTGTCTCTACTGAATGGCTCCACGCCACCCGAACGTTTAGTGACCAGCAGCATACTGGTTTCCACCGTGGTAAAACGCTTGCTGCATTTCGGGCATACGCGACGCCGACGGATGGAATGACCGTCATCGCTAATGCGCGTATCAATGACTTTGGTGTCGGGGTTCTGGCAAAAAGGACAATGCATGCTCCCCAGAATAACGTGTACGGGCGGAAAAACCATGCCGCTCGGGTTTCATTTACTCAACCGGAACAATAATGCGCTGCCCGGCCTGCAATGACCCGGACTCAAGATTGTTCAACGCAATCAGCTCATCCACCGTTTCCGATACATCATGACCAGCAGGCGTGATAGCCGAAGCATATGACCAGAGCGTATCCCCCGGCCGCACGATATAACTGGTCACCTGCGTGGCCCCCGTATCCGATTGGGCCCGCTGAACGGTAAGCGCGCCGAAACCACACCAGGCCAGCGCCAAGGCGACCATCACTGCGATAATCTTCCCACGCACATTCCGGCGGGACGTTCCAGCATGCTGCATAGCTACACGTGCGCTACGGGCCGGGGCCATCACCATTGAACCAGTCACCACGACCACCTCTCTCGAACAGATGTTCTATCGAACAACTGTTCTTATAATGGCACAAACGTTCGACACGGTCAAGTCAAAACTCGAACAGATGTTTGATTTCACACGAACAACACGTTATGCTGGTGACATAACGAAAGGAGCCCTGACGTGAGCACCATTCCCTTCTCCCCCAAGCAGAAGCCGGACGAGTCCACCCTGACCGACCGCCAGCGCAAAGTGTTGGACGCCATTCGCACGCATATCGACGAACAAGGCTTCGCTCCCTCTTTCCGGGAAATCGGAAATGCCGCCGGGCTCAAAAGTCCGTCTTCGGTCAAGCATCAGCTACAAGTTTTGGAAGACAAGGGCTTCATCCGCATGAACGCGAACAAGGGTCGAGCCATCGAGGTGGTGGCAGGATCCGCCCCGAATGCCGAAAAGCCCTCCCAAGCCAGCGAAGAGGCAACCAGCACCAGTAATGTGGCGGAGATATACCAATTCCCCGCCGAAGCCATTGCCGAATCACACGATGTGCCGCTCGTTGGCCGTATTGCCGCCGGCGTGCCAATTACCGCCGAACAGCATGTGGACGACGTCATGCGTCTGCCGGAACGGCTGACCGGCTCCGGCACCCTGTTCATGCTGGAAGTCCATGGCGATTCCATGGTGGATGCCGCTATCTGCGATGGCGACTATGTGGTGGTGCGCGAACAGAATTCCGCCGTCAACGGAGATATCGTCGCCGCTCTGCTGGACGACGAGGCCACGGTGAAGACCTTCCGCAAGGAAAACGGCCATGTCTGGCTGATGCCGCACAACCCCGCATACTCGCCCATCGACGGCACACATGCCACGATTATGGGCAAGGTGGTCACCGTGCTGCGCAAATTGTAGCCTGTTCGCCACCAGCTGATCAGCGTGCACCGAATCGCGCCGGTCGTGCTATAGTCACGCACAGCTTACGAAACCCCGGCCTCGCGCCGGGGTTTCGTCGTATTCAGACCATATCGCAAATGGTATTGAGAAGCGGTTTCAACTCGATAGAGCGAAGGAGTACATATGGCCCATACCCATGCACCCGCACCATCCACATCCATAAACCCTGCCGCGCACCAGCGTAGGCTGATTGCCACGTTGACCGTAACCGGTTCGGTCTTCCTCATCGAAGTGGTGTCGGCTGTCTTAACCGGCTCATTGGCCCTGCTGGTGGATGCCGGTCATATGCTCACCGACATGTCCGTGCTGGCGGCATCCACAATCACCGCCATACTGATGCGCCGCAAGCCCAGCAACACTCGTACTTGGGGCTGGGCCAGGCTTGAGGTGCTCACCGCTGCCGCAGGTGCCGTGGTGCTGCTCGTCGTTGGCATCTATGCGTTGATGGAGGCCGGCATGCGTCTGTTCGGCGGTTCCAAAGCGGAAATCGACGATATCGGCTTGCTGCTGTTCGTGGGCATTCTGGGTCTTGCCGCAAATATCATCTCGATTTTCATCCTTGCCTCGCAGCGCGAAGACAACATGAATATGAAGGCCGCGTTCCTCGAGGTGATGAATGACGCACTTGGCTCGGTGGCCGTGGTGGCCTCTGCCCTGGTAATGATCTCCACCGGATGGAATGGCTTCGACGCCGTGGCCGGTGCCGTCATCGCACTGATGATGATTCCGCGCGCCATCAAGTTGCTGCACAACGCGGTCAAGGTGCTGCTGGAGGAAACACCGGATGGACTTGACCTCGATAAGGTACGCGAACATCTGGAAGACGTGCCGCATGTGCTTGCCGTGCATGACCTCCACGCCAGCACGGTGTCCACCGGCATGCCGATTCTGATGGCCCACGTGGTAGTTGACAAAGACCTCACCATGGAAGATGCCGCCACAATCCTCACCCAACTGCAGGATTGCCTGCGCGAGCACTTCCCGGTCTCGGTCCCCCACACCACCTTCCAGCTCGAGCCCGAGGGCTATAGCTCCCCCTCCTCCAACGAACTCCACGAATAGAAAATGCTCCCAACGGGAGCATTCAGCAGGGTATAAAAAATCGCTGTACGTGTGCGATTTTCGTGCCGCACAAGTTGAAGGCCTACAAAGGTAGGTCGAGTCTTGTGCGGTGCGAAAGGCGCTCCGTACAGCGATTTTTTATCAGAAGCCGAACTGGGCGGCGGTTTCCTTCAGCGTCTCGGCAGAGCGCTTCAGAGCGGCGAGCTCCTTGTCGGAGACCGGGGTGTTGATGGTGTTGTTGACGCCCTGACGGTTGAGGAGAGTCGGCACGGACATGCAGATGTCGGAGATGCCGTGGAAGTCCTTGAGCATGGAGCTCACGGGCAGGATGCGGTTGGTGTCGTGCAGGACGGCTTCGATGATGTCGACGCCGGACATGCCGATGGCGTAGTTGGTGGCACCCTTACCGTTGATGATCTTGTAAGCGGCGTTCTTGACTTCCTGGTGGATCTCCTCGCGCTTGTCGGCGTCGAGCGGATCGTGGCCGGGCAGCGGGGTCCAGTCGCACATGGGGACGCCACCGATGGTGGCGGACTCCCACAGCGGGACTTCGGAGTCGCCGTGCTCGCCGGCGATGTAGGCGTGCACGTTCTTGACGTTGACGCCGGTCTGCTGGGCAATCAGGAAGCGCAGACGAGCGGAGTCCAGGTTGGTGCCGGAACCGAAGATCTGGTTCTCGGGCAGACCGGTGAGCTTCTGAGCCACGTGGGTAGCGATGTCGACCGGGTTGGTGATGAGCATGTAGATGGCGTTCGGAGCCACCTTGACCAGGTTCGGCATGATGGCCTTGAGGATGTTGACGGTAGCGCCAACGAGCTCAAGACGAGACTGACCCGGCTTCTGACGCGGACCAGCGGTGATGACGACCATGTCGGCGTCGCGGCAGATCTCAGGATCGTCGGAACCGTCGATGGACACGGTCGGGTAGAAGCTGGAGCCATGCTGCATGTCGAGCACTTCGGCTTCCACGCGCTCCTTGGCGATGTCTTCAAGCACGATCTCGCGAGCGATGCCACGCTGGGCAGCGGCGAAGGCGAGGGTGGAGCCAACGGCACCGGCACCAATAACAGCAAGCTTCGTGGGCTTAACGGTAGTTTCCGCCATGATGGATGAACCTCTCTTCAAAGGCGGTCTGCTGATGAATGGCAGGCCTTGTAACTAACGTCTTCACTCTATAAACCCGCTAAGACGTTTTGCTACCAGCACACCACCCTGTTTGACAACCGTATGGTAATGTTTTCAACGGTTGTTAGCGCTCACGAATATACTGTGATGTTTATCACGTTAGTCAATGGACTGTTCGACCACCTGAGCGGCAAGATGGGCGTCAACGTCCGCTTCAAGCTGTATGCCATCATCGCGGTACTCCACCTTGTCTACCTTGCCGTATTCGCGTACACGAGAGATCAGGGAGCCAGCGGTATACGGCAGCAGAGCGTTGACATGCACATGCGGGACCGGCAGCAGACTTTCGACCGCGGTACGCAGCTCGTCCAATCCCTCACCGGTATAGGCGGAGACGATGAACGCATCTGGCTGCAGCGCGGCGAGTCGTTCACGAGTCGCCTCGTCCGCCTGATCGGCCTTGTTGAATACGAGAATACGCGGAATCGAGGCCGTGCCTTCGATGTCCGCCAACACGTCATTGACCGCGTCGACCTGAGAGAACGGGTCAGGGTGGGAGCCATCGACCACATGCAGGATCACGTCGGCCTCGGCCACCTCTTCCAGGGTGGATTTGAACGCCTCGACCAGCTGGGTGGGCAGGCGGCGCACGAAGCCGACCGTGTCCACGTAAGCGTAAGCGCGTCCGTCGCGGGTTTTGGCGCGGCGCACGGCCGTGTCCAATGTGGCGAACAGCGCGTTTTCCACCAGTTCGGCCGAACCGGTCAGACGGTTGGTCAACGAGGATTTGCCGGCGTTCGTGTAGCCGACCACGGCCACTGTGGGCAGGCCGAAGCGACGGCGTGAACCGCGCTTGACCTCACGTGCCGGGGCCATCTCACGAATCTGACGGCGCAGTCTGGCGATACGCGTGCGAATTACACGACGGTCCATTTCGATTTTGGTCTCGCCCGGGCCTCGCGATCCGATGCCCGCATCCGCGCCGGCCGCGCGACCGCCGGCCTGACGGGACAGCGAACCACCCCAACCACGCAGTCGGGGCAGCATGTATTCGAGCTGCGCCAACTCCACCTGCGCCTTACCTTCACGCGAGGTGGCGTGCTGGGCGAAGATGTCCAGAATCACCGCGGTGCGATCCACCACCTTGACTTTGGCGGCGTCCTCCAATGCACGGCGCTGTGACGGCGGCAGGTCGTCGTCCACGATAATCGTATCGGCTTCCTCACGCGCCACGATGCCGGCAATCTCCTTGGCTTTGCCGGAACCAACGTACGTGGCTGCATCCGGCTTGGAGCGATGCTGCAGCAAACCATCGCATACCACCGCACCGGCGGTTTCGGCGAGCGCCGCCAACTCTCTCAATGATTCCTCGGCCTTGGCTTGCGTGGTGACGGCGGACGACCAGACGCCGACGAGCACCACACGTTCCAGACGCACCTTGCGGTATTCGACTTCGGTGACGTCCTGCATCTCGCCGAGACCGGCGACATGCTTCAACGCGTTGCGTGACTCGCGTTCCTTCCACTGCTCGTCATGGGTTTCATGGAGGCGCTCACCGCCTGCGGTATCAAGCAGCACCTCGGATTGGTCGGCGAGCACGCCCATGACGTCGTTGGCGGTCATACTCTGCTCGATATCGTTGTCTTGGCTCAATGGCACCTCTCACGGTTGAACTCTGGTGTCTTTATTATCATCATTCTCTAGAGACATGGGCATCCATGCTTTCGCCACGTGGACGGGCGCGGCGAAAAACACCATGGATTGCCGCAGACGAGCGTTTGCAAGGAGATCGGACATGGCACAGGCCGAACAGTATTTCGCGGCGGAGCCGCAGTCGAAGGACGTGCGCAAAACACTGCACGTCACGTTGCGCGGCAACGAGGCGGACGTGGAGGTGTCAAACGGCGTGTTCTCCGGCAACCGCGTGGATTTGGGCACGTCGGTGCTGCTGCGTCAGGCGCCGGAGCCTCCCGAGGAGGGCACGTTCCTCGACCTGGGCTGCGGTTGGGGGCCAATCGCGTTGGCGTTGGGCTTCGCGTCGCCGAAGGCGGACATCTGGGCGTTGGACGTCAATGAGCGCGCGCTCGAACTGACCCGGCGCAACGCCGAGCTCAACGGCATGGGCAACATCCACGCGGCCACGGCCGACGGCATTCCCGCGGAGACGACGTTCGACCTGATCTGGTCGAATCCGCCGATTCGCGTCGGCAAGGAAGTCCTGCACACGCTGCTCATGACATGGCTTCCGCGGCTGAACGCGGGAGGCGCAGCATATCTGGTGGTGCAGAAGAATCTGGGTTCCGATTCGCTGATCCCGTGGCTCGCCACGCAGCTCGGCGACGGATATGAGGTAAGCAAGTACGCGAGTTCGAAAGGCTTCCGCGTCATTGAGGTTATGAAGGCATGAAATTCGAATATCCCTCCCAACTGCCGGTTTCCACGGCGCGCGACGACATCGCCGAAGCGGTCAGAGCAAGCCAGGTGGTGATCATTTCCGGACAGACGGGTTCCGGTAAGACCACGCAGCTACCGAAGATCCTGCTTGAGCTGGGCCGCGGCTCGCATGGCAGGCAGATCGTGCACACGCAACCGCGCAGGCTCGCCGCACGTACCGTCGCCGAGCGAATCGCCAGCGAAATGGGCGTGAAGCTGGGCGAGGAAGTCGGCTATCAGGTGCGGTTCACCGACGAAAGCTCGCCGAAGACACGCCTGCGCGTGGTCACCGACGGCATTCTGCTCGCGCAGATCCAACGCGATCCGAAACTGACACGCTATGACACGATCATCATCGACGAGGCGCACGAACGCAGTCTCAACATAGACTTCCTGCTCGGCTATCTCACCGCCCTGCTGCCGTTGCGTCGCGACCTGAAGCTCATCATCACCTCCGCGACAATCGATTCGGCGAAGTTCCAGAAGCATTTCGAAGACGCACTGCGCACCGAGGTACCGGTAATCGAGGTCTCCGGCCGCACGTACCCGGTCACGATCTGCTATGAGCCGCTGGGAGGCACTCCCGCGCTGATGAGGCATGTTCCCGGGTTTGCGGACGGAACGGCCGGCGACGACATCACGAACCCGGACGCCGAGGCAATGGACATGCCCACCGCGGTCGCTCGCGCATGCACCGAATTGGCGATTCTCTCCACGCATGACCAAGGACCACGTGACATTCTCGTGTTCGCCTCCGGCGAGCGCGACATCCGCGACTTCGAGCAGGCGCTCCGCCATCATTTCGGCCCGCGTGCCGCCGACATGCGCAGGCCGGACGCCATCGAGATCGTGCCGTTGTTCGCACGGTTGTCTTCGAAGGAACAGCATAAGGTGTTCGAACCGCATACGCATCAGCGTATTGTGATCGCCACGAATGTCGCCGAAACGTCGCTGACGGTGCCGGGCATCCGCTATGTGGTCGATCCGGGCACGGCGCGCATCTCCCGTTATTCGAAGACGGCGAAGGTGCAGCGGCTGGCGATCGAAACAAACAGCCAGGCGAGCGCGAACCAACGTTCGGGCCGCTGCGGCCGTATCGCCGACGGCATCGCGATCCGCCTGTACTCACGTGAGGATTTCGAGACGCGTCCCGAATTCACGGAGCCGGAGATCCTACGCACGTCCTTGGGCGCGGTCGTCCTGCACATGCTGTCGGTGGGCGTGGCGCGCACCGCGCGGGATGTGACGGATTTCGGTTTCATCGACCCGCCGGATATGAAGGCTGTGTCCGATGGTTTCAACGAGCTGACCGAACTGAAGGCCATCGCCCGCAAGCATGGCGAAGTGGTGTTGACGCATACGGGCCGCATGCTGGCGCGCATCCCGATCGACGTGCGTTTGGGCCGCATGATCATCGAGGCCGCGAAGTCAACCACGCCGAACACACTGGCCGCCGTATTGGTG
>OGQQ01002491.1_pt1 | contig 11822 bp, 8 predicted proteins | sample 1553281 | NCBI WGS metagenome assembly OGQQ01 (sample SAMEA2579937, study PRJEB22360) | human gut metagenome | biome: human gut; feature: human-associated habitat; material: faeces | place: Denmark | collected 2008/2010 | reverse complement strand
TGCAATATGTCAAGGTCCTCCCCCTGCCCGCGCCCCTGCCCCGCGGCCACAGGCTCCCACCCGCCGCCGTCATAGCTCACTTCCAGCGCCACGGTGCTGGCGCAGTCGGCGTCCAGCCGGAGGGTCAGCCGGGAGAGGTAGCGGTCCTCCGCCCCATCCAGCCCGATATCCCCCGTGATGAGTTCAAAAGGGATGGTCGCCTCCACGCCCTCGGTGGTCTGCCAGTCGCTTTCGCGGCTGGGGTCGGCAGCCCAGATGTCCGCCCCGTCCCAGAGGTAGAGCTGGCCGCCGGTGCTGGCCATCTCGTAGGAGCAGCCGTTCTCCTCCTGCCACAGGCCCCGCTCGGTGTCGTAGACCAGCAGCCGCTCTTCGGGCTTCTCCCCGCCCCTGTCCCGCACGAGATACAGGTAATACCGTCCATCCAGCGCACCGCCCACGGCTGCCCGCACATTGGACAGCCGGGCGGTGTTCAGTTTTTCGGATACCTTGCTGGGCACGCTGCCGTCCCACGCCATCACACCGTCCGGCGAGAGGTAGTACAGCGTCTCGTTCAGCACGCAGAGGCTGCGGCTGGCGTTCCGCGCCACGCCCCGGCAGCGGATGGCACTGAGCTGAAAGTCCGAGGGCTTGGAGCCGTACAGCTTGTGGATGCAGTTCTCCTTGAAAAAGAGCACATAGCCCAGACAGGTGGATGCGCCGGTAAAATCCCCGTCGCTGCCCACGGTCACGGCGTAGCTGTCCTCCGCGATGCCCCGGTAGGAGAACCAATTGGTCGGGTCACCCAGCTTGCAGCCGTAGATGGCATTTTCCGCCTTGGAGCAGCCCCACAGCCGGTTATCGCACTCAGTCAGGTAATCGAGGTCAGGCACCCGCCGCTCCAGCCGGAAGGGGTCGGGGCTGCCCTCCAAGCCGCTGCCCTTGCCGTCGATGCTCCTCCAGCGGATGACGTCTCCGCTCTTGGTCAGGGTGCCGTAGAAGTAATCGCCGCCGGGTTCGGCCCGGACCTGCACCCAGTCCTCGCCGCGGGCGTAGACGATGCGGTCACCCTTCAGCCCCTTCCAATACCCGCCATCGTCGTCCTTGACGCCGCTCAGCGTCACGGTATCCCAGACTGCAAAATCGACCCCGATGCCCTTGCACTCGATCCGGCACCAGTTCAGTTCAATGGCCGACCAGTTGCCCGAAGCCTCGCTGTAGATTTCGAGGATGCTTTCGCTGCTGTAGGGCACCTGTGAGTTGACCACCTTGAGGAACAGGTCGCCGTCTGCGGGGTCTGTCGGCTCCTTGGGGCCCCGGTTCTTGACGGTGTAGGTCTTCCCCGCCGCGTCGCAGGGCGTCAGCACCACATCCGCGTTCCCATTCGTCCACGCCGCCGCCAAGGGCGTCACGGACAGGTCTTTCGTATCAAAGGCCGCCTTGTCCGGGAAGATGATGATCTTGGTGCCCATGCCCACCAGCACCTTTTTGCTGTCGGTCACGGCGTTTTCCACGGTCTGCACCGTCTGCGGGGCGTCGTCGGTGCTGTAGCAGAGATTCGTCCCTTCCACCACCAGCAGCCCGTTCAGGTGGTACATTCCGTTCACGGGGGCCGCCGTCCGCAGCTTCCGGCGGGGGATGCGGGTGCTCAGCGCCGGGAAATTCCGGGCCGAGAAATTCTTGCCGCTGCTGCATTCGGCCTCGGTGCAGCTGTACGTCTCATTCAGCCCACCGAAGGCCCGCAGCAGGGTGCGGGTGTTTTTCAGCCCCGCACGGTTTGCCAGTGCCATGGTTTTCCCCTCCTCACCAGCGCCAGCGCACCCGGCGGCGGGGCAGGTTCTCCTGCCGCAGCCCGGCGGCCAGTCCGCTCAGGATGCTGTTGTACTGCGCCTGTTCCCCGGCGTAGCGGTCGGTCTCCCCCAGCGCCGCGTCGATGCGGGCGCAGAGGAAATGCGGGTAGAGGGTGTCGTAGGGCACCGGCACCAGCAGCTCCGTTCTGTCCGGCAGGGTGCTGCCAGACCATGCCGCATCGGCACCGACTTTTTCGTACCCGGCCGCGCCGCTTTTCTCAAAATACAGCTTGCGCAGCATGGCGTCCTCCTCGCAGAGCCAGCGTCTGCGCGTCTCGTCCGAAAGCTTGCACCCCGGCCGCAGCTCTGCGGCGCGGTCCAGCGCTTCTCTAACGGTCATCTCATCGCTCCTTTCGAAAAAGGCCCGGCTGGGCGATCTTCCCGGCCGGGCCGCTGTTTGTTACTGTACGCCGTTTTCGGCAGCCGCGATGCGGGCGGCGGTCCGCTCGTCCTGCATCTGGCTGTGCTCCAGCACCTCGGCCACCTCCGGCGGCACCTCCACCTCAACGCCCCGGCGGATCTTATAATTCACCCCGTTGACGCTGACGAACAGATCCTCCTTGTACCGGCTGTTGTCCTTGAAAAGCTTGATCTTCATATGGCTCCTCCTTAGTTCGCGGATGCGCTGGCCGAGTAGCTCGACACGCTTTCAATGCGGATCATGTACTGCTCCACCAGACGCTCGGCGGCGCGCATTCCCTTCCAGCCCACGGACGCACGCTGGTTCAGCGGGTCATCACCGTAACCCAGCTGCTTGACGATGTGCTCCAGACCGCCGCCTTCCAGCTCGGTCACGCCGTAGGCGTGGGCGCCCAGCACCAGCGTGCCGAACACGGCCAGACCCGCCGGGCAGGTGGCGTCCTTCCAGATCTTCGCCTCGCTGGTCTCGATGAAGCGGATGTTGCCCAGCTTGCCGATCTCGCCCCGGAACATGGCCTCCGGGTCCGCGTACTTGTGCACCTCGATGAACTCCTTGCTGGTCTTCAGGTCGTAGGCAGCGTAGGGGTGGATGATGGCGATGTAGCTGTCGCCGATGGGGTCGGCGTTCATCGCGCCAAGCTGGGCGGCGGCTCGGAAGAACAGCTTCGGGGTCAGGGTGCAGGTCTTGTCCAGATTGGCGCGGCTCTTCACAACGGACTCGGTGCCGTCCGCCGCCACCTTGGGCGCATAGATGACATTGGTGCCGCCGGCCAGCACATCGCGGGTGATGCTGTCCATGGTGCGGCCCGCCTGACTGGCCAGCACGCGGGTAGCCTGTACCACATTGTTGTCGATGGCGGTCATCTGCAGCTGGTCGGTCAGCGGGGTCCAGCCGCCGTACTGGTGCAGGTCGCTGGTGATGGTGGTCACGTTCAGGGCCTGACCGTTGGGGGTCACGCCCTCGGTCAGCGGAGTGGTCGCCTTGGGCAGGCTGTCGTACTTGCGGAACTCGATGGTCTTGCCGCCGTTCTGGGGCACCGGGTAGTAATCCGCAAACTGGTCATGGACGAGGCGCGGCTCGGCCTGATCGATGAGGCGCTTCTCATAGAAGGTCTTCATCTCGGCAGTCATGCCGGAGGTGCTGGTGGTGTTGTTCAGCGCGGCAGATGCGTCGGCGAACAGCTGGAGGTCGATCATTTCATGCTTTTTCATAACATTTTCCCTTTCTTTGTTGTTTCATAGATTCTCAGCTCCCCTATCAGGAGCGTTCCGCAAGACGCCGCCGGTGGCGGATCGCCGCGGTGACAGGTCCTCAAAATACGATCCGTTCGCCGTGCAGCGCCTTCCGCTCCAAGGCTTCCCGCTGGGCGCGGCTCATCCGGGAGACATCGGCTCCCGTCACCGCCGCGCTGCCGGGCCGGGTGCCGTTTTCCGCCGGGCGGGCAGCGCGCTGGCGGATGCGCTCCACGACGCCCTGTTCTACGTCGTGGGCCGCTTGGCGCAGCGCGTCATTGTAGTGGGCCAGCCGGTAGGCGTCTGCCATCCGCATTCCGGGCAGCTGCATCAAGCGGCGCATTTCGGGGTTGCGCAGTTCCTCTTTCAGCGAGAACTCCGGCACCACCCGGCGCATCAGCGCTTCCTCTGCGGCCCAGCGGCTGTGGAGCCCGTCCACGACCTCCCGGCCCGGAAACCGTTCCGGCAGCGGCGGGCGGGGCGGCTGCGGCTTGGATTCTGATTCACCTCCTTCCCCGCCGGTTTCTTCGGCCGTTTCCTCCGGTGCGGGCGGTGCCGCCTCGTCGGCTTTTGCACTGCCCGGCTTCATGGTGCCGGAGGCAATGGCCTGCTGGGTCTGGGCCGCGCTCAGGGCCGGGGCAGCGCCCTCGCCGCCCTCCGCGAAGAGCTGCAGGTCCATCATCCCCCGTTCGCCCCGGCGGCTCACGTCGGCAAAGCGGAGGTTGTCCGGGTAGCGCTCGGCCAGCAGGGCAAAGCCCATTTTCGCCAGCTCGAAGGCTCCCTCCACCCACGGCTTCTGCGGGGCATCGGCCACCACCGCCAGCCGGGGGCCGTCCGGCTCGTCCCATGCGTCGCTGTGGGTGCTTTCCTCCCCGGCCAGCAAGCTCACCAGAGCCTGCATCAGGGTGCTTGCACCGGCGCAGACGATGTCCTGCCCGGCGGGGGCGTAGCCCGCGTGGCCCGCCGCTTCCAGCCGGAGCGTCACCCCCTCCGGCCCGTCCAGTTCGTTGTAGAGCACTTTGATCATTTACTGTTCCTTTCCAAGGCCCATGGCGTGCGCCACCGCCTTTGTCGTCAAGTTGTCGGCCGGGCCGGTCAGCGGGGCCCGCCGGGTCTGCATCTGCTGCATCCGGATGAGCTGCGTCTGCAGAGCGGTCAATTGCTGCGCGAGAGTCCCGTTCAGCCGTACCCGCTGGCGCACCTTCTCGATGCCCTCAAAGTCCATCATGTCCAGCGCCGCCAAGGCCGCGTCCGCATTCGCCGGGGCAAAGAAGCCCAGTTGGTAGCACTCCTTGGCCGTCTCGTTCTGAGAGAGGCGGCTGAAGGTGGATTTCTTCTCGGCGCTCACCACGATGTCGAAGATCGGCTCACGGCTGCCCAGTTCCACGCCGCCCACCACGCCGCCGGGCTGCGGGCGGAGCGCCGCGCCGGAAAAGGGCACGAACTCGTTTTCGCCAGTGCCGCCCACGATGCGGAACACCCGCTCCTCGTCGTAGAACTGCCGCATCAGATCAAGGATGAGGTAGCACTCCTTGGCAAAGGCCCGGTAGGCACTTTTCAGCATGTCGCGGCTGAGCTTCGACCCCGCCTCCTGCAGGGCCGCAATGGCCGAAGCCGCCGTCACGCCGCCCGCAGTGCCGCCTTGGGTCATATCCCGGTTGCCGGAGATCTCTTTCAGCTCCTCGATCCGGCTGGCGCGGTAGCTCAGGCTGTTGCCCTGCAAGCCCGCCGTCTGCAAGGGGCGGAAGCTGTCGTCGTTCAGCCGCCCCACCACATGCACGATATCGCGGGAAAAATCGGCCAGCTCCTCTTCGTTCACCCCCGCCGTGTCGCTCAGCACATACCGCTGTTTCGAGGAGAGCAGCACATTCTCGTCCATGGCGTGATTCATCCGGTCGATGGCGTTCTGGCACTCCTTCATCACGTCGATGTACCCGAAGCCCGCCGGGCTGTCCTCCTCCATGAAGAGCGGGTCGAACACGAAGGGATACTTGCCGTGGTCGTAGAAGCCCCGCCCGGCCAGCGCCGGGTCGTTCTCGCTGGCGTAGAGGACCACGCCGTTGCAGAACTTGCAGTAGTGGAGCAGCACCCGGCCATTCTCATCCGGCTTTTTGTAGTACCAGTCCACCACCACGCTTTTTTCGCTGGTGTCCAGCCCGCCGTCGTGGATGAAGCGGGGCACGTCCAGCACGCTGGCGCTGTGACCCTTGAGCTGGGGCCAGCGGGCTTCCAACTGCTTTGTGTTCTCCATGTTCAGGGAGAAAAAGTGAGGCGATGCCTGAATATCCTCCACGCCCGGCTCCCAGTAGAGCATCAGCAGGTTCATGGGGCGGATGGCGATCTCGCCCACGCCGCCGTGCTGTTCCGGGTCCCAGAAAATGCCCTTGACGCCGGTGCCCTGCTTGAGCTTGCGCCACCATGTGTCGCTGTACACCTGCTCGTAGTCGGCCTGTTCCAGCACCACGGGCAGAATGCTGGACAGCACCCGCGCCGTCTGCTCGTCATCTGCCGCGCGTGGCAGCACGTTGGGGGCCGGGTAATTGTCCATGGCATCGGCGTGCTTGTTGGCGATGGAGTTGAACAGCCACCCGCTCGACGTCTGGGGCTTGCCCTCCATCATCGGGTTCTGGTAGTTTTTCCAGTGCCCCATCCGGAACCACAGTTCGTTGTCCACCAGCCGCTTGTCCAGCGCAGCCTTGCCCGCCTTGTACTTCTGCAAGATGGCCGCCGCCTCCGCGACCTTCTCCGGGCCGATGGGCAGTTCCCGCAGCTCTGTATTGTTCAAAATCTCATCTTTCATAGGTTCTCCTTTCCGTCAGCATCCTTGCCCTCTCAGTCAAAGCCTAACGGCTTTGCCAGCTCCGTGACACGCCGCCATCAGGCGGACTGCGCGCTGAGAGGGCTAGATCCGGTAAAATCGCGCCCTCTGATGCAGCTCCAGCGGGTCATCCGGCTGCGGGGGCCGCACTGTGCGGCGGGGCGGCGAAATGGGTTTTTCCATCAGCACATACCGGCATTCGTCGTAGATGTGGTCCTCCTGCCGGGTGTCGATGTCCTCCACATTGCTCTCGTCGTAGACCAGATTCGGGATGGTCCGGATGAAGTGTTTGCAGGTATTGAAGACCTGAAACATCGGCTTGCCCTCCCCGTCGAACGCCAGCCGGTAGTGGAACTGCATCTTGCCTGCAAGGCGGGTGTGGTCACCGGGCATCCAGTGCAGGAAGTTCGGGCTCCGCTCCATCATGGCCGCGATGCTCTCGCCCCGGCTCTCGTCGAAGATAGCGGGGTCGGCAATGCCTTGGATGACCCGCCCCCGCAGCACCGGGTCGTTCTGCTCGGCCTCCCGGATCCGCCGGGCCTGTTCCACCGGGTCGATCCGAAGCCCCTCGTTGGGGCGGCCGGTGCAGCCGTACAGCTCCTTGATCCGGTAGAGCCGCCCCTCCTCGTCCACCGCGTACCACCCCACCGAGAAAGGCTTGGAAAAGCCGAAGTCGTAGCCCCGGTAAATTTTCCAGTGCTTCGGGATGGGGAACGGTTCGATCACATGGGTCCAGCGCTGGTCGAAGTAATGGCCGGGGTCGTTCCGCCACTCGGTGAACACCTGCCCGGAAAAGCTGTCCCAGCTGCCGTAGAGCAGGGCCTGTTTTTCCGCTTCGGGCAGGGACGCAAGGCTGGCGAGGTAGTCCGGGTCATTTTCCAGCAGAGCGGGGTTGTCGAAGATGCTGGACGGGATGAACACCCGCGCCCGCTTCAGCCGCTTTTCGCTGCCGTCCGGCATTCGGATGGGATATTCCTCCACGATGGGGGTGCCGGGCGGGGCCGGGGTGATGAACCGGGCCTTCACCCACCCGTGGCCTACGCCGCCGGGGTTGGTGGTGGCCCGCAGATACACCCGTGTGCCGGGGCCGGTGGGGCGGTTGCGGCTCATCATGTAGCTGTACTCTTCCCACTCGAAGTGGGTCAGCTCGTCGAACCCGATGAAATCGAAGGCCTTGCCCTGATAATTCGTCCGGTCCTTGGTGTGCTGCATCGAGCCGAAATAAATTTTCGCCCCGCTGGGGAAGACCCAGACATGGCTCGTGGCGTTGTACTGCGCTTCGGGGAAAGCCCTGCGGTAGTAGAGCTGGCTCTTGTCCACAATGTCGCTGAGCTGGGGGAAGGTCTTGCGCAGGATCAGCGCCCGGTAGTGAGGGATATCCACCTGCCGCAGCGCCTCGATCACCAGCGCGTCGCTTTTTCCGCCGCCTGCGGCCCCGCCGTACAGGGCCTCCGGCTCCGGCCGGCGCATGAACTCCATCTGCCGCGGCTGAGGCCGCCAGACCACGGCTGCATTCGTTCCAGTCTTCATACGTCCTCCACCTTCGGCAGCAGCACCACGCCGCACTCTCCGCCCTCGGCCTCTGCCCCCTGCTCGTTCACGGTCTTGGTCACAGCAGCCACATCCTTCACGATGGCCGTGATTTCCTTCATCGCCTTCACGATGCCGCTGGTCTCGGTGCCGTCGCGCCGCGCCGTTTTCTGGCGGGCGCTCAGCTCCTTGACCTCCAGCGCCAGCATCGCGCTCAGGGTATCGGCGGCGCGGTAAAGGTTTTCAAGGCACTTGCCCTCTGCGGATCGTTTTTTCTGCGCCATTCGGTTTGTTTCACATCCTTTCGTTTTGGCTTGGCAAAAGAATACCACGTTTTTGTCTTACCCGTCAGTGTGTCCTTTTGTGGGCCCACAGAGTAGTTTTTGCTTTTTGTTGTCCTGTTTGTATAATCCAAGCGTACAAAAAGTTCCCTGCCCGCGTTCTTTTTTCGCAGACAGGGAATCGAACCTCCAATTTTTTGAGGGGTAGCATCCAATTTTTGCGCAAAAAAGGCCGACACAGCCTCTGCTCCACCCGGAGCGGCCATGTCAGCCTTTTCTTTTTTCGAATTTATAACGTCTTTACGCGGTCAAACAGTTCCTTTGCCGCTTCCACAGCTTCCTTGCTGCCAAAAGCAACGCGGGTGCCGTGCTCTGCGGCCTTGCCGAGGTCTGCCGCCATCGCTTTCAGCGCCGCTTCGTCCACGCCGCACAGCGCCCTGCGGTCCGCCGCCAGCATCTCGTCGGTGATGCCGCAGAAGTACCGGCGGTCGAGGTCCTTCGCCTCGGCACAGGGCTTCATGGGCTTGTCCATCTCGGAAACGGTGCCCACGATGGAATCGGTCAGGTCCTTTTCGGTGTAGCTGCGCGCGGCCAGCTCCGCCGGGCCCTTGGCAAACGTCTCGTAGCTCTCGGCCATGTGGGGGTCGCGGTAGGTGTAATAGGCCTCCGCCCCAGCGCGGGTCAGCATCCCGGTGCCGTAGGCGCCGCCCACCTCGCGGATGTTGTGCCACAGGTATTCGTAGCTCATCACGCGGGCCAGCACCCGGCGCTCCGGCTTGCGCTCCTGCGGCCATGCCAGAATGTCATAGTTCACGCCGCCGTCAATGAGGAAGGCTTCGTTCACCGGGGCGGTCAGCTCCTGCGTGTAGGGTTTGGCCGTGCCGCGGGCTTCTTCCGCGAACACACTGCCGGGCAGCAGAGCTTCCAGCTTCTGTTTTGCCGCTTCGCTGCCGTGGAGGCTGATGGTCAGTGCCGCGTGGTGCAGCACCTTTTCCCGCACTGCTTCCAGCTTTTTGCCCAGCGCCGCCCAGTCGGCCTGTTCCAGCAGACCGCAGAGGAACTTGTACCCGGTCACGCCGCTGCAAGCCTCGCTCAGCGCATATTCCACTGCATAGTGGCTCATGGCGCGGACCATCGCATACTGGTTGCCCATCTGGATGAACTGCTGCTCCATGTTCAGCTTCTGCTGGCTCAGCACGCGGGCGAACGCCGCCTCAGCCTTTTCGCCGGTCAGCTTGGTCTCGTACAGGAATTCCCCGCCCAGCTCGATGGCCTTTTCAAGGCTGCGCTCCAACAAGCTCATGCTCAACACCAGCTTTGCGTGGCAGGGGGTTCCCTCCTGCCGCCCGGTCCAGAACGCGATGCACGCCGTGCTGTCGCCCAGCCACGTGCTGCGCAGGGTGTTCAGCTCGCGGGCCGTGTGGCGCGGGGTGTCCAGCTCGTCCAGCATATCGGTCAGGATGTCCAGATACTGTACTTCTTCCTCGCTCAGCCCGCCGAGGTCGTAGTAGAGATTCAGGTACAGGCTGCCCTTGGAGGGGTGGTGCAGCAGCTCTGCCCCGGCCACTGTGCCCACCACGCCTTCGGCGCTGGGGCTGCCCTCGCCGAGGTCGGCCACGGTCAGCGGGTGGTCCAGCACCAGCTTGCCGTCGGTGCGGGCGGGGGCGGCGTTCTCGTCGTCCTTCTTGGGCAGGGTCGGCACTTGGATGACCTGCACCGGCGCGGGGGCAAACAGCTCCCGCAGCAGCTCGTTGAACCAGCCGCTGTCCAGCTTCTCCCGCAGGGCGGCAAAGAGCTTGTCCGTGTGGAGCAGCAGGGCCGGGTCTCCGGTGTGGAGCCAGCCGGTCGCGGCGTGGATGGCGTCCAGCACGCCGTCGGGCAGACTGCCCGGCCGCTCCAGCGAAGCGAACTCCGCCGCGTTCAGGCTGGCCAGCAGCAGCTCTGCCGGGATGCCCTCGGCAAGGATGCCGTCCACCGCGCGGCGGACCGCTGCGGCGAACTGTTCCGCCGTTTCCTCGGTCGCGCCCCGCAGCACCAGCTCCAGAACGGGCTGCAATGTGCTGTCATCGAAGCCCACATCGATATCCGCGCCCAGCTTTTCTTCCAGCAGAGCCGCTTTCAGCGGGGACTGGTTGGTGCCCAGCAGCGCGTCCAGCAAAATCTCCACGCCCAGCTGCCGCTCCCGGTCGGCGAAGGCGCCGGTGTACCACGCCAGCGCGCACTGCACCTCGTCGGCCTCCGGCTTTTCGGTGTAGTAGGGGATCTTCACGCAGATGCCCGGTTGCTCACTCTGCAAGGTCAGCTTGGGCTGGCTGGTGCCCTTGGGCATCTTGCTCAGGTATTCTCTGTCGAGGAAGTCCAGCTTCTCGGCCATATCCATCTTGCCGTACAGGGTCACGCAGCAGTTGTCGGCGCTGTAGTGGCGGCGGTACACCCGCTGATACTTCTCATAGGTCAGCGCCGGGATGGACGCCGGGTCGCCGCCGGAGACGAAGCCATAGGCCGTGTCGGGGAACATGGCCCGCTCCAGCGCATCTTCGAGCTGAGCGTCCGGGGCTGCCAGCGCGCCCTGCATCTCGTTGTACACCACGCCGCTCACGGTGCCGTCGGCGTCGCGGTGCCAGCCCTCCTGCTCGAACACGGCCTTGTCCACCATGGCCAGCGGGCAGAATACCGCGTTCAGGTAGACGTCCATCAGGTTCTTGAAGTCCGTCTCATTCGGGGTCGCAAAAGGGTACACCGTCTTGTCCGGGAAGGTCATGGCGTTGAGGAAGGACGCCATGCTGCTCTTGAGCAGCTGCAAGAACGGCGAGGTCACGGGGTACTTCTCGCTGCCCGCCAGCACCGAGTGCTCCAGAATGTGGAACACACCGGTGTCGTCGGAGGGGAAGGTGCCGAAGCCGATGCCGAAGGCCTTGTTGTCGTCGTCGTTTTCCACCAGCAGGACAGCCGCCCCGCTGACGTCATGGGTCAGCACAGTCAGCGTTCCGTGCTGTTCGGGGCAGTCCTCGTGCTTGACGAGGGTGTAGCCGGGATATTGTTTCATGGTCTTGCTCCTTTATATTTTTTGATTTGAGCTTATTGTACCATGTATTTTTGTAAGGCGCAACTAACGGCGGGGTTCATTCTCTTTTGTCGCCAAAAGAGAATCAGAAAAGCGCCAGCGATTTCGACGCGCTGGATGCGACGGGTTGCGGTACCCAGCGTCCACTTTGTGCCTTGAGCGGCACTCGTGTCCTGCTGACCGCGGCCCCAACAGCTCCTCCCTGTTTCCGCCGCAGGCGGCGGTCGTCGCCGTTGCAAGAAAGGGGCTGCTCGCCCCTTTCAGACCCCAAAGAAGAAGTCGAAGCACAAAAATGCTAGCCGCTTCGCTAAACGCATTTTTGTGCTTCTCCAATTTGCTGCTACGCAGCAGATGTTACGTTATCTCATTCAGGAACGACTTCTTTTTTGCACGACACCCTGAACAGCACGAATCCCACGATGAACAGCACGATGAGGGAGCCGACACCCACATTGGCGCTGCCGGTGAGCTGGCTTCCCACGCTGACGATCATGGTGCCGAGGAAAGACGCGCCCTTGCCGCAGATGTCGAAGAGGCCAAAGTATTCGCCCGACTTTTCCGGCGGGATGATCTTTGCAAAGTGGGAGCGGCTGAGCGCCTGCACGCCGCCCTGGAACATGCCCACGATGACGGCCAGCACCCAGAACTGC
>OGQQ01002488.1_pt1 | contig 11839 bp, 9 predicted proteins | sample 1553281 | NCBI WGS metagenome assembly OGQQ01 (sample SAMEA2579937, study PRJEB22360) | human gut metagenome | biome: human gut; feature: human-associated habitat; material: faeces | place: Denmark | collected 2008/2010 | reverse complement strand
CCCCTCCAGTCCCTTGGCCCCGTGGAGGTTGGAGAGGTCCACCGCTCCGGCGGCATAACTCAGCCCGGCCCGGCGCAGCAGCGCCTCGGTCTTGCCGGAGCGCGCGGGGCCGACGATTTTGGCCGTGCGGCCGTCGAAAGCGGCGATTTCTGCCATCATGTCAGTCATGGGTGCCTCCTAATCGGCCAAGATGCCGCTGGTCGAGTCGAAATCGCGCGTGGAGCCATCGGCGTAGACGACCGTCCACTGATCGAAGGCAACAGCGAAATCGGCGTCGGGCAGGGCGTACTTCTTCTGGATGTCCTCGCCCAGATGTGCCTCCTCGGCGATGCGCTCGGCCACGATTTCCTCGGCGGTCTTGTCAAGCTCGCCGCGCTCGACTTCTTCCAGGTCGTGGGCGATGCGGGCGCGCACGACGATATCGGCCGCCTCCTCGGCCTCAAGCGCCGCTTCGGCGGCCTCAGCTACCAGAGCGGGGGAGGCCATGAACGACTCCTCGGCGGTCCTCTCGGCAGCCTCGGCCTCGGCTGCTCTTCGGCGGCGCGGGCCGCAGCGGCCTCGGCCTCTTTGCGGGCCTCAAGCGCTACCATACCGGCGGCGTACTGCTTCTCGTAGGAGGCCGCGGAAGGCAGCGTCACGGCGACGACATCCTGGCCGAGGGCCCCTGCGTTCAGGGCCTCGCGCACGCGGCTCACCCACTTGCTCTCCTCGGGGTCGATGCCGCAGGTGGAATCCAGCCGCATGCGCACCACGAGGCGACCGCCCTGCAGCTCGATTTCCAGCCACGTGAACACAAGCTCGGGCTTGCTCTCCTCGCGCTGGCGGCGGTTGAAGATCTTCATCTGGTTGTCCACGGCATGCACCTGGTTCAGCAGCCAGTGCTCAATGTAGTCGTTCCACAGTGCGTCGGCGCCTTCCACGGAGGAATCCAGGTACTCGCGGGCTCCCACGCGCACGGTCATGCGGAGGGTGTTCACCGGCTCGCCGTCGGCCGCCGGGTGGGAGCGCACCACAGGCGTTCCCAGGTAAGAGTAGCAGCGGTCGATCTCCAAGCGCAGCTCATGATCGACGATCGACTCGTCCAAATCAAGCGTGAGGGCCATGGAAGGATGGGGCTTGCTCATCGTTGTCTCCTTTCGTCCTATCCTCTTCGCCATCCAGTATAGAGAGGCCTCGAACAGGTAAATCATCCCATCAAGATGAGCGCGCGGGATGATTGCCGCCCCCTAAATCGGCCTGCTCTTATGATTGCGCGGCCCGCGCGGCCCATACCATTTTCAACCGTTGGGCAACAAAACATCGGTGGCCGCTCGACAGCGGAGGCGCCCCGTCCCCTCCATGCAAGGGAGCCGCCAAAGCCGCCGAGGGCCCCCAGTGTTTTGTTGGAAAGCAATCGATCCTTTAGAGAGAGGAGGACCCATGGCTAAACTTTCACTGACTCGTCGCAGCTTCCTGAAGGCGGCCGCCGTCACGGGTGCTGCGAGCACGCTGAGCTTCGCCGCGGTGCCGTCTGCGGCTTTGGCCGAGGGCGTCGACGAATCAGCTGGTGAGGTCAAGCGCATCCGTTCCTGCTGCCGCGCGTGCGGCAAATGCGAATGCGGTGTGTGGGTCACCGTGCAGGACAACAAGGTCATCAAGGTAGAAGGTGACGAGTCCAACGCACACAGCCGTGGACACTGCTGCGCCAAGTCGCAGGCATCCATGCTGGCGCTGTACCACCCCGATCGTCTGCGCTACACCATGAAGCGCACCAACCCCAAGGGCGAGGACGATCCCGGCTGGGTGCGCGTGAACTTCGCCGAGGCCATGGACGAGATCGGCGCCAAGTACAACGAGCTCATCGACAAGTACGGCGGAAAGTCGATCTTCTCCATGGGCGGTACCTCGCGCGTGTGGGCGCAGCCGCCCTACGGCACCCTGAAGTCCGTCTTCGGGACCCACAACTTCCATTCCGCCTACGAGATCTGCAAGGGGCCACGCCACTTCGGCGGCGTGCTCACCGATGAGAAGGGCTCGCCGTGGATGGAGGTCGAGCAGGGCCCCATCGTGTACGTGCAGTGGGGCACCGCGTCCGAGTACTCCAATTACGACTCCACCAACCGTACCGTCGTGGACTGCTCGCAGCGCGCCTACAAGCACATTCTCGTTGACCCGCGCATGAGCCCGCTGGGCAAGGAGGCCGACCTGTGGCTTCCCATCCGCGTCGGCACCGACCTGGCCATGTCGCTCGGCTGGCTGAAGTGGATCGTCGACAACGACGCCTACGACAAGAACTTCGTGAAGCGCTGGTCCAACGGCCCGTTCCTCTACAACCCCGAGGCCGACGGCAAGACCTACAAGGGCTACTTTTTGGAGATGAACGGCGGCATCCACATGACGAGCCGCCTGCTCACCGAAGCCGACCTCGACCGCGAGTGGGTCTCCCAGTTCTGGGAGCCGGCGCCGGAGCAGTACTCCTACCGCCGCTTCATCTGCTGGGACGCCGCCAACGAGAAGCCGACCTACTGGGACGCCGAGGAATGCCAGTGGGAGGGCGAGAAGCACAAGATCCCGACCACCGGCACCTGGATCGAGCACCCCTACAAGCCCATCATTGCCGACGCGTGGCTGCCCGACCCCTCCAAGTTCGCCGACCCGGCCGATCCGGCCTACGACGCCTACTGGACAGGCGAGGGCAACGAGAAGGGCGCCAAGTCGAACCCGAAGGGCCTGCCGAAGGATCCGGAGCTGTGGCCCGACGGCGTGCAGGTGAAGCTCGCCAATGGCAAGATGATCGAGGCCAAGTCGGTCTGGCAGGAGTGGGAGCACAACCTGGAGGAGTACACGCTCGAGCGCGTCTCCGAGATCACCGAGGTTCCCGCCGACAAGATCGAAGAGGCGGTGCGCACCTACACCACGCGCCTGAACCCGCTTCACGGCAACGGCGGCATCCACTACCAGCTGGCCCCCGACCAGACGGGACATGCCGTGCAGAACACCCGCGCCCTGCAGCTCATCGCCTGTCTCACCGGCAACTCCGACGAGCCCGCCGGCAACCGCGGCTCCTCGAAGGCCCAGGTGGATGGCTGCTGCGGCCGCGCCAACATGATCGTGACCGACCACGAGCCGGTCGACTGGGGCATCCGCGAGGGCATCGGCACCATGGAACTCGGCAACACGCCGCGCGATCTTTCCGTGGAGGACCAGATTCCGCTGATCCAGAACTTCGTGAAGTACCTGCAGGACGAGAACTCCCCGCTCATGGAGCGCTACGGCAACCACATCCCCACCGATGAGGAGGCCCGCATCATCGCCATGCGCAAGGGCGGCGACTACAAGGGATCGCGTTCCTTCCCGGGCCTGAAGACTCCGTTCGAGAACAACGCGGACCAGATCTCTGCCGAGCGCTTCCCGCTTCTGCGCTTCTGGAACTCCTGGACCGACGCCTCCTCCATCTGGGACGCCATCCGCGAGATCGATTCCCCCTACAAGCTCTACGGCGGCATCTGCATGTCCGGCGACTTCATGAACCAGTCGAATTTGCTGGAGGCGTGGGACGCGCTGACGCAGCTCGACTTCTGGGTCGATATCAACCTGTGGTCGTGCCCGAACAACGGCACCGCCGACTACGTCTTCCCCTGCACCCACTGGCTGGAGACCAACACCGGCCGTGTGTCCCAGGGCGCCGGCGGTATCTTCGGCGCGGGCCAGCGTTGCGTGGAGCCCATCGGAGACGTCGTCTTCGACCCCACCTTCGTCGTGTGCCTGCACAAGTCCATGGGCGTGCCGTTCAACGACCGCGACCCCGAATACGACGAGTGGCTGAACCTCGACTACCACGACTTCATCCAGGCCGGCGGTTCCGTGGGCTATGAGGAGCAGGAGTACCGCGTGCTGAAGGACGCCACCGACTGGTGGAAGACCGAGGAGTACCCCGACGGCCCCGACTTCCCGCAGTACGCCGCGAAGTTCCAGGAAGAGGGCTGGTTCGACTGCCGCAAGTGGCACCCCGAGCGTTGGGGCACCTATCGCCGTTGGGAGATGGGCTACCGTCGCCAGCAGGCCGGCTACAACCTGTATGCCGCTGTGGACGAGAAGTGCGCCTTCGGCACCCCCACCGGCAAGGTAGAGATCTGGTCGACCATCTGCGAGTCCTACATCGGCGACACGGTGAGCGAGTCCTACGTGCTGGAGACCCCGGGCACCGCGGCCAAGGTGGGGGAGAAGACCCCGTACTTCGCGAACGTGTGCTCGCCGGATCGCGACGCCTACGCCGGCGACATTCCGGACATCGACAAGTTCCCGCACTGGTTCGAGCCGAAGAACTCCCGCGTTCAGGCACCTGAGTGGTACGACGCCAACCTCGTGGACGGCGCGTCCTACAACAGCGACAACTACCTGAACAAGCCCTACCACGGCATCGCCGGGGTGGGCACGGGCCAGGCGACCGACAACGGTGACACCGACAACCTGGAGGCCTACAAGCAGGCCGTGAAGGAGAACCCGGAGGCCACCTTCATCTGCACCTCCGGCGCCCGCCAGCCCGTCTACTTCCACTCCGAGCACCGTCAGCTGCCCTGGTGCCGCGAGCTGTGGCCCTCGCCGCGCTTCGAGATGAACCCGAACGACGCGGCGCGCCTCGGCATCGAGCAGGGCGACTGGATCTGGGTGCGCACCCCCTGGGGCGCCATCCGCGAGGTGGCCGATCTGTACTACGGCATCAAGGAAGGCACCACCAACGCCAACCATGCCTGGTGGTACCCGGAGATGGACCACGCCGCCCACGGCTTCGAGCTCGTCGGCATCAACTGCACCATGGACAAGTACGCCCAGTGCTGGATCTGCGGCGCTTCCCAGCTGCGCGGTAACCCGATGGTCGTCTACAAGGCCACCGAGGAGAACTCGCCCTTCGGCAACCCCGTGCCGTGCGACCCGTGGGGCAATGAGGCCATCACCAACGCCAACGACCCGCGTCTGAAGGAATGGCTGGCCAACGACCCGCGCCTGGACGACTCCAAGGTGGAGCTCACCTACGCGAGCGCCGATGCGAAGGGCCTGCAGGCGATCAGCCTCATCAAGGAATAGGAAGGAGGAAACACGATGTCCAACTACGCAATCATCACGGACCTCAACCGTTGCACGGGCTGCCTCGCCTGCACCGTGGCCTGCAAGGCCATCAACGGCGTGGACGTGGGCAACTTCTGGATCAAGACCCTGCGCGTCGGCCCGCATCCCATCGAGGGCGGCTGTGGCACCTTCCCGGACGTGGAGATGTACTTCCTCCCCGTTCAGTGCCAGCACTGCGAGAACCCCGAGTGCGTGAAGGTGTGCCCCACCGAGGCGTCTCATGTCGCCGAGGACGGCACCATCCAGATCGACAAGGACAAGTGCATCGGCTGCCAGTTCTGCGCCATGGCCTGCCCCTATGGCGTGCGCTACCTGAACCAGACCGAGCGCGTTGTGGAGAAGTGCACGCTGTGCGAGCAGCGCACGAGCCAGGGCGAGCTGCCCCAGTGCGTGGCCCAGTGCGGCGCCCGCGCCCGCTTCTTCGGCGACCTCGATCAGGGCGTCGAGAACTTCGAGGCCCCGGCGCACCCGGACACCCCCGGCTGCCAGTACGACGACATGACGAAGACCCGCGTCAAGCTCAAGGACTACGTGGAAGCCTTTACCGAGAACGACATTCATCACCTCACCAACAAGGGCAACAACCCCAAGCTCATGTACTTGTTGCGCGAGGGCCGGAAGTGGAGGGAGTAACAACCCATGGAAATTCAGTGGCCCCTTATTCTCTTCACCTTCTTTAATTGCTTGGCCGGCGGCATCTTCTTGATGCAGGGTATCCTCACGCTCGCCGGCAAGGGCAAGGCCATGCAGCTCGCGTCCTGCGTGAGCGCCATCGTGGCCCTCGCCATCGGCGGCCTGTCGGTGTTCTTCCACCTGCAGCACCCGCTGCGCATGTTGAACGGCTTCGGGCACATCACCTCGGGCATCACCATCGAGCTCATCTTCGTGATCGTGTTCGCCATCGCCGTGGTGCTGTACTTCCTCATGATGCGCCGCTCCGAGGAGGGCGTGGCCCCCAAGTGGTGCGCCATCCTAGCCATCGTCGTGTCCCTGGCGCTGCCCTTCGCGACGGGCGACTCCTATCTGATGAGCGCCATTCCCGTGTGGGACACCATGCTGCTGCCTCTGTACTACGTGGTGGCCACGGTGATGCTCGGCGGCCTGGCTGCCATGATCATCGCTGGCGCCACGAAAGCTGAGGACGCCGTGAAGCTGTCCGCCACCGTGGCCTTCATCGGAGCCGTGGTGTGCGCCATCGTGAGCGTCATCTACGCGGTCGCTATCTCCGGCATGGGCGCGAACTATACCGAGATGGAGTACTACTTCGATCCGACGCTGCCCGATGTGGCCATGCGCCAGTCCGAGCAGATCACCGGTGCCATTCTGGCCGGCGAGCATGCCGTGGCCTTCTGGCTGGGCAACATCGTCGTCGGCTGCGCGGTGCCCGCCGTGCTGGCGGCCCTCGTGATGTGCGGCAAGGTTCCCGCCGAGAAGGCCCTGGCTGCGGCCGTGATCGCCCTGGTGTGCGCCGTGATCGGCACCATCGTGTGGCGCGTGCTGCTCTACGAAGTGGCCGTGAACGCCCTCATCCAGTTCCAGTGGGCGCTTCAGTAAGAGGTTGAACGTGAGAAGGGCCATCTCTGGTCGGTTGGCCCTTCTCTGAAGACGAGTGTTGGACAGGGCGGCTTGATGTAACGGCTTAAGCCCCGCAGGCGACGCAAGTAAACCGCCCTGTCTGTTTCGAAATGGCTTGCAAATAACGATTTTACGGTTGGAGAACGCGGCAACCGTTATTTGGAAGCCATTTAAGCAAAGAGTGAAGAGGAGACTGCTATGGCTCAAGAGGAAAAGAAGGCCGAGGCCGAGGCCAAGCGTGCGCCGCGTGGCGGCATCACGCGGCGCGGACTGTTCATCGGCGTGGGCTCCACAGCGGCGCTGCTGGGCCTGGGTGCTCTGCGCTATGCAGGCCACAACCCGCTGAACCGCCCGCCCGGAGGCACCGACGAGGCCCATCTGGTAAGCGGCTGCATCCGCTGCGAGCGCTGCTACGAGGCGTGCCCGCGCCAGGCCATCGTGCCGGCGAAAATCGAGGACGGGCTGCTGGGCATGCGCAGCCCCATGCTCGACTTCAACACGGGAAACTACTGCGATTTCTGCTACGAGGAGAACGGCGGCAACCCCTTGTGCGCGGCCGTGTGCCCCACGGCGGCCCTGGAGCTGCCCGCCAGCTACACGGTGGGCAACCCGGAGACCGGCGAGACGGGCGACATCATCATCGGCACGGCGGAGATCGATCCGCGCACGTGCTTGGCCTATCGCATGACCGGCTGCCGCGACTGCTACGACGCCTGCAACTACAGCGCCATCGAGCTTAAGGACGAGGGCGGCGCGAACCCCATTCCCTACGTCGTGGAAGACAAGTGCAACGGCTGCGGCGCCTGCCAGGCCGCCTGCCTGTCGCTGTCGTCCGGTTCCATCAAGTCCACCGAGCGCGCCATCGTCGTGCGCCCTATTGAAGCCTAAAGGGGGTAAGTTATGGCTCAGAAGAAGGAAACTACGGAAGCGTCCGTTTCATCTCAGGCTGCGGGCGTGAAGGGGAAGGGCTCTGCGAACGCGCTGGCCGCGAAGCTGAAGACGCGTCGGCTGCGCACGGCTGTGGGAGCCGTGGTGTTCGTCGGCATGGCCGCCGGGCTTGTCGCCGGCGTGAGCATGGGCACGATGTCCGGCTTCGGTTGGGACACGTTCTCGATGCTGTGTCCCTTGGGCGCGCTGGGCACCATGATCGCCACGAAGACTATGATTCCCCGCGCGGTGGTGTCGCTCGTGCTTATCGCCGCGCTGGTGCTCGTGTTCGGCCGCGCGTTTTGCTCGTGGCTGTGCCCGACCATGCTCATCGACCGCATCCGCGACTTCTTCCGCTCGCCCAAGAAACGCCGCGAGCTAGCGGAGAAGAAGAACTCCGAGATCAAGGCCATCTCGCAGCAGGAGCTGACGAGTTTGAAAGATGCGAAGGACGGCCACGCCTGCGGCGCCTGCGGTAAGTGCCAGCCGGTTCATCACGGCAAGGTGGACTCGCGCCACGCAGTGCTCGGCGGCGCGCTGCTTTCCACGGCCGTGTTCGGGTTCCCGGTGTTCTGTCTCGTGTGTCCGGTGGGCCTCACGTTTGCCACGGTGCTCGTCATCTGGCGCGCCTTCGCCCACGGCGACGCGACCATCGGGCTCATTCTCATTCCGGCCATGCTCGTCATCGAACTGGTGGTGCTGCGGAAATGGTGCTCCAACTTCTGCCCGCTTTCGGCCCTCATGAACCTGGTCGGGCGCTTCTCGCGCACGTTCGTGCCTACCATTAATGATGAGAAGTGCCTGGAGACGGCCCGTGCCACCTCCTGCAGCAAGTGCGCCGAGGTGTGCGACGCCGACATCAACATCCGTCATCCGGAATTCGGGCTGCGCACCATGGCCGACTGCACGCGCTGCCGCAACTGCGTGGACGTGTGCCCCACGCATGCCATCACGATGCCGGTGTTCGTCGGCAAGAAGGCGGCCAAGACGGTCGTGGAAATTCCCGATCCGGTCATGGACGACTTGGAACCAAAGTTGGACTAGCGACTCGTTGGGGGGCGGCCCGCGGAGCCCGTGCTCGCCGCCCGCTGCGCGCTTGATCCCCTTCCGAACGCGATAAAAGAATCAGCGAAGATGACGCACATAAGTCGGTACCATCCCGGCATCGTTGCTGCTGAAGTGGAAGCTGATTCTTAACGATCGCGTTCTCCAGGGGGCGCGCAGAGGTCGTCGATCACGGGCTCCGCGGGCCGCCTCGCGAGGTGGCATCTGGCTGCAAAGGCGGGAAGGACTTTGGGAGAGGTTCGACTGTCTTGGAAGAGGAGAAACAATGGTTGAGACGATTGATGCGGGGGCCCATCGCTATGTGGGGGCCGCGTTTACGGTCGTGGACAGCGGGGCCATTCGGGTGCATCGGGAGCGGTGCGCGAAGGTGCGCAACCGCAATGTGGACTGCCTGAAGTGCGCGGCGGCGTGCACTTCAGGGTGCCTTTCTTTGGATGATGGCGAGTTGGTGATCGATGCCTCGAAATGCGTCGGCTGCGGCACCTGCGCCACGGTGTGCCCCACGTGCGCTTTGGAATCTTTGAATCCGTCGGACGCCGAGTTGAAGGTCGCCTGCCTGCGCGCCGCGCGCGGTGACGAGGTGGTCATTGTCTGCAGCCAGATGGAGGCGGCCTTGGGCGATTTGCTGGTGCCTGGTGTTGCGGCGTCCGTGATTTGCGCAGGGCGCGTAGATGAGTCGCTTCTGGCGGGGCTCGCCGCCGAGGGCGTGGGCTGTGTGACGGTGCTCTGCGGCGACTGCGAGCGTTGCGCCCAGCGCCACGGTCGCGACACGGCGGAGCTCGTGGCCGAAACGGCGCGTCAGGTGCTCGGCGCTTGGGGCAACGAGCTGGAAATCGTCGTGACCGACGTGCCTCCGGTGGGCGTTCTTGCTGATGGCGTCGATACCGGAGCCGTCGAAGCTGCCCGCGACGCCCACTTTGCCCAAGAGCCGGCTTGTCCGCCTGTTCGCGAAGCTGAAGAATTTCTCACCGGTTCATCTGTAGAGGCGGATGCCCTGCGCCGTCCCGCCCATTCCCTCCATGTCATGAAGGACGGCACGCTGCCGCACTTTATTCCCGATCGGCGCGAGCGATTGCTGGACGCATTGGCGCAGCTAGGGGAGCCTGCGAGCGGCAAGCTGGAGACCCGCCTGTGGGGTGCGGTGGTCATCGACGGCACGAAGTGCGTTTCTTGCCGCATGTGCGCGACATTCTGCCCTACCGGCGCCATCGCGAAGTTCGACGACGCCGACGGCACCCTAGGCGTTGCCCACACCCCGGGCGACTGCGTGAAGTGCGGCAGCTGTGGGGACGTGTGCCCGGCCGGCGCCATCACGCTGCTCGATGCCGTGCCTGTAAGCTGGCTCACCGACGGCAGACGCCACCGTTACGTCATGACGCCGCGCCCCGTGAGCCTTACCGACAACCCACACCAGATCCTCGACACCTTCCGCCTCGACTTCAACGGAGACATCTTCGAACGGTAGGGGAGCCGCACCGATCGCCGGGGCCCTCCGCGCAGGGAGTCGGCGAACCGTTAGCGAGCCGTCCTTCCACGGCGTCTCGCCGAAGCCCGCACGGCGGCGACGGGATCGTCGTGCGGCGAACTTCAGACTTCTCCGCAAAGCAGGAGAGGTCGCATCTCCCGACTGCCCCGGCATCCGCCCCGGCAGCCACGCGACCTCGATCTGCCCCAGCCCCCCGGCGCCCCTATCCTCTTCACGGCGCCGGGGGCGTTTTATACCAAGGGCAAGCGCAGAGTGAAGGTGGTGCCTTCTTGTGCGGTGCTGGTGACGGCGATGGCGCCCTTGTGGGCTTGGGCGATGTCGCGGGCGATGGCCAGCCCCAGGCCGGTGGAGGTGTGGGTCCGGGCGGCGTCGGCCTTGTAAAACCGGCGGAACACCTGGTGCACGTCGATCTCCTCCGGGCGGTCCACCTGGTTGGTACACCGGAAGCCGGCAGCGCCGTCCCTTTGGAAGAGGGCGAAGGCAATCTCCCGCCCCCCGTGTTCCAGGGCGTTTTTCACCAGGTTTTGAACGGTGCGGCGCAGGGCCTCCCCGTTGCCCTGCACCCACAAGTGGCCGTCGCAGAAGTCGGCCTGGGGGGTGAGGCCCTTGGCCTGGAAGTCCTCGTAGAAGGCAAACACCGTGTCGTACACGCAGGCGGCAAAGTCCACCGGTTCCAGGGCCAGGGGGGCCTCCTTGTCCTGGAGCCGGGCGTAGGTGAAGAGCTCCTCCAACATGTCCCGGAGGCTGGCGATCCGGCTCTGGATCACGGCGCTGTACCGCTGCTGTTCCTCCGCCGACGGGCTCTGGAGCAGCAGCTGGAAGTACCCGTCCAGGGAGGTGAGAGGGGTCCGAATGTCATGGGAGAGGTGGGTGATGGCCTCCTTGAGGGCGGCCTCCTCCCGCTGGGCGGTCCGCCGCCCATCCCGGGCCTGGTCGAGGATGGTGTTGACCCCGTCCACCAGTTCCTCCCACTCGGAAAAGGGCAGGCCGCCGGTAACGCGGAGGTTGGTGGTGTGTTCCCGGAGAAAGGCCAACTGGCGACAGGGCTTTTTGACCTGTCGCCGGTAGAGGATCAGGATCAGCAGGGAGCAGGCGGCCACCACCGTGGCCGCCACGGGCCAGAGCACCATGGCAAAGCCCTCCTTTGTCTCATCGAATGTCCCGTTTTTCCATGACCACCATGGCCAGGGCGGTACACACCACCACAAAGACGGCGCCCACCACCCCCGCTCGGAGCAAGTCTGCCGGGGCCGTGCCCACGGTGACGGCGGTGAGGTTCCCGTCCAGCATGTACCGGCTGATGTCAAAGGCCGTGCCGGGGCGGAGGGCAGCGGCCCACTGGTTTACCAGGCCGTACACCGGCACCAGCACCCCACAGCAGGCCAGGATCCCCACCACCATGGGCAGGGCCGAGCCCCGGAGCACCACTGTGAGCAGCAGCACCAGAGCGCACAGCCCCAGGTGGAGCAGGTACTGCACCCCCAGCAGCTTCCCCAGGGCAGGGAGGGAGTCCAGGTAGAACCGGTCCCCCCAGAACCCCCGGCCGGCCAGAAGGGTGACCAGGGCAAACACCGCCGCCATCACCAGCACCTGCAGGGCCACCGCCAGGAGTTTGGACAGCACCAGCAGCCCCCGGTGGGGGAACTGGCCGGCCAGGTTCTTCACATAGCCGTTCTTCTG